>Ga0209378_1000785_pt1 | contig 22925 bp, 17 predicted proteins | sample GraSoiAngelo_156_FD_186170 | JGI IMG/M metagenome (GOLD analysis project Ga0209378, IMG submission 186170) | Grasslands soil microbial communities from the Angelo Coastal Reserve, California, USA - 14_1009_13_40cm (SPAdes) (version 2) | ecosystem: Environmental > Terrestrial > Soil > Grasslands ...
GGCGACGACCTGGTCGAGGACGCGGCCGATGTGGCCCACGAGGCCGAGCTCGAGCGCGCGGTTCCGCCCGAGCTCTGCCGGATCGCAGTCGATCAGGCAGACGCGCGCCTCTTCCGCGACCGCGGGCGGCTGGCCGTATCCGAGACGGAAGTCGAGCGGGGTGCCGAGCACCAGCACGAAATCCGCGCGGGCCAGCGCCCAGCTGCGGGCATGGGAGAACGCACCGGGGTGGCCCACCGGGAGCGCCCCGCGGCCGGCGCCGTTCATGAAGACCGGGACGCCGGCGGCGCGGGCGAAGGCCGCCAGCGACTTGGCGGCGTCGTCCCAGTGGACGCCGCTGCCCGCGAGCACGACGGGCCGCTCGGCGCCCGCGACGAGCGCGGCGAGCCGGGCGACGTCGGCCGCATCGGCCAGCCCGGCCGGACGATGCAGGTAGCCCGCCGGGATCGGGGCGAGCCGATCCTCGATCCCCTGGAGCAGGAGGTCTACGGGAATCTCCACGAACACCGGCCCCGGGCGTCCGGAGAGGGCGGTCCGGATCGCGGTCGTCAGGACCTCGGGGATCCGGCGCGTCTCCGCCACCGACCACGCACCCTTCGTGATCGCCCGGAGCAGCGCCACCTGCTCGACGTCCTGGAGGGCGCCGCGGCCGCGGAGGGCCTGCGGCGCCGCGCCGCCGATCAAGAGCAGCGGACTGCGGGCGCTCGCGGCGTTGGCGACGCCCGTCACGGCGTCGGTGACGCCAGGGCCGGCCGTCACCACCGCGACGCCGATGCCGCGCGTCAGGCGCGCGTAGGCGTCGCCGGCGTGGGCCGCCGCCTGCTCGTGCCGCATGTCGATGACGCGGATGCCCTCGGTCAGGCAGCCGTCGTAGATCGGCAGGATATGGCCGCCGCAGAGCGTGAAGATGTGCCGCACGCCCGCCTGCCGGAGCACCCGCGCGACGAGCTCCCCGCCGGTCAGCTCCGCCATCGGCCCGGACTGCTCCGCCCGCGGCTCAGGCCGTCCGGTCGAGGTACGGCAGGATGTCGGCCGCGATGGCCTCGATCTGCGGGCCGGTCTGGTCCGGGTCGCCGATCGGGTTGAGGACGAAGTAGTCGCAGCCGGCGTCGATGAACTTCGCGAGTGTCTCGCGGCACTGCGCGGGCGTCCCGATGACGCCGTAGCGCTCGGCCAGCGGCCCGAAGTCCTGGCCGTAGCGCGCCGACAGCCGGTTCACCCACGTCTGCCGCGCCGTCTCGAAGTCGCGGCCGACCGTGATGAAGGCGAGGTGGGCCCGCGCGAAGCCGTCGAGCGACCGGCCCGCGCGGTCCGCCGCCGCGCGGATCTTCTCGAGGCTCTGGCGGTAGCGCGCGGCGGTGACCACGTAGGCGACCCAGCCATCGCCGATGCGCCCGGCCCTGGCCAGGGCCGCGTCCGAGCGCCCACCGACCCAGATCGGGGGACCACCCGGCTGGACGGGCTTGGGGTCGATGCTGACGGCGTCGAAGCTCGTGAAGCGCCCCTTGAACGTGGCCGGCGTGTCCCGCCAGAGGGCGCGCAGCACCTCGATGCCCTCGTCGACCCGCGCGCCGCGCTCCCGGTGCGCCACGCCGCTCGCCTCGAACTCCTTGGGGTTCTCGCCGCCGACGCCCACGCCGAAGACGAGCCGCCCGCCGGAGAGGACGTCGAGCGTCGAGGTGATCTTGGCGACGATGGTGGGATGGCGAAGCGCGAGCAGGTAGACGGCGCTGCCGATCCGGATTCGGGTCGTGATGCTGGCATAGGAGGCGAGAAGCGTGAGTGACTCGTACAGAGGCAGGTGGAAGCTGACGTGGTCGCCGGTCCAGAGCGACTCGAAGCCCAGCGCCTCGACGCGGCGCGCCAGCGCCCACTGCGCGGCGGGCGGGTGCAGCGACAGGGACACTCCGACCCTAACGCGGGAAGGCATCCTTGACCCCGCCGTCCACGGTGAGCGTGCAGCCGGTCGTCTTGCTCGCACGGTCCGACGCCAAGAACACGATCGCCTCGGCCACGTCTTCCGGCAAGATCGGCGCGCCCAGCAGGTTCCGCTTCCGGTAATAGTCCTCGAGCTCGGCGACGCTGATCCCCTGGGCCGCCGCGCGCTCCCGCCGGATCTCCTCGGACCAGAGCTTCGAGTCCTGAAAGACGGCGTCGGGGTTCACGATGTTGGAGCGGACGCCGACGGGACCGCCCTCGAGCGCCAGCACCTTGGCGAGCTGGGACTCGGCCGCCTTCGAGGCCGAGTACGCGGCGAAGTCCTTGCCCGGCGACATCACGTTCTTGGTCGCGACGAAGACCAGCGCGCCGCCACGCCCTTGCGCTTTCATGAGGCGGAGCGCCGCCCGCGCGACCAGAAAGTGCCCGGTCGCGTTGACGGCGAACGCGCGCTCCCAGTCCTCCCGCTCCAGGCGGTCGACCGGCGCCGCGTGGGCGATGCCGGCGTTGGACACCAGGATGTCGAGCCCCCCGTAGGCGAGCACCGTGGCCTCGAATACCGCGCCGACCGCGGCCTCGCTCGTCACGTCCATGCGGAGGCCGAGCGCGCGCCCCGCGCCCTGCGCCCCGATGATGTCGTCGGCCACCTTGCGCGCCCCGGCCTCGTCGAGGTCGCCGATCACGACGTGGGCCCCGTCCCGCGCGAGGCGGACCGCCGTCGCCCGACCGATCCCGGAGGCGCCGCCCGTCACGAGGGCCACCCGGCGCGCGAGCTCCTTCTCGGGCGGGGCCAGCGTGAGCTTGTAGAGCTCGAGCGGCCAGTACTCGATGTCGAAGGCGTCCTTCGGGGAGAGCGATACGTACTGGCCAAAGGCGGCGGCGCTGCCGAGGACGGCGATCGTGTGGCGGTAGATGTCGTCGACGATGCCGGCCGTCCGCTTGTCCCGGCCCGTCGTGAACATGCCGAGCCCCGGGACCAGCACGACCCGCGGCATCGGGTCGGCGAGGCTGAGGCCCGGGGGCGCGTGGCGCTCGAAGTAGGCCGCATAGCCGCGCGCGAATTCTTCCACCGCGCGCGTGACGACCGGCAGGAGATGGTCGGGGTCGTCCGCGCGGTCGGCCGGCACGTAACACGGGAGCCGCTTCGTGTAGATCGTGTGATCGGGCGTGGCCGGCCCGATCTGGCTGAGCGCCGCGGCCTGCGCCGAGGACACGAACTCCAGCACGTCCGTGTCGTCGTCGAAGGAGAGGATGGAGCGGCCGATGAGCCCACGGAGCCGAGGCGCGAGCGCGACGGCGACGCGGCGCCGCTCCACCGGCGCCGGCACCGGGACCCGCGGCCCGCCGTATGCAGGGCGTCCCCGCTTCCGCGCGGCGATGGCCTCCTCGGCCAGGTTGATCAGCGCGACCGTCGCCTCGTAGGCTTCGCGGATCGTCCGGCCCCAGGTAATCGTCCCGTGCTTCTCCAGGATGAGGGCTCTGGCCTCGGGATGCGCGCGCACGGACGCGGCGACCTCCTTCGAGATCCGGAAGCCGGGGCGCCGGTAGGCGAGGGAGACCACGCTCCGTCCGTAGACGGACGCGATGACCTCCTGCGCCCGGTCGTTGTTCGTGAGCGACACGACGGCGTCGGCATGGGTGTGGATCACCGCCTCGGTGGCGAGGAAGCCGTGCAGCAGCGTCTCGATTGACGGCCGCGCGCCCCCGACCTCCTGGAGGGCATGGGCGAGGTACGCCACCATCTCCTCGTCACCCATGTCCTCGCGGTCGAGCAGGGCCTCGATGTCGTCCATGCGGACACCGGGGAAGTCCTTCTTCTGGACCGACTTGAGATCGGAGCCGCTGCCTTTCACCCGGAGCACACGCGCCGAGCGCCCGCGATAGTCCGGCTCGGCGACCTTCAGCGACGTGTTGCCGCCCCCCCAGACGACCAGGGAGGGTTCGGCGCCGATCAGGCGCGAGGCGTAGACCAGGAGGTCGACGCCCTCGAGCCGGCCTGCTTCGTCCTCTGACCAGCGGGAGCGCATCGTCCATCCCACCATAACCCAAGGCCGGAATTGAGTACAATTGCCGGCGGGCGTCGCCTCTGCCCGGCTCGAACTGTATAGGTGAGAAGAGCCGCGAGGCGACGCGATGCACGGGCTGATCATGGACTCTCGGTGATCCTGACCAGCCCTCCGAGCGGAGCCGCCGGCTCGTCGCGGCGAAGCGGCTCGCCGCTCTGCCTTGGCCGACCGGGTGGGGCGGCTCGGGGGCCGAGGGGCGCTCGGCGTCGGACCCGGCGACCGGGTTGGCACGTACGCTATTCGCGTCTGGATCGGTACCGGGCGATCCCGAGGACGGGAGGCCGTGCTCCACGCGGTGAACGTCGCCTGGCGCCACGGGAGAGCGGACTGGCGGCTGGACTCCGCGTGAAGGCGCTCAGTTTTTCCGGGCCGCCAGCAGCTCCTCGATCACTTCCTTGAACGCGGCGTAGGGAAAGGCGCCCGCGAGCGTCTTCACGGCGTTCACGCTCCGCCCATCGGGTCCGGCGACGCCCAGGAAGAAGCTCGGCGTGCCCCGCACGCCCGCCTTCTGGCCCTCGGCGAGGTCCCGACGGACGTCCGCGGCGTACGTCCCGCCGGCCAGGCACCGCTCGAATCGCGGCCCGTCGAGCCCGACGGCCGCGGCGTGCCCGGCCAGGTCGGCGGGCGCCAGGGCATCCTGGTGGGCGAAGAGGTGATCGTGCATCTCCCAGAACTTGTCCTGTTCGCCCGCGCACATCGCCGCCTCGGCGGCCTTGAACGCCTCGTGGTGGATCGCCTCGAGCGGGAAGTGACGGAACACGTACCGGACCTTGCCCGTCCGGATGTACGCGCGTTCGATCTCGGGCATCGTCTCGCGGAAGTACCGGCCGCAGAAGGGGCACTCGAAGTCCGAAAACTCGACGAGCGTCAGCGCCGCGTCCGCCGCCCCCTTCGACGGATGACCGACCAGGTCGATCACGACGTTGTCCGCGTCTCGCGCCGGGGAGGTCACCCGGCGCAGCGCCGTCCTGAGCGCCCGGAGCTCCTGCTCGACCGCCAGCTGGCGCTGCTTGAGCGCCTCCACCTCGCTCTGCAGCGCCTTGAGGTCGTCGCCTGACTGTGCGCGGACCACCGGGACCGCGAGGACGATCAGCAGGACCGATCCGACAAGGCGTCCGAGGAGCGTCTTCACCGCAGCCCGAAGCTTAGAGGAAGATGCCGGTCCTGACAAGGGATGGTCGCGCTGGCCGGCGCCCGCGGGGCTCCGGGCCGGGGCGGCCGGTTCCCGCCGGGTGGTGGGCCCGCGGGCGGTAACCGTCCCGCGCCGCCCTCGCGTGCTCACCTGATGATCAGCAGGATGTCGCCTGGGTTGACGGTCTGGCCGGCCGATACGCGCACGTCCGTCACCGTCCCCGCCGCCCTGGCCTTGAACTCGTTCTGCATCTTCATCGCTTCGATCACGAGGAGCGGGTCGCCGGCGGCGACGATGTCGCCCCGGCGCACGGCGACATGCGTGACCTGTCCGGGCATCGGCGCCTTCACGACCTGCTCGCCCTCGCCGCCCACCGCCGCGCCCCGCGTCCGGACCGCGTGGCGCGTCGCCTCCTCGACCCGGATCCCGTACGTCTCCTCCGCGACCTCGACGACGAAGGCGCCCTCCTCGTCCCGCACGGTCGCGAGGTACGACACCCCGTCGATCAGGAGCGACCAGCTCCCCGGCGGAGAGAGCCGGGCGTCGACGTCCCACACGTGGTCGCCGATCGTCACGCGGAAGCGTCCGTCGCCTCCCGCGACCTCGATCATCTCGGCGGCGTCGTCCAGCGTGGCGGCGAACCTCACGCCCGGCCCCCTCTCCAGCCGGGCCGCGCGCCCAGGCGCCAGGCCGGCGGGCTCGCCGGTCCCGGCTGGAGCCGGCCCGCGCGCGCGTGGGCGGTGAGGGCGGCCGCGATCAGCGCGATCGTGCGGTGCCGTCCGCTCGCGGGGCGGAGCCCGGGCAGGATCCGGTCGAGCAGCCCCGTCGAGAGGCGGCCGGCCGTGAAGTCCGGGTCAGCGAGCACTCGGCGGAGCACGGGGATCGTGGAGCGGACGCCGACGACTCGGTACTCGTCGAGTGCCCGCGCCATGCGGCCAATGGCCGCCTCGCGATCGGCGCCCCAGCAGATCAGCTTGGCCACGAGGGTGTCGTAGAAGCGCGGGACCGCGCTGCCCTCGTCGGCGCCCGAGTCGTTCCGCACCCACGGTCCCCCGGGCGCGGCGAGCCGGGTGATCGTGCCCGGCGAAGGCAGGAAGTCCGCGAACGGGTCCTCGGCGTTGATGCGGCACTCGATCGCCGCGCCGCGAAGGCGCACGTCCGCTTGGCCGAAGCCGAGGCGCTCGCCCGCCGCGATCCTGAGCTGCTCCCGGACGATGTCGATCCCCGTCACCATCTCCGTCACCGGATGCTCGACCTGCAGCCGGGTGTTCATCTCGAGGAAGTAGAAGTTCCGGTCGCCGTCCACGAGGAACTCCACGGTCCCGGCGTTGACGTAGCCGGCGGCCGCGGCCAACCGGCAGGCCGCCTCGCCCATGCGCGTGCGCATGGCCTCGTCCACGAGCGGAGACGGCGCTTCCTCGATGAGCTTCTGGTGGCGCCGCTGGATCGAGCACTCGCGCTCGCCGAGGTGGACGACGGTGCCGTGGGCATCGGCGAGGATCTGGATCTCGATGTGGCGTGGCTCGGCGAGGTAGCGCTCGATGTAGACGGCGCCGTTGCCGAAGGCGGCGACGGCCTCCGCCCGCGCCAGGCGCAGCGCCGAGCCGAGCTCGCGTTCCTCCCGCACGAGCCGCATCCCCTTGCCGCCCCCACCCATCGCGGCCTTGATCATCACGGGGTAGCCCACCTCGCGAGCCAGGCGGGCGGCTTCGGCCTCGTCCGCGACCGGGCTTGCCGTGCCCGGCACGACCGGCACCTGCAGCCCGGTCGCGACGCGGCGGGCCGCCGTCTTGTCCGACATGGCCCGCATCGCCGGCGCCGGCGGGCCGACGAACGTCAGACCGGCCGCCACGCACGCCTCGGCGAATTGCGGGTTCTCGCTGAGGAACCCGTACCCGGGATGGACGGCGTCGGCGCCGGTGGCCTTCGCGACGTGGACGATACGGTCGATCGAGAGGTAGCTCGACGCGGGCTCCGCCGGACCGATCGCGTGCGCCTCGTCGGCCATGCGCACGTGGAGGGCCTCGCGGTCGGCGTCGGAGAACACCGCCACCGTGGCGAGCCCGGCCTCGCGGCAGGCGCGAATCACCCGGACCGCGATCTCTCCCCGGTTGGCGATCAGAACCTTGTTGATGCGACGCTCTCCGCGCGGAGCCGGAAGCCTTGGGGGGGCCGCATCGCGGACGCGCTCAGCGCGGCAGGATCTCCAACCCGCTGAAGAAGTACGGGATCTCGAAGGCCGCGGAGTCCGCCGAGTCGGAGCCGTGCACCGCGTTGGCCTCGATCGACGACGCGAAGTCCTTGCGGATCGTCCCCGGTGCCGCCTTGGCGGGATCGGTTGCGCCCATTAGCTCGCGCAGCCGCGCGATCGCCTCGTCGGCTTCCAGCACCATCGCCAGACACGGCCCCTGCGTCATGAAGGCGCAGAGGCTCCGGAAGAACGGCCGGCTCTGGTGGACGGCGTAGAAGCCCGCGGCCTGCTCGTGGGTGATGTGGATCAGCTTCGCGGCCGCGATCCGGAAGCCGGCCTGCTCGAAGCGGGCGATGATCTGGCCGGCCACGCCCTTGGCGACCGCGTCGGGCTTCACGATGGTCAGCGTGCGCTGAATCATGCCGTCCCCAGCGCCTCCGCGACCTGCTTGCCCATGTCGGCCGGACTCGGCACGAGGCGCGCGCCGGCGGCCTCGAGCGCCCGCATCTTCTCCGCCGCCGTCCCCCGCCCGCCCGCGATGATCGCGCCCGCGTGGCCCATGCGGCGGCCGGGCGGCGCCGTCTGGCCGCAGATGAAGGCGACCACCGGCTTCCGGACGTTCGCCCTGATGAAGGCCGCCGCCTCTTCCTCGGCCGAGCCGCCGATCTCCCCGATCAGCATGATCGCGTGCGTCTCGGGGTCCTCGTTGAGGAGCCGGAGCACGTCGACGAAGCTCGTCCCGGTGACGGGGTCGCCGCCGATGCCGACGCACGTCGACTGGCCGAGGCCCCGCGTCGTCAGCTGGTGCACCACCTCGTAGGTGAGGGTGCCGCTCCGCGACACCACGCCGACGTGCCCCTCGCGGTGGATGTGGCCGGGCATGATGCCCACCTTGGCCTGCCCGGGCGTGATCAGACCCGGGCAGTTCGGGCCGACGAGCCGGCTGGTCGTCCGGGAGAGAAACTCCTTGGCCCGGACCATGTCGGCCACCGGGATGCCCTCGGTGATGCAGACCACGAGCGGCACGCCAGCCGCCGCCGCCTCCATGATCGCGTCGGCGGCCGCCGCCGGTGGGACGAAGATCAGCGCGCAGGTGGCGCCCTCGTTCGCCACCGCCTCCGCCACGGTGTTCCAGACGGGGAAACCCTCGTGGGTGGTCCCGCCCTTGCCGGGGGTGACCCCGCCCACGACGGTGGTGCCGTAATCCTTGCAGCGGGCCGCGTGAAACGCGCCTTCCCGTCCCGTGATGCCCTGCACCACCACCCGGGTCCGCTTGTCGACGAGGATCACCGCGCCGCCCTCGCCAGCTCGACCACCTTCTGGGCGCCGTCGCCCATATCGGTCGCCGTCGTCAAGGCGAGCCCGGACTCCGCGAGCATCTTCCGCCCGAGCTCCACGTTGGTGCCCTCCATGCGGACGACGACCGGCAGCTTGAGGCCGAGCTTCCGGACCGCGGCGATCACGCCGGCGGCCAAGCGGTCGCAACGCAGGATTCCGCCGAAGACGTTGATGAAGACGGCCTTGACGCTCGGGTCCGAGGACAGGATCCGGAACGCGTTCTCGATCTGCTCCGGCGAGGCGCCCCCACCGACGTCGAGGAAGTTCGCGGGCTCGCCGCCGGCGAGCTTCACGATGTCCATCGTCGCCATCGCGAGCCCGGCGCCGTTGACCATGCAGCCGACGCTGCCGTCGAGCTTGATGTAGTTGAGGCCGTAGCGGCTGGCCTCCACGTCGAGCGGCAGCTCCTCGTGGACGTCCCGGAGCGCCGTCACGTCCGGATGGCGGTAGAGCGCGTTGTCGTCGAAGGTGAGCTTGGCGTCGAGCGCCAGCACGCGCCCGTCACCGGAGACGACCAGGGGGTTGATCTCGGCGAGCGAGCAGTCCTTGGCGCGGTAGCAGGTGAAGAGGTTCAAGGCGAGGGTGCCTCCCGCCGTCTGCTGCGCCCCGGCGAGGCCGAGCGCGAAGGCCAGGCGCCGGGCCTGGAAGGGCTGGAGGCCGAGGGCGGGGTGCGCCCACTCTCGCAGGATCTTCTCTGGCGCCCGCGCCGCGACCTCCTCGATCTCCATCCCCCCGGCCTGGCTCGCGATGACGACCTCGGTCGATCGCTCGCGGTCGAGCGTGACCGCGAGGTAGAGCTCCGCTCGGACCGGCGCCGCTTCCTCGACGAGGACGCGGCGGACCTCGACGCCCTCCGGCGGGGTCTGCGGGGTCCGGAGCCGCATGCCGAGGAGCTGCTTCGCGGCCGCCTCGGCGGCCGACGGGCCGTCCGCGAGCTGGATGCCGCCGGCCTTGCCGCGCCCCCCCGCATGCACCTGCGCCTTCACCACGACCCGGCCGCCGAGCGCCTGCGCGATCTCGCGCGCCCGCGCCGGGCTGTCGGCGACGTCGCCTCTGGGCACCGTCACGCCGAACTCGCGCAGCAGGGCCTTGGCCTGGTATTCGTGAATCTTCACGAGGCCGGGGCTTCGGGCCCGCCGCGGAGCTTGCGCAGGAGCCAAATGACCGGATCACAGAACTCGTCGACCACCCGCTCCTTGAGCGGAATGATGCCGTTGTCGGTGATGTGGATGTGTTCCGGGCAGACCTCGGTGCAGCACTTGGTGATGTTGCAAAGGCCGAGCCCCGCCTCGCGGCGGATCGCGTCGATCCGGTCGCGAGTGTCGAGGGGGTGCATCTCCAGGCTTGCGAGCTTGATGAAGAAGCGCGGCCCCGCGAACGCCCGTTTCGTGTCGTGGTCGCGGATGACGTGGCATACGTCCTGGCACAGGAAGCACTCGATGCACTTGTGAAACTCCTGGATGCGATCGATGTCCTCCTGCATCATGCGGTAGCTGCCATCGGCCTCCGGCGCCCTGAGCCGGAGCGGCGCGATCTGCTTCGCCTTCTCGTAGTTGAAGGAGACGTCGGTGACGAGGTCGCGGATGAGCGGGAACGCGCGCATCGGCGCCAGCGTGATCGTCTCGCCATCGGCGAAGAGGTTCATGCGGGTCATGCACAAGAGCCGCGGCACGCCGTTGATCTCAGCGCTGCACGAGCCGCACTTCCCCGCCTTGCAGTTCCAGCGCACGGCGAGGTCGGTGGCCTGCGTCGCTTGCAGCCGGTGGACCACGTCCAGCACGACCATGCCCGGCTCGGTCTCGACCCGATAGTCCCGGAAGCCCCCGGCGGCCGCGTCGCCGCGGAAGACACGCAGCGTGACCGCGGGCATCAGGACGACTCCCCGAGGAGCTTCTGGAGCTCGGCGGGCAGGTCCGGCAGCGGCTCGCGGGCGAGCGTGACCCCGCCGTCCTTCCGGCGGAGGACGACGTTGACCTTCCCCCACTCCGGATCCGCCTTCGGGTAGTCCTCGCGCGTGTGGCCGCCCCGGCTCTCCCGCCGCTCGAGGGCGGCGAGCGTTGAGCACTCCGCGACCGCGAGCAGCGAGCGGAGGTCGAGCGCGGTGTGCCAGCCGGGATTGTAGGCCGACCCCCCGTCGACGCGGACCCGCCCCGCTCGCTCCTTCAGCCGCTCGATCGCCCCGACCGCCTCCCGGAGCTCGGATTCGGTCCGGATGATCCCGACGAGCCGCTGCATCGTCTCCTGGAGCTCATGCTGGATCGCGTAGGGGTTCTCGCCGCCCGCCCTCCGCGAGAGGGGCTCGAGCGCCTCGCGCGCCAACGACTCGACCTGGCTCGGCTCTACCTTCACCTGGCCGCCCCGATCTTTGGCGTAGAGGGCGGCGTGGAACCCCGCCCGCCGCCCGAACACCAGCAGGTCCGAGAGCGAGTTGCCGCCAAGCCGGTTCGACCCGTGCAGGCCGCCCGCGACCTCGCCGGCGGCGAAGAGGCCCGGCACCGTCGACGCGGCGCTGTCGGCGTCGACGCGCACGCCGCCCATCACGTAGTGACAGGTCGGGCCCACTTCCATCGGATCCTTCGTGATATCGACGTCGGCGAGCTCCTTGAACTGGTGGTACATCGACGGCAACCGCTTCTTGATGTAGTCGGCGGGTCGGCGCGTGCAGATGTCCAGGAACACGCCGCCGTGCGGGGTCCCCCGCCCCGCCTTGACCTCGGCGTTGATCGCACGAGCGACCTCGTCGCGCGGCAGCAGGTCCGGCGTACGGCGGTTGTTCGTCTTGTCCGCGTACCAGCGGTCGGCCTCGGCCTCGGTGTCGGCCGTCTCGGCCCTGAAGTACTCGGGGACGTACCGAAACATGAAGCGCTCGCCCTGGTTGTTCTTGAGCGTGCCCCCATCCCCCCGCACCCCCTCGGTGACGAGGATGCCGCGCACCGAGGGCGGCCAAACCATGCCGGTCGGGTGGAACTGAACGAACTCCATGTCGATCAGGTCGGCCCCCGCCCACAGGGCGAGAGAGTGGCCGTCACCGGTGTACTCCCAGGAGTTCGAGGTGATCGCCCAGGCCTTGCCGATTCCGCCCGTCGCCAGGACCACGGCCTTCGCCCGGAACACGACGAAGTCGCCCCGGTCGCGCCGGTAGGCGAACGCGCCGCACACGCGATCGCCGTCCTTCAGGAGCCGCAGCACTGTCGTCTCCATGTGGACGTCGATGCCCTGGTGGACCGCGTGGTCCTGGAGGGTGCGGATCATCTCGAGGCCGGTGCGGTCGCCGACGTGCGCGAGACGGGCGTAGCGGTGGCCGCCGAAATCGCGCTGGAGGATCCGGCCGTCCTTCGTCCGGTCGAAGAGAGCTCCCCAGCGCTCCAGCTCGAGGACCCGGTCGGGCGCCTCCTGGGCGTGGAGCTGGGCCATCCGCCAGTTGTTCAGCATCTTGCCGCCGCGCATCGTGTCCCGAAAGTGGACCCGCCAGCTGTCCTCGGGCCAGACGTTGCCGAGGGCGGCCGCAATCCCTCCCTCGGCCATCACCGTATGGGCCTTGCCGAGGAGCGACTTGCAGATCAGGCCCACCGACACGCCCTGGGCGGCCGCCTCGATCGCGGCGCGCAGGCCGGCGCCGCCCGCGCCGACGACAATCACGTCGTGCTCGTGCGTCTCCCAGTCGCGCGCCATCAGAGGATCCTCACATCGTGGATCAGGCCCGCCGACACCAGCCGGATGTAGAGATCCGTGAGCGCCACCGAGAAGAGAGAGAGCCAGGCGAACGAGGGGTGGCGCTCGTTGAGCCGGCTGACGAGGTGCCAGAGGCGATAACGAGAGGGCGCCCGCGAGAAGGCGTCGACGTGGCCGCCGCAGATGTGACGGCACGAGTGGCAGGAGAACGTGTAGAGCCCAAGCAGGAGGACGTTGGCCCACATGACCAGCGTGCCGACGCCGATGCCGAAGCCATCAGGGAACCGGAACGCGAGGAGGGCGTCCCAGGCGAGGAAGCCCAGGAAGATGAGCGCGACGTACCACGTGTAGCGATGGAAGGCCTGCAGGATCAGGGGGAACCGGGTCTCGCCCGTGTAGCCCGACGCGGCGTCGCGCACGCCGCAGGCGGGCGGCGCGAGCCAGAACGAGCGGTAGTACGCCTTCCGGTAGTAGTAGCAGGTCAGCCGGAATATCCCGGGTCCCCACAGGATCAGGATGGCCGGCGACACGATCCCGATGAGCGGCGCCGCCAGCTCCGGCAGCCCGCGCCCGGGGCCAAAGGTCGGGTGGAGACACCGGGCGTAGACGCAGGGCGAGTAGAACGGTGACAGATACGGATCGACGTAGTAGTGGGCGTTCTGGAACGCCGCCCACGTCGCGTACACGACGAACGCGGTGAACACGACGAAGACCGTCAGGGGCAGGGCCCACCAGGGGTCCTGCCGCAGGTGCGGCGCGGCGATCGGCGCCCGCGCCTCGTCGGCCACGCGTCCACCCTGGTCCCGCAGGCCCGCTCCGATCATGCGTCCTCCCGTGCGAACGCCCGCACGCCGTCCTCGTAGAGGTCGCCGCCGTGGCAGTCGTTGACCACGATCGCCGGAAAGCCCTCGACCTCGAGGCGTCGGATTGCCTCGGTCCCGAGGTCCTCGTAGGCGACGACCTCGAGCCTCTTCACAAACTGAGAGAGGATGGCGCCGGCGCCTCCGATCGCGCCGAAGTAGACGGCCGTGTGCTGCCGGAGCGCGTCCTTCACCGTCTGGGAGCGCGCCCCCTTGCCGATCGTGCCCTTCAACCCGAGCGCGAGCAGGGCCGGGGTGAACTTGTCCATGCGCCCCCCGGTGGTCGGGCCGATCGACCCCACGACCGCGCCCGGCCGCGCGGGCGACGGCCCCGTGTAGTAGATGATCTGGCCGCGCACCTCGATCGGCAGCGGCTTGCCCTGCTCGACGAGGGGGAAGAGCCGGGCGTGGGCAGCGTCCCGCGCGGTGTAGAGGACCCCGCTGATGCGGACCCGGTCCCCCGCCTTGAGCGACGCGACGTCCGTGTCGCTGAGCGGCGGCGTCACCTCCTTGATTCCGTCCGGGGCGGCCTTGATCACGCGCCCTTCCCCGCCACCGGTCGAGCCGGACCGGTCACAGTGTCACTTCCTTGTGGCGGTGGGCGTGACATTCGATCGTGACGGCGACGGGGAGGGAGGTGATGTGGCAGGGGGCGGCGAGGATGTGGACACCGAACGCGGTCGTGTCGCCGCCGTAGCCCTGCGGCCCGATGCCGAGCCGGTTGGCGCGCTCGAGGACCTCCCGCTCGACCGCCCCGATCGCCGGATCCGGGTTCGGGGAGCCGAGCTCCCGGAACAGCGCCTTCTTGGACAGGATCGCCGCCTTCTCGAACGTGCCCCCGACGCCGACGCCGACGATGAGCGGAGGGCACGCGTCCGGACCGGCCGTCCTGACGCACTCGAGTATCCAGCCCTTGACGCCCTCGAGCCCGTCGGCCGGGGTCAGCATCCTGTACTTCGAGCGGTTCTCGCACCCCCCGCCCTTGGCCATGACCGAGAGCTTCAAGGTGGCGCCCGGCACGACGTCCACGTGGATCACGGCCGGGGTGTTGTCACCGGTGTTCACGCGGTCGAACGGCGACCGGACGATCGAGGCCCGGAGGTATCCCTCGGTATACCCTTGCCGCACGCCCTCGTTGATCGCGTCGTCGAGGCCGCCACCGGTCAGATGGACTTCCTGGCCCAGCTCGACGAAGCACACCACGACGCCCGTGTCCTGGCAGTAGGGCATCCGCTTCGTCTGCGCCATCCGGGCGTTGTCCTTCAGGGTCTGCAGTACCTGGCGGCCGGCAGCGGAGCGCTCCGTGGCGAGCGCCCGGTCGAAGGCGCGGAGCATGTCGGGCTCGAGGTCGTAGTTCGCCTCCATGCAGAGCTTCTTGATCGCGTCGACGATCGCGCTCGCGTCAACGTCGCGCATGCCCACCCCCCGCCGGCAGGAGCGCGCCGCCGGGCGCCGGCGTGTCGACGTCGATCGGGGCTAGGGCGTTTGCGCACGACCGGCGACGGCGGCGCGGTGTGGCAGCCGCGAGGGCCGCCCCCGCCCCGCTCCTCGGACTCGACGTGTTCGACGCCGCGGGCCCCGGAGGCCTGGCCGACCGTGTCACGGGACGGTCTCCCTCACAGCTTCAGCTTCTCGACCAGCTCGCGCACGGCCGCCGCCGAGCGCTGGAACGCCGCGTTCTCCTCGGCCGTGAGCGTGATCTCGATGACCTGCTCCACGCCCGCCCGGCCGAGTTTCACCGGTACGCCGACGTAGAGCCCTCGGACCCCGTACTGCCCGGTCAGATAGGCGGCGCACGGGACGATCTTCTTCTTGTCTTTGAGGATCGCCTCGACCATCTCGACGGTAGCGGCGCCCGGCGCGTAGTACGCGCTCCCCGACTTGAGGAGGTTGACGATCTCCGCGCCGCCGCCGGCCGTCCGCCGGACGAGCGCGTCGATCTTCTCTCGGGGCAGGAGTTCGGTGATGGGGATGCCCGCCACGGTCGAGTAGCGCGGCAGCGGCACCATCGTGTCCCCATGGCCGCCGAGGACGAACGCGGTGACGTTCTCGACTGACACTCCGAGCTCTTGGGCGATAAACGTCCGGAAGCGGGCCGAGTCGAGGAGGCCGGCCATGCCGATCACGCGCTCGGAGGGGAACCCGGACTTCTTCCAGGCGAGTTGGACCATCGCGTCCAGCGGGTTTGTGACCAGGATGAGAATGGCGCGCGGCGAGCGCTGGACCGTCTGCTCGACCACGCTGCCGACGATCTCGGCATTCTTGAACAGGAGGTCGTCGCGAGTCATCCCCGGCTTCCGCGCCAACCCCGCCGTGATCACGACCAGGTCGGAGTCGGCGGTCGGGTCGTAGGCGTTGGCGCCGGTGAGGCGCGCGTCGTAGCCGCGGAGCGGGCCCGCCTGGGCGAGGTCGAGGGCCTTGCCCTGCGGCACACCCTCGACGACGTCGACGAGGACAACGTCGCCGAGCTCGCGCTCGACCGCGTACTGGGCGACCGTGGCGCCCACGCTGCCGGCCCCGACCACCGTGATCTTCGCGCGGGCGGCCATCAGAGCTTCTCCATGTTCGCGACGATCGCGGTGCCGAACTCCGAGGTCTTGACCTCGCGCGCGCCCTCCATCAGCCGGGCGAGGTCGTAGGTCACGACCCTCTGGCCGATCGTCCGCTCGAGGCCCGCGACGATCCGGTCGGCGGCCTCGGTCCAGCCCATGTAGCGCAGCATCATCTCGCCGGACAGGATCACCGAACCCGGGTTCACCTTGTCCAGACCGGCGTATTTCGGCGCGGTGCCGTGGGTCGCCTCGAAGAGGGCGTGCCCGCTCTCGTAGTTGATGTTGGCGCCGGGCGCGATCCCGATCCCCCCCACCTGGGCGGCGAGGGCGTCGGAGAGGAGATCGCCGGTCAGGTTGCAGCAGGGCACGACGTCGAACTCGTCAGGGCGCGTGAGGATCTGCTGGAGAAAGGCGTCCGTGATCGCGTCCTTCACCAGGATCTTCCCGGCCGGCGGCCTGCCACCGCACTCCTCCCACGCGACCAGCCGGTCGGAGAACTCGCGCTTGGCCAGCGCGTAGCCCCACTTCATGAACATGCCTTCCGTATACTTCTGGATGTTGCCCTTGTGGACGAGCGTCACGTTGCGTCGGGTGGTCTCGATGGCGTAGCGGTACGCGGCGCGGATCAGCCGCTCGGAGCCCTCCTTCGAGACGGGCTTGATCCCAATCGAGGACGTCTCGGGGAACCGGATATTCCGGACGCCCATCTCCTGCCGGAGGAAGCGAACGACCTTCGCGGCCTCGGGCGTACCCTGCTCCCACTCGATCCCGGCGTAGATGTCCTCCGTGTTCTCGCGGAAGATGACCATGTCGACCTTCTCGGGGTGCTTGACCGGCGACGGCACGCCGGCGAAGTACCGAACGGGCCGGAGGCAGACGTACAGGTCCAGCTCCTGGCGGAGGGTCACGTTGAGCGAGCGGAAGCCCTCGCCCACCGGGGTCGTCAGCGGCCCCTTGATCGCCACGAGGTACTCGCGGATCACGTCGAGCGTCTCCGGCGGCAGCAGGTTCGGCGGACAGTCAGCGCCGTAGACCCGCCGGGCCTTTTCCCCCGCGTAGGTTTCCACCCACACGATCGTGCGCCTGCCGCGGTAGGTCTGGGCGACCGCGGCGTCCAGCACGCGGACGGCCGCGCGCCAGATGTCGGGGCCGGTCCCATCGCCCTCGATGAACGCGACGATGGGATGGTCCGGGACGACGAGCTTGCCGTGCTTGAGCGTGACCTTGTCGCCGGCCGGGACCGTCACCCTCCCTGGCATCGGAGCCCTTCCTCTGACCGAATCATGGGTGGTCGCGGCCCCTATTTGACGGCGTTGAGCGCCGACCCGGCCCTGAACCATCCGAGCTGCTCCTCGGTGAGGCTGTGGCCAGCCCGGATCGCCTCCGTGGCCCCGTCGGGCCGCGTGATGACGACCGTCACGGGCGCCCCCGGCGCCAGGCGCCCGAGGCCGGTGACGCTCACCCGGTCGGTCTCGCCGAAGCGGTCGTAGTCGGCGGGATCGACGAACGTCAGCGGCAAGATCCCCTGCTTCTTCAGGTTGGTCTCGTGGATGCGCGCGAAGCTCCGCGCGACCACCGCCCGGCAGCCGAGGTACCGCGGCGACATCGCCGCGTGCTCCCGGCTCGAGCCCTCGCCGTAGTTCTCGTCGCCGATCACCACCCAGCCGACGCCCCGGGCCTTGTAGTCACGGGCGATCTTGGCGAACGGCACCCCGCGCTCGCCCGTCAGCACGTTGAGCCCCTTGCCCGTCTCGCCGGTGAACGCGTTGACGGCGCCGAGGAACATGTTGTCGCTGATGCGGTCGAGGTGGCCTCGGTAGAGGAGCCACCGGCCCGCCGGCGAGATGTGGTCGGTCGTCGTCTTGCCCTTGGTCTTGACCAGGATCGGCAAGCCGAGAAAGTCCTTACCGTCCCAGGCGGGAAACGGCCGGAGGATCTGCAGACGCTCGCTCCCGGCCGGGATCTCGACCTGCACGCGATCGCCGTCCTCCGCCGGCGGCTCGTACCCTTCCGCCCCCCCCACGAAGCCGTCCCGCGGTAGCGCCTCCGCCTCGGGTGGCGCGAAGCGCACCGGGCGCCCGTCCGGACCCGGGAGCGTGCCGTGGACGGGGTCGAAGTCGAGGGTGCCCGCGAACGCCAGCGCGGTGACGATCTCCGGGCTGGTGAGGAACGACAGCGTCGCCGCGCTCCCGTCGTTCCGGCCCGGGAAGTTCCGGTTGAAGGACGAGACGATCGTGTTCGCCTCCTCGCGTCCCACATCCGAGCGCTTCCACTGTCCGATGCACGGCCCGCAAGCGTTGGCCAGCACCGTCCCGCCCATCCTCTGAAACGTGTCGATGATGCCGTCGCGCTTGATCGTCTGGTAGACGCGCTCGGAGCCCGGCGTGATCAGGAAGGGGATCTTCGCGCGGAGCCCCGCCTTCATGCCCTGTTGGGCGATGTGCGCCGCCCGGCGCATGTCCTCGTACGAGGAGTTCGTGCAGGAGCCGATGAGCGCGTTCTTGATCTGGAGCGGCCACCGGTTCTGCCGCGCCTCCCCCGCGAGCTGCGAGATCGGCCGGTCGCGATCCGGGGAGTGCGGGCCGACCACGTGCGGTTCCAGTTGATCGAGGTCGATCTCGACGATCTCGTCGTAGAAACGCTTGGGGTCCTCGAGGACGGCGGGGTCCGCGACGAGGTGCTCGGCATGTTTGTCGGCCAGCGCCGCCACGTCGGCGCGGTCGGTGGCGCGCAGGTAGATGGCCATGCGGCCGTCGTACGGGAAGACGGAGGTGGTGGCGCCCAGCTCCGCTCCCATGTTGCAGATCGTCCCCTTGCCGGTGGCGCTGATCGACTCGGCGCCGGGGCCGAAGTACTCGACGATCTTGTTGGTCCCGCCCTTCACGGTCAAGACGCCGCAGAGGTACGTGATGACGTCCTTGGGCGAGGTCCAGCCGTGCAACGTGCCAGTCAGACGGACCCCGATCAGCTTTGGATGCAGGACCTCCCACGGGAGCCCCGCCATCACCTCGCCCGCGTCCGCGCCCCCGACGCCGATCGCGAGCATGCCGAGGCCGCCTGCGTTCGGGGTGTGCGAATCGGTGCCAATCATGAGGCCCCCGGGGAACGCGTAGGTCTCGAGCACGACCTGGTGGATGATTCCGGAGCCCGGCCGCCAGAAGCCGATCCCGTACTTGCGTGAGGCAGAGCGGAGGAAGTTGTAGACCTCATTGTTCTCGGTGATGGCGCGTTTCATGTCCTCGGAGGCGCCGCTCTCGGCGCGGATCAGGTGGTCGCAGTGCACCGTCGACGGCACCGTGACCTTCTTCCGGCCCGATTGCATGAACTGCAGCAGCGCCATCTGCCCGGTCGCGTCCTGCATGGCCACGCGGTCCACGCGGAGCCGGAGCTGGGCACGCCCCCGCTCCCACGCCTGGGTATCGAAGTCGAGGCTGTGGACGACGAGGATCTTCTCGGCGAGGGTGAGCTCGCGCCCGAACCTTCGCCGGGCCCGGGCGAGCCGATCCGGCATCGAGGCGTACAGGGCTTGGAGCTCGGGCGCCGCCATCCAGGCCTCCTTCACAGGTCGTCCCGACGCAGGGCAAAAATATCGCCCCCCATCCGACGAGACAGGAGGCGGGCGAAACCAAATCACTCTACTCTCGGGCCGAGTTGCGTGTCAATTCGACGCGACGGCGGTGGACGGCGGTCGACGCGACGGTGGCGCTGTGTACCAGCTTCCCCGGGACGGCCGGTGACGCGAGCGGGCCTTCCAGCGGACGGGGTCGGTCGAGGCTGAGCCGCCCCCTTCCCCTCAGGACATGCGCGCCCCGGTCGCCGCGCGAGGCGCGGGCTCCGCTCGCCGAGCCCGACTAGGCAAGACCGCCGGGTCTGGGGAACCGGCGTCGACATCCGCCACCCTCCGGGGAGCGGCGCGGGGGAACCTGCTCCTGCTCCTGGCGGGGGGCGGTGCACGCGCGGCGCCGAGCGGCCAGCTCGAGTCGGTCCCGGTCGTTCTCCGAGCGGGGACGAAGCGACGCCGGCCGAGCCGCGCCGCCACCCCGAGCCCGCCCCGCGGGCTCGGTCCGACGGGCGCCGGCGGTCGGTGGGCCCGGCCGTTCCCGGGCCCCACCCGGCCGCCGGCGGACATCAGTGCTTCTCGGCCTTCTCCTTTTCGGCCCGCGCGTCCTTGATGATCTTCTCGGCGAGAAACGCGGGCAGCTCCTCGTAGTGCGAGAATTCCATCGCGTACGCCCCGCGTCCGCCCGTCATCGAGCGGAGCGCCGGCTCGTAGTTCAGCATCTCCGCCATCGGCACCTGGGCGCGGACGGCCGCGGTCTCCCCGGCCGGCTCCATGCCGACGATGCGACCACGGCGGCCGTTGATGTCGCCGATCACGTCCCCGGCCTGCTCGGCGGGACCGGTCACCTCCACGTTCATGATCGGCTCGAGCAGGATCGGATGCGCCTCCATGAAGCCCTTCTGGAGCGCCATCGAACCGGCGATCTGGAAGGCCATGTCGGAGGAGTCCACCTCGTGATAGGAGCCATCGTAGAGGGTGACCTTCAGGTCGACGACGGGATACCCCGCCAGGATCCCCTTCTTCATGCAGTCGCGGACGCCCTTCTCGACGGAGGGGATGTAGTTGCGCGGCACGGCGCCGCCGAAGATCTCGTCGACGAACTCGAAGCCCGCCGAGCGCGACAGCGGCTCGACCCGGAGCCAGACGTCGCCGTACTGGCCGCGGCCGCCCGTCTGCTTCTTGTACTTCCCCTGCACCTCGGCGCGTCCCTTGACCGTCTCCTTGTAGGGCACGCGCGGCGGCAGCAGGTTGACGTCGACGTTGTACTTTCGCTTCATCCGCTCGACGGCGACCTCGACGTGCATCTGACCCACGCCGGCCACGATGAGCTGCTTCGTCTCGGGGTCGTAGTGCGAGTGCAGGGTCGGGTCTTCCTCAGACATCCGGTGCAGCGCGTTGCTGATCTTGTCCTCGTCGCCGCGCGTCTTGGGCTGGATCGCGAACGACATCGACGGCTCGGGGAACTCGATCCTCGGGAGCGCGAACGGGTGCGCCTCGTCGCCGAGGGTGTCGCCGGTGAGCGTCTCCTTGAGCTTCGCCGCGACCCCGATCTCGCCGGGGCCGAGCGTCTCCGCGTTCTTCTGGGTCTTACCCTGCAGCCACGCGATGTGGCCGAGGCGCTCCCTGACGCCCCGCGAGACGTTCAAGAGCTGGGAGTCGGCGGTGACGGTTCCCGCGCAGACGCGGAACAGCGAGAGCTTGCCGACGTGGGGATCGGACAGGGTCTTGAACACGAGCGCCGTCGGCGGCGCCTTCGGGTCGGGCCCCCGCCGGCCGGCCTGCTTCGTCCGGAGGTCCGTCCCTTCCACCTCGCCACGGTCGAGCGGCGAGGGGAAGGACTCGACGATCAGGTCGAGCAGCCCCTGGGCGCCGATGGTCTTGGTCGCGGAGGCACAGAGGACCGGCACGAGCGTGCCCGCCATGATGCCGGCACGGAGGGCCCGAGCGAGCTCCGCCTCGCCGAGGGTGCCCTCCTCGAGATACTTGCTGAGCAGCTCGTCGTCAGTCTCGGCCACCGCCTCGATCAGCTTCTCTCGCGACTCCCGGGCTTGGTCGGCGACCCCCGCGGGAACGTCCTTCATGCGCACGAGGTCGACGACCCCCGTGAACGCCCCCTCGGCCCCGATCGGGATCTGCACGGGAACGAGCCGTCCCTTCAGCCGTTTGCCGAGCGATTCGAGCGTCCGGAAGAAGTCCGCGCGCTCACGGTCGAGCCGGTTGACGACGACCGCGCGCGCAAGCTCGTACTCGGTCGCAAACTTCCACACTCGCTCGGTCTGCACCTGCACTCCGGCCACGGCGTCCACGACGACGACCGCGCCCTCGACCACCCGCAGCCCGGCGCGCGCCTCGGAGATGAAGTCACCGTAGCCGGGCATGTCGACCAGGTTGATCCGGTGACCCTTGTAGTCACCGTAGGCCACGCTCAGGTTGAGGGAGATCTTCCGCTTGATCTCGTCGGGATCGAAATCGGCGGTGGTGGTGCCGTCGTCGACCCGGCCGAGCCGCGTCACCGCACCGACCGCGAAGAGCAGCGCTTCGACGAGGGAGGTTTTGCCGACACCGCCGTGGCCGACGAAGCCGACGTTGCGTATCCTGGCGCAATCGATGGCCATGCCCGCCTCCTGGACCGAAGGTGCGACACATGCTACCACACGGCCGTGGACGGGGGCTACGGACGGCGCGCTACTGCTTCTCCTGCTGTCGCTGCTGGAGCGCCCGGAGCAGACGCTCGGCCTGCTCGATGTTCTTCCGGGCATCGGCGTGAGTCGGATCGTACTCGAGCACGGCCCGCCACTTCCCGATCGCGCCCTGCAGGTTCTCGTCCCGGTAGAGACGGATCCCTTCCTGGTAGAGGTCCTGGATCAGGCGACCTCGGACCTGGTCCCGGAGGGCGGCCGAGTCCAGGTACTTCGGATCGAGCTTGGCGAGATCCGAGAGGACCCGGTAGGAGCCGGCGTACCGCCCGGCATCGAGCTGCGACTTCCCGTAGCGGTAGAGGATCGTCTTCTTTAGCTCGACGCCCTCGGGGGATCCCGGGCTGTCGCCGAGCAGCTTGTCGACATCGGAGAGGGCGACGTCGAACTCCTGCGTCTCGAGCGCCTCGCGGGCGTCGGCCAGCAGCGGGTTCACCTCCACCGCCTCCCCGGTGCCTCCCCCCGCGTCCTTGGGCACCTCCGACCCTGCCGGCGGGGCCAGCAGCGGCACGCCGGGAAGCTCCGGAATCCTCAGCGCCGTCCCCGCCGCGAGCTTGGGATTCTCCGGCAGCCGGTTGGCCTCCGCGATCATCCCGCTGCGGGCCCGATCGCCGTAGTAGTGCTGGGCGATCGTCTCGAGGGTCTCTCCGGTGCGGACTGTGTGGGTGACCGACCGAAGGCCGCCCGCCTCGGTGCGCAGCAGGTCGAACGCTTCCCGGTTGGCGGGGTCGAGCGCGAGGACGGCCAGGAACTGGCGCCGGGCCTCGAAGGGCGCCGCCCGCTTGAGCGCCTCCCGCCCCTGCCGCAACCGGTCGGCGACCGTCTGCTCGATCTGCGCCGCGAGCTTCGTCCGGCCCGCCTTAGCCGCGGGATCGTCGGGCTCGATGGTGAGCGCGACGTCCCACTCCTCGAGGGCGC
>Ga0209378_1000787_pt1 | contig 22920 bp, 22 predicted proteins | sample GraSoiAngelo_156_FD_186170 | JGI IMG/M metagenome (GOLD analysis project Ga0209378, IMG submission 186170) | Grasslands soil microbial communities from the Angelo Coastal Reserve, California, USA - 14_1009_13_40cm (SPAdes) (version 2) | ecosystem: Environmental > Terrestrial > Soil > Grasslands ...
AGCAACGAATCGAAGCGATGCGGATCGCGAACTGGCACCAGGTGACCGATGCCAACTGGCTGCTCGCGAACCTGCTCAATGTCGACGCCCCCGGCGCAAGCCAGTTAAAGAACATGAGCGAGACGTTAATGCTCGTGCCTTACGGCAGCACCACCGTTGGGAACACACAACTGAACCGAGCGAACGGCGCGGCCAACATCGTGGCCAACAATTCGGCGTTACTGGGCGAGAACGCAGTAAAGATCATCTGGACCGTAAACTACACCGCCGTGCCTAACGACCGGATAATCTCGCGGCAAATCGTTGTCATTCTGGCCAAGGGAGGCGTTGCAAAATGGTGAGTGCGTTTCGCTGTCGATCTTTATCAAAAACGCAAGCGGGATATACCGTTACTGAGCTCATTGTCTCAACGGCCATCTTCTCCTCAATCAGTCTCGGCCTGTTGATGGGCTTTACTTCCTTGGAAAGAAATTACGTTGCGACCAGCGATTTTTCTCTCAATCACGCCGATGAAATGCGCATTTCCGATTACATGGCGATGGATTTGCGGCGGGCGATCGCGGTCCAGTCCGCTAAAAACGACACGACGATTTTCATTCCGGCCTATTACGACCAAACCGGCACTCCACAGACGCCCGCGTTGGATGGCCAGGGCGGCGTTTTTTATGGAGCGAGCGGCAGCTCGGTCAGAATCCACTATTATCTCATGGCCGGAACCATTTACCGACAACAAGACAGTGCTCCGGCGCAGCCACTGGCAGTGAATGTTCAGGACTTTGTCTTCGATGTGACCGATGCCGGAAAAGTCGTTACGACTCGCATTACCTTTAATCCGACCTTCAATTCCGGTGGCGCGTCCGCGGCCGCGACGACAGCGACCGCATTCTACAACACCACTTTGCTCCGGAACAGCCGGACCGATATCCAGAGCAGCGTTTACTAATGTTGCGCCAGGATTCGACAAAAACGGGCAGCGTGTTGGTTTGGACCATCCTCGTCATCGCCATGCTTTCCTTGATCGCGGTGGAAACACTTCGGCTGGTGACAGTCAAGTATCAAAACGCCCTTCAGACGTCGACCTGGCAGGAGGCGTTGCTTGCCGCGGAGTCGGGCATCGACCTCGCGATCGTCGAGCTTCGCAAATCGCTTTACCCGCAGCCGAACCATGCCTGGGAACCGCCGTGGGGCAATCCCCCCGGAAACGAAATTACCAGTCACGATCTAACCACGGTTCCGAACGCCGGCCTCAACGGCGTGCCAATGACAATCGAAACGAGTGTTGATGCTCCGGCGCAACTGATCGATCCGACGAACTCATGGCAATATTATCGAATCCGCACGGTCGGCACGATCCCTATTACCGGACCGGCCCGCACGAGTGACAATCCGCAGGACACGAAACTGCGCAGACTAAGCTTACGCTGGGAGCGTTTCACCAACGGCATTTTAACGCCACACCTGCTCACCGCGCCGCAGGTTTCCCGTCGAGTCGAAGCCGTTGTCCGACCCGTTTCCGCATTCGATCAGGCCATCATGTCGGTCGGCGTGGTTGATTTGACGAATCAGAACATCGTAGTCGACAGCTACGATTCAACCGATCCGACCAAATCGACGAACGGCCTTTATGATCCGGCCAAACGACAGGAAAACGGCGACATCGCGACCGATGGACAATTAATCGAAGCGGGGAATGCGCAAATTTATGGCGATGTCGCAACCAATGCCGGAACCGTAAGCGGCGCGGCCAACATTACCGGAATTGAACGGACCGACTTTTACCAGCAACCGATTCCCGTCGGCGCTCCTTCGTGGTCAACATGGAATTCATCGCCTTCTTTGGTAACCGGGACGACCACGATCAATGCCGATGCAACGAAGGGTTCGGCAGCGTCGCGTTATACCCTGAGCAGCATTTCACTGTCAGGAAATAAAACGCTGACGGTGGCAGGAAATCCAAACGGAAGCCAAACCTATATCGAAATTTACGTTACCGGTGATATCTCCGTCAGCGGAACCGGACAAATTGTTGTTCAGCCCGGAGTCACCGCTACGATTTATTTCGCTGGCAACGTGGACATCAGCGGGAACGGGGTCCTGAACAGTAACAACCAACCGAGCGATCTCATGTTGTATGGCATTCAGCCTCCAACGGATACTTCGGAGCATGTCAGCATCGGTGGTAACAGCCAGATTACCGCGTCAGTCTATGCTCCGGGACACGACGTGACCGTGAACGGGGGCGGAACAAACGGGCACGTCTATGGCTCGGTTGTCGGCAAGACCGTGACCATGACTGGTGTGTCCAACCTGCATTACGACGAGAGGCTTGGCGCGACCGGCATGGTCAACAACTACAAAATTGTCAGCTGGTTTGAGGACAATCGGTAACCGAAGCGATTCGAATCTGCCTAACGAATCGCCTTTTATTTCGGCTGCTCGCGCAGAAGATGGGTCGTGTCCGCCACCAATTTGGTGACGGCGTCGACTTCGGCGGCGTCGTAATAACCTCGAATCGCGCCATGTCGATCCACTAAAATTATCCGCGTGCTGTGCACCGGAATTCCTTTCTCTTCGCTGCCGTCCGAGACCGCGAGCTTGAATCCGTTGCGCGATAAATTGTAGATCGTCGATTGCAGACCGGTCAGAAAATCCCAACGGCCGGGCTCAGCCTGCAATTTCTCGGCGTAGCCGCGCAAAACTTGCGGTGTGTCTTTCGCCGGATCCACCGAAAACGAGACGAGATGGACGTCCGTTTTTTCGAGCGGCTTCTGCAATTCACTCATTCGACTGCTGATCATGGGGCACGGTCCGGGGCAAGTGGTGTAAATGAAATCGGCGATCCAGATTTTGCCGCGCAATTGAGCCGAACCGAAATTTTGTCCGTCTTGGTTCACCAGGAGAAATTCGGGGACCGTTCCGTAAGAAGAAACCGTGCGCTGCCGAAGCGCAGTCACTTCCAGCTGTCGCAACCAGAGCAAAAGCGCCAGCGTGAGAATTGGAATCGCGATTAGGACGGTCTTCAAAAGCGTCGCAGTTCTCGATGACTGGCTATCTAAAGTGGTCGTGCTCGCGTTCATGCTTTACTCAAGACCAGCGCACCAAGCAGCAGCGGCAGGTAGATAATCGAGGTTATAAACAACCGTCGCGCATCCGCCCGCGCCCGCGTTTTCAAAAATCGCATCGCTACGGCGACAAACACGGCTCCGAGAATCAGCTCTGCCAAAAGATAAAAAACCGTGGCAATTCCAAGAAATGCAGGCAAACCGGCAACGATAAAAAGGAGCATGCAGAAGAAGACACTTTGGCTGGCGCTCCGTTCACCGGTGCGATCATCACTCGAGATCATTTGGAAACCGGCGCGGGCATAATCGTCGCGATACATCCACGCGATCGCGAAAAAATGCGGTAGCTGCCAAAAAAACAGAATCGCGAAAAGCATCCACGCGCCGGCGTTCAACGTGCCCCGCGCCGCCGCCCAACCGATCATCGGCGGCAATGCCCCGGGCACCGCGCCGAGTGCGGTGTTGAAGGTGCTGACGCGTTTCAACGGGGTATAGGCGAAGATGTAAATGATGATGGTAATCGCGGCGAGAGCTGCGCTGAGCGCATTGCACACGAAGGCGAGATAGGCGATGCCGAAGATCGACAACGCAGTGCCAAGAAGGACAGCGACCCGTGGTCGCATTCGCCCGGCCGGAACCGGGCGCGACCGCGTTCGCTGCATCAATGCGTCGAGTTTGTATTCCCACCATTGATTGAGTGCAGCCGCGCCAGCCGCGGCCGCCGCCGTTCCAAAAACCGTGTGCAAGAGTGCCGCGAAGTTGATTGGACCTTCGGCGCCGAGATAAAAACCCACCGCGGTCGTGAGTAAAACCAGCAGCGTGAGCCGCGCTTTGACCAGCTCGACCAAATCGCGAATGAATCCAGACCGGGCGTTTCTAGTTTCCGGTTGAGCTGAGTCGATTGTCGCCGCTTTCATGAATTTCTCGCCTGCAAAGCGCGCCAGCAAATCGCCCACGCGCTCACCCCAAACGATAACATGATCGCGCCAACGGCGACATGCGTTGTCGCGACATCCGCCGCTTTATTGCTCCAGATTGTCCACGCTCCGAGCGTGAACTGGAGGAAAAACAAAACGACCCACCAGATCGACAGTCGCCGAAGTGCGGTCATATGGCTCGCGTCTTTCACAACACGAATACAAAAGGCGATCACAGCGATCCCAATCAAAACCGCGAGAAAACGGTGCGCCATTTGCAGCCAGATTTGAACCGCATCCACATCCGAAAGAGCGCGTGCGTCACGCCAGGCATTGATCTTTGCCAACGCCGCCGCGCTCGTGTCCGGAATCCACGCGCCATTCGCGGTCGGAAAATCGAGGATCGCCAAATCTTTGTGTTGATGGCGCATGGTCGCGCCAAGCGCCAGTTGCAGGTAGATCGCGATCGTCGTCGCGATTGCAAGTGTTTTGATCGGCACGATTTTTCTCAAATCGACATCTGGCGCAAGCGACCGCCAGGAGTTCGTGGTCACGATCGCAATGAGCACGATCAAACCGAGGAACGCTTGAGCCAGACAGGCGTGAAAGATTCCGATCTGGTCTTTCAGCATGGTGACGCGAAGGCCGCCCAGAATCCCCTGTAGAATCACGCCGCCAACCGCGAGCAGACCGAGCGTCCTGACTGCAGGTCGATCTTCGGTTCGCCAAAGCCAGATTGCGAGAATGATGGTGAGAAATCCGACAGTCGATGCAATCAGGCGATGAGTATGCTCAAACAAAACGCCACCGATCCACTTTGAGACCGGAAAGAGAAACATGTTGTAGCCGAACGTGGTCGGCCAATCCGGCACGGCGAGGCCGACGCCTTTGCTCGTGACCATTCCGCCGCTGCAAATGAGAAGCAGCGTGGCAACGGCTGTGAACCAGGCAAAGCGATTGAGCCAGCACGCCGACGATGTCGATCTTTGCGCCACGTTCGTGCGCTTCGACTACTCGCCGGTTGGCGTTGGTGCGGATTGGGCCGGTTTTGCGGCGGGATTTTCCGTTTTCGGCGCGCCCGGCGGCGGAACTGTGGCCGGGGTTGGGCCGACTGGCGGTGCGCCCGGCGGTTGCTGCGTTGGCGGCGGCGCATTTTGCGTCCCAGCCAGTTCAGCGCGCTCTTTCAACCAGCTTTGATATTCGGCCGGTTCATCGACCACGACCATTCCCTTCATTCCGTAATGGCCCAGACCGCAGAGCTGACCGCAAACCACTTCGTAACTGCCGGTTTTGATCGGCTTGAACCACATCGGGATGAGAGAGCCAGGGATCGCGTCGGCGGCAATGCGCATATGCGGCAAATCGAAATTGTGGATCACGTCTTTTGAAGACAGTTCGATGATGACGGGACGATTAACCGGCACGTGTAATTCGCCCAGCACCACAATGTCATCTTTACCGGCCGGATCGTTCGGGTCGATGCCGAGTGGATTTGAATTCGTGACCAAACCAATCTCGCGCCGGCCAAACTGGCCGTCCGGCCCCGGCATGTGAAAAGTCCAGTTAAACTGCTGACCAACCACGTGAACCAGAATCGCGTCCTGGGTCGAGGGAAATTCGTTCACCCGTTTGGCCCAAAGCGGAATCGCGAACCCGATGAGCAAAACAGCCTCGATTAACACGACCGAAAATTCGAGGTGCGTGGAAATTCCGCTGCGAACACCTGCATGATCGGCTTTGGGGTGGCGGCTCCGGCGAAAGCGGATCAGCACAAAAACGAAAAAGGCCGACCATCCGATAAAAAGCGCACCCATAAACCAGTGCGCGAATTCGAGGATATGATCGATCTGGTAGCCGTGCTCAGAGGCATTCGGCGGCTGGCCGAGAAATTCGTTAATGAGCGCGAGGCTACTCATCGAATTTGTCCAAGTCTTCTTCGTTGATTTCCTGATGCGGTTCGAGCGGCATTCGGCCGTGTCGCCAAATCTTGAAGGTGAACGCGCCAATCCCGCCCATTACCGACATGACCGCGCCGAAAAGAAACCAAATCGCCACAGCCATGTGCTCAGTCGATTTGCCATCTTTCGCGCCGTAACAAAACGGACACGCGCTCGCCTGCTGCGCGACGAGCAAGATCGACCCGCCCACGCAAAAGGCGACGGCTCGGGAGGCGTTCAACAAAATCGCCAAAAACTTTTTCATGTGATGATGCGGAGCCGTTTCATTTTCCGATAAAACCAGACGCCGTAGATGACGAGGGCAAGCGCGCAGCCAAACGAAGCGACCGCCCCTGCGAGATAAACTGGTGCGCCTTCCACCAGATTGACCCAAATGCACCAGCCGCCGACGCCCAACGCGAGCAGCGTCGAGAAAATTACGAAGATGATATGGAAGGCCTTGAGCGACATTAGCGGACGACGGGGTTGTACCAGGCAAGATACGTCAGCCAAAAAAGGGCGAGCACGAAAAAGCCGGTGAAAATGAGCACGCGATAGATCAGGCGCTTTTCCGCGGCCAGGTGCATGAAGATCGCCGCGACCATTCCCGCCTTGAGCGTGGCCACGAGCATGGCGACGCCGATGTTGGCTTTGCGGGTGCCGAAATCGACATAGGAAAGCGCAACTGTGATCCCGGTAAACGCGAGCAAAAGCGCGCCGACGGTGAGATATCCTCTCACGTGTTTTTGCACGTTATGCGCGTATTCCTCGTGCTCGGCCGGGTCTTGGGAAATGTCGGGTGGGTTGTTCATGGCTTAGAGCAAATAAAAGAGCGGGAAGACAAAAATCCAGACAAGATCGACAAAATGCCAGAAGAGTCCGCAGACCTCGACTCGATTGGCCAAATGTTCCGGATTGCGTTGGTAAAGTCTTTTGCTGACCGGCAGCCACATGTAAATGAAAACCAGGACGCCGGCGAGCACGTGCGCTCCATGCAAGCCGGTAATGGTAAAATAACTCGCGAAATACGCGCTGTGCCACGGGCCGAATGAATCGATTCGGTCAACGTCTTCCTTTTCAATCTTCGCGATGTGGTCGGTTGGCGGAGCGTAAAGAAAATGGGGACGATCGTTCGATGGATTGTTGGGATCCACGAAGACTGGATCGAGCCCGATTTCATACTCCTTGATGTTCGGATCCTTGAGCGCTTCCGGATTGTGCAAGTGGCCGCTGATCTCGATCCGCGGCTCCATCCCCTTTTCCGTCCGGCGATTGTTACCGAGATACTGCTCATATTTTTCGAGCACGCCCGGCTTGATGAAAATGCCGTAGTGTTCAAACTTTTGCATTCGTAGTAAAGTTTTACAAAGAGAAAGATGACGCCGCACATGATGGTGGCGAGCATGTACCACCAGTAGGCGCGGTAACGGCGCATTTTCAGCGCGGCCCACGCCAGAACCACCGTGACCGATGACATAATCAAGATCGCCGTGTTCATCGTCCCGACTGGAACGTTGAGAAGACCGTGCGGCCACTCGCCTGGCTGAGCATCGAGCCGCAGAAAAACGTAGGCGGAAAAAAGTCCGCCGAAAAGCATCACTTCGGACGCGAGAAACAGCCAGATGCCGATCTTGGCGTTCCACAGACCGGTGTCCGGTCGAGTGGAGATTGTGTACGGAATTTCCATTCGTTAGTGCACCAATACCGGTTCGACGGCTCGCCGGGATCGTTCGGCCGGTTCGACCGGTTCGTTCTGCATCGTGAAATCTTTTTCGCGACCGGGCAGGCTGTATTCATAAGGGCCGCGATAAGCAATCGGGATGGTGACGAAGTTTCCGTGCGGCGGCGGCGAAGGCGCGGTCCACTCCAGCGTGGTCGCTTCCCAGGGATTGTCGTTCACTTTCTTCCCGTGCTTGATGCTCCAGAAGAAATTGATGATGAATGGAATCTGCGCTAGTCCCATGATCCACGCTGCCCACGAGATCGGCGTGTTCCATTGAAAACCGGTCAGGCCCCAAATGTGTTCACCGGACAACGTCCAGCCCTGTCCGCCATCGTACCAGCGACGATGCATGCCGAGCATTCCCTGCAAAAACATCGGCAGGAAGATTACGTTCATGCAGATGAGCGACGGCCAGAAATGCACTTTGCCCCAGAACTCGTTCATGACGCGCCCGGTCGCCTTTGGATACCAATAATAAATGCCGGCGAACAATCCGAAGATCGTTCCCGGAGCGACGATGTAATGAAAATGCGCAATGATGTAATAGGTATCGTGCAGGTAGAGATCGGCTGAGTTAAACGCCAACGGTATGCCGGTCAGTCCGCCAATCCCGAACATGGGAAGGAACGCGGTTGCCCATAACATCGGCACCGTGAACCGGATCGAGCCGCCCCAGAGCGAAATGAAAAAGGCGCTGAGGATGATCACCGAAGGAATTGAAATCAGGAGCGTGGTGGTTTGGAAAAACGCGCTCACGGTCGAGCCCATTCCGGTAAGCCACATGTGGTGCGCCCAGACGACGAACGACAAAAATCCGATCACGAGCACGGAGAAGACGAGCGATTTGTAGCCCCAGAGCGGCTTACGCGAGTTGTTGGCGAGAATTTCAGCGACAATTCCGAACGCCGGCAAAATTAAAACATAAACTTCCGGATGCCCAAGGAACCAGAACAGGTGTTGCCATAGAATTGGACTGCCGCCGCCGCTGATATGCAGCGGCGCACCGTTAACGATCATTCCGGCCGGCAGGAAAAAGCTCGTCGCCGCTGTCCGATCCATCAGCTGCATGACGATCGCAGCCTCAAGCGGCGGAAACGCGAGCAAGAGCAAGAATGCGGTGACAAATTGCGACCAGACGAAAAATGGCAGGCGCATCCAGGTCAGGCCTTTGGCGCGCAGTTGAATGATGGTGGTGATGAAATTGACAGCGCCGAGCAACGACGACGTGATCAGGAAAATGAATCCGAGGAGCCACAACGTTTGTCCGTTGAGGAACGGATGGAACCCTGGCCCTTTGTCGGCGATATCCGAAAGCGGCACATAAGAAGTCCACCCGCCTTTCGCCGCGCCGCCGGGAACAAAAAAGCTGGTCAACATGATCACTCCGCCGACGCCGAACGCCCAGAAACTCGCGGCGTTTACTTTCGGAAAGGTCATGTCCGGCGCGCCGATTTGGAGCGGCACGACGAAATTTCCAAACGCAGCGAACGCCACCGGCACGACGCCCAAGAAAATCATGATCGTGCCGTGCATCGCGCCCAGCGAATTGTAAAACTCGGGCGTCATCTTGCCGTCAGGCATGGTGTTGGGCCCAAAGAAATACGGCAGCCATTTCCCAATCACCGGTAGCGCCTGTCCGGGATACGCCAACTGCCAGCGCATGATCATCATCAGGGAAAAGCCGAAAAAGAGAAAAACCAGGCCGCAAAGGCCGTACTGGATCCCGATGACTTTGTGGTCGGTCGAGAAAATGTATTTACGCCACCATCCGAGCTCGTGGTGTTCGTGTTCCCCGGCGTGCGCGTGTGGGTCGTGATGTCCCGCGGTTGCGGGAAGAGAAGCAGAAGCGTCCATTCGAGAAAAAGTTAACCTCTCAATATTGAAAGAGAAAGCCTGATTGCAAAGTCCGAATTTGATCGATTGCTCGCCGCACCGTAGCCCTGGGCGTAGGCGGGTCGATCTTGTCCGCCACCGGTCCGCCGTCGCAGTCTTCGCTATTCCAGATACCCGAACCGGTGCAGCGAAGTCGCCGCCGTCGCTTCCAGCTTGCTAATAATCGCCGGGGAACACGTTTTCCAACGGCCGAGACTTCTCGGTGGCGTTATTTCCGCCCGCGTGATCGGTTCGGGATCAACCGCCGCTTCCAGAAAGTTGAGAATCTGGGCGGTCGTCTCCAAAGGTTTGGCGCAAAGATCTTCAAAGCGAACACGGAGATAGCTTTCGCGAAGACTGGTCTTGCCGTAATCGGCAGCCTGAGAGTTGACCTTCTCCCATAGCAATACCGAGCGCTCTGGCGTCGAACGAAACAGGCGCTCGCCCCAGCTCAGCACGGCGCGTCCATGTTTGCGAAGCTGATTTTGGTTCTGGGAAAGTGCCATGTCGCGACCGTCGCGCATAACATGGATGAATTTTAATTGCGCGAACTGCACATGGAGGAAAGGGAGCAGATAAATGCTGCGCGGCGTTTTCCAGCCCCAACGCGTTCCGCGTCGCTCCGCTTCGGGGATATGACTCGCCAGAGCCGCGTGAAAATCTTCTTTCATCCGGGCCGACTGCCAAGGCGTCAATGCTTGTCCACGGCGCCTCGCGGAGACGAACGGATTAATCCACGTCTCGTGAAACGAATAAAATGCGAGCGAGTCTTCCGCCGAATTCAGTTTGGTCCCGAGATTATAACCGGCGAGTTTGGCAATGCGCGCGATCACGCGCGTTCCGGAGCCACCGGTCGCACCGATTACTAATGGGGCGAAATTGGCCACCCCGACACTTGCCACGGCGAACGCTGATGAGCAATATCCTCCGCTGCCGGCAATTTCAGGATGTCGATGAAGAACAACCGCGCGATCATCTTTTTCGGTTGGGGCCCCAAGTACATCGATCTGGTGGCGCATTGCATCCGCGAAAGCCGGCTACCGCCGTATCCGATATTCCTGATCACCGATACTGCGACCGATATCGGCGGTTTACCGGCGGGCATAGAAGTTGTGCGACACGATTCGCAGCTTTCGGGCAAGGCGCGGAAAACCGAGTTCTTCCTTTGTCTCCCGGAGCAAATAGAGACGGCCTTGCTCCTGGATGCCGATACGCGCGTGATCGGCGATGTATCGCTCGGATTTGAAAAAGCGGAGAAACACGGAATTGCAATGGTGCCCGCGCCTCATTACTCGCTCGCAGATTTTCGGGACTTCCGCCAAGTCATGTTAAAAGAGGGAGTCACACCACTAGGCCAAATCATTTACAATTCGGGAGTGATCTTTTGTGCACCGCGTCGACCGGACGTGCAGGCCGTGTTCGAGTCGACCCTGGCCTTGGCGAAAAAGTATCGCGACCAAGTCTGGAGCGACCAAACGTATCTTTCGCTGGCGATAGAGCTTCAGGGTTTCAATCCCTACACATTGTCTCCAAGTTTTAATTATCGAGCCTTCGGCGAGTTAATCAGCGGCTCGATTCGGATCTGGCATTCCTATGAGCCGTTGCCACCAAATGCCGGTTCCCTCGAAAAAGGCTACCTTCACCGATACGAGAAGGGCAAACTGGTCAAGGCAGTGAAGGTCCCGCTGTGATGGCGGCGAACAGTCCGCGGATTGTTCTTCACGTCGGCGCTCCCAAGACGGCCTCGACTTATCTTCAACGCCGGCTCCGAGCTGACCCGAGCCATCTGCGAAAACACGGTATTTACCTGCCCGTCCTTCCCGTTGTCGCCGAAATGGCGGGCAACGCGAAACTTTTGGCGACAGCGTTGAGTCGACGGCCGTCGCTCACGTTCCAGCGTGCTTTCCCGCAAATCGATGTGAGCGCGCTGGACCCGGCCCGGCTTGTTACCGAACTCCTCCAAGATTGGCGGCCGGATTCGGAATCAGTCGTGCTCTCAGCCGAGAATTTTCGACCGAATCACGCGCGCCGGCTTCGCGATCTGCTCCCGAAAACTGTGCCGTGCGTGGTTGTCCTTTTTGTGCGGCGACAAGATCGTTGGATCGATTCCTACTTCAATCAGATGGTGAAGGTGAACGAGATCCACGAAGACATCAGCACATTCGTCGGCCGTCTTTGCGACACGGACGGCGAACGGTTGTGCCGTCCCGACTGGTTCGCTCATTACGAGGCGTGGCGCGCTGCTTTCGGAAATTGCAAGATCGTGTTCTATGATGAAGCCGCCTCCGATGTGTTCGGCGCCTTCATCGCTGCTGCCGGGCTTGAACCTATTCCCGATTTGATCGACATCGACCGCGCTCAGGTGTCGCTCAATGTTTACGACCTGGCGTATCTGCTAAATTTGAAAACGCCAATTGATTACTCGGATTTTCTGCGTCGCCGAGCAGCGAGTGAAAAAGCTTCACCGCGTCTCGGGCTTCACGAAACTCGCAGTCTTCTGAGCGACGTAGATCTCGCGCGACTGCGCAATCGCTTCGAAGCATCCAACCATCGGTTGATGGCAGCATTCGGGCGCCCGGAAACTGCATCGCCGCTGCGATTGGATATTAGGACCGAGTCGGGCTCGTACTGCGATCTGCACCAGCTTTACGCGTCTCAATCGTACCTTTCTTTTCGAAAATTGGCGGACGCTATTTACGCGCGGCGCAATTGGCGTGACCGTTTCCGGTCGCTTTTCAAATCAGGCGCCCGTCAATGAAGACTAAGCCCAACATCTTATTTATCATGTGCGACCAGCTCCGCGCCGACGCGTTGGGCTGCACCGGAAACTGGGTCAAAACTCCGAATATCGATCGGATCGCGCACGAGGGCGTTCGATTTTCGAATTGCGTAACTAATTCGCCGGTCTGCCTTCCAGCACGGGTCTCACTCGCGACCGGGCGTTATCCTCATAACACCGATGTCTGGGATAATTGCCCATTCGAATTGCCGGAAGGAACGCCGACTTGGATGGCTGCAATCCGCAATGCGGGCTACCGAACGAGCTTGTTCGGAAAAGCAGCCTTGCATCGGCGCGGGCCGGACATCCGCAACTTTGAGCACGTTCTGAATTCTTACGGCCTCGACGATGTCGATGAAATCAGGGGACCGCGCGCCAGCGTCGACACCATTTGTCATATGACGGCGCGTTGGGAGTCGTTAGGCCTGCTCGAGGCGTTTCGGAAAGATATCAAGGAACGCGTTGGAAAAAATAAGACGCTGGTTCGGCCGTCGCCCCTTCCGTTGGCGGAGTATTACGATGTCTATGTCGGTCAGCAGGCGAGAAATTACCTTCACAATTACAAACGACCGCAACCGTGGTTCTGCTGGGTCAGTTTCGCCGGACCGCACGAACCGTGGGACACACCCGAGCCTTACGCCAGCATCTACCGCCCGGACGACATGCCGGAACCGGTCAAACGACCTCGAGTTCGAGATCACGGCCCCAAGGGAGAACTAGATCAAAAGTTCGCTGAATCGCCAGGCAGGATCGGCAATGCGCGGGAGCTGCGCGCCAGTTACGCAGGAAAAGTGACCTTGATCGACGATCAGATCGGAAAAATTCTCAAGGAGATTGAAACCCGAGGAGAATGGGACCGGACTATCATCTTGTTCACTTCCGACCACGGGGAGATGAACGGCGATTACGATTTGATCCATAAATCGAATTTTTTGAATCCCGCGGTGCGCATTCCGCTGATCGTGCGAATCCCGGAACTGAAAGGATCGTCGCTCGCTGGAAAAATAATCGAATCTCCAGTCGAATTGTTTGACGCGGGCCCGACATTGGCCGACTTCGCCGGGGCGAAAATCAATTATACCCACTTCGCGCAGTCATTGACTCCCCTCTTTCAAGATCCAAACATCGAGCGCCGGCAGTTTGCCATTTCAGAATTCGCGCTCGAAATGATGTATCTCGATCGCGACTGGAAACTGATGCTGAATCGAGCTGGCGAACCATATCGCTTGTTCGACGTTAAAAAAGATCCTCAGGAAATGGACGACCTGATCGGTCAGAAACAGTCCGAAGCAGTAATCGCGGAACTTAAGAGCAAGCTTCTCGACCGAAGAAAGCAAACAGAGAACGTGTGAGCCTATCGAATGCGCTACGCGCCGCGCGCGTTCCACCATTTCGACAAACGCGACTGCGGGATCTCCGGGATGGCACTTCCCGCTTTGTCGTAATGCGAAGTGTCGTTGAATAAAGTTAACCGCGCGCGAGTGGCATCGCGAAAATCGACAATGTTCAGTGCAGCCGGTTTCTGATCGAGATTGTCGCGATAACGGCGCGGATCGAACCCGAGGAGCGAGCTCAATAGCAGCCGAATGGTCGCCTTGTGCGACACCACCAGAATATTCTCGCCCGGGTGACTTCGAACGAGCTCGATCAGCGCCGGAAGTGCGCGAGCGGTTACGGCCAAACCACTTTCGCCGCCGAACGGCGCAAAAGTGTACGGGTCCTTTTCCCATTCGGCCGCTTCCTCCGGAAATTTCTCTTCCACTTCGCGCCGCGTCATTTGCTCCCAGCGGCCATGGTTAATCTCACGAAACCCGTCACGCGTCTGAACGTCGAGTTTGTGCGGCGCCGCCAAGATGCTTGCTGTTTCAACGGTGCGGCCCAAGGGCGACGCATAGATAGCCATGATTTTTTCGTGACTCAAACGATCGGCCAGGCGGCGGGTTTGCTCGCGGCCTTCATCGGACAGCGCCACGTCCGTGGCGCCGGCAAAGCGATCTTCAGCGCTCAATACGGTCGCGCCATGGCGCACCATGAAGACTCGCGTTACCGCCTGCTTCATATTCGCTGACCGTCATCGCGTAAATTCCGCGAAAAGGCAATCCTGCCGGTTAGAGGTCGATCTTGCGAGAGCGGCGCCGAGTGGCTAGCGCTCGATTTCGGGCAGCGTTGGCGTGAACGCGTAAAAGATGATTGGAATCAGAGCAGCGGTAACCGCCGAAGCAACCGCAGAAATATTTATGATCCAAACCACAGCGGCATTAGTGGGATGATACGATAATCCAACAATCGCGAGTGGCAGCAAGGCGCCCAAGGCCGCGCATTCGCAAACAATGAATCGACGGAATTTCATCTTCTGCCGCTGGTTCAACAAAGCGCTCTCGCGTGTTTGCGCAAGCATCGCGATCTCGCGGGTTCGCGCAAGCGTCGCGAAAAAGTCTACTTGCGGATTGGAAGCTGCGACCGGGCGCGGCTTTGCCGGCACCGATTGCATCTGCGCCGGCGCAATCCGTTCAGGCAGCCGCCCCGGAGCGAAATTCTGAACCACGCTCGCTTGAGGCGGCGGCATGACGCGCGGCGGACGCACGACTCTGGGGGGATTCATCGGGATTGTGTTTGGCGCCGCCGTAATTGGCGCCACCGACGCGGTGCCATTTTCTGAAGTCGGCGCAGGATGATCCACTGCCGGCGCGTGTGTGTTCCAGCGAACTTTTGGTTTCAAAGTTGGCGGAAGCGGCATTTTCCTCATTGGTGCGTCTGGAATCCGCGGAGGTGGTGCGCCTGCTCGACGCAGCGCCGGATTCGGCGCCGCAACAGGTGTTTTGCTGCGGATCGGTTCCGGATTTAGCCGCGGAGCTGTGGGCGGCCGCACTTCCGGATCAGGAAGTGGCACAATTGCAGACTTTTTTCGCCTTGTCTCGAGCGGAACCGGTTCGGGCTCCTCGTTCTTCGGTTTGCGTGAAGGAACAACCGTACGCGTGAAATGATCGGGAAAACTGTACGATTCGCTCGGGATGAGAGACATAGCCTGCAGGCGGGAGCCAAATCTTTTAGCAATTCCAATTTTTCACGTCAATCCAAACCTGAGGGCAGCCCACATGAGATTGCCATGTTTTGAAGCTACATTGCCGCGTGACCACGGATGCCGCACCCCGCGCGATCATTCATCTCGACATGGACTGCTTTTACGCGGCGATCGAAGTGCGCGACCGGCCGGCTTTGCGTGGAAAACCGGTTGGGGTCGGTGGCGCGCGCGATCGGCGCGGCGTCCTGACCACATGCAATTACGAAGCGCGCAAATTCGGCGTGCACTCGGCAATGCCGACCTTTATGGCGCTGCAACGTTGCCCGAGTCTAATCGTGTTGCCCACGCGCTTCGATGTTTATCGGCGCGAAGCCGCCGTCGTGCGGGAAATCCTGCACCGCTTCAGTCCATTGGTGGAGCCACTTTCGCTCGATGAAGCTTATCTCGACGTGACCGCGCATCCGGGCGCGCCCGGACCGCTTGCCGAGGTGATTCGCGATTTGATTTTTCAAAAGACGAAACTGACTTCGTCGGCCGGCATCGGGCCAAACAAGTTGATCGCAAAAATCGCCAGCGCGATGCGAAAACCGAATGGGCAGTTGGAAGTGACCGCGGCGGAAGTCCCGGGATTCATGCAAGATTTACCTGTGCGCGAGATCTGGGGGATCGGCGAGAAAACCGAACGGAGATTGGAGGAGCTGGGCGTGAAAACATGCCGAGAGCTTCAGCGTTTCTCACGTCCGGACCTGGTCGATCTTTTCGGCAAATTTGGGAGCGAGCTCTTCGATCTGTGTCGCGGAATTGACGATCGACCGGTCGAACCGGACCGGCCGCGGAAATCGCTCAGCACCGAAGAGACTTTTCCGACCGATCTCGAGACGCTGGAACAATGCGACGAGCGCCTGGCCGAACTTTTTCAGGAGCTCATGGCCGATCTGGCCCAAAAAGAAACCAGTCGGCGCGTGAGCAAGATTTTCGTGAAACTGAAATTTGCCGATTTCAGCCGGACCACGGCCGAACGCGCCGGTTTGGAGCCCTCTCTCGCTGGATTCCGCACTTTGCTGGCGGAAGCTTTTGCGCGGACCGGCAAAAAAGTACGTCTGATCGGAGTTGGGGTGCGTTTCGCCGAAACTCCTGCAGCGGAACTGCAGATGGCATTGTTGTAGGGCAAAGGCGCCCTGGCACGCCGTAGCTTTCATGCCAGTCCGGCTCTGACCGAAGGCGGCCGGTCTAGCCCATTGCCAGCCGCGCCAGAATCAGCGCAACAATTCCGCCGGCAAACACGGCGACAACCGCTATCTCTCGCTTGGTTAGAAGCGGCTCGGATCTTTCCCAATTTGGAATTGTCACCTCGCCATTGTTCTCGATTACGCCTATCACGTCATCGCACAACTTTCGAATGTCCGCCGGCATCGCGTCTTCATTGGCGAACTGTTCCCCGTTAAACACGAACCTTTTCTTCACCGCGCCGTCGTGCAGCGCTTTTTCGTAAGCGATGCGGACCTCAGGCGGCAATTCTGCCGGGCTGGAATATTCTTGTCCGTTGTAACGAATCTTGCTTTTCAGCGTAATGCTCACCGCCGGACGAAAATCATAGCATTTCATTTGCCATCGCCCTCTCAGGCCATCGTTTCTTGTGGTAAATTAGCCCCTGTGATCAGTGCCGCCGCTCAAGAAAGGATCCGCGCTTCCGGCTGCGATGTGCGCTTCGACAATCTTACCCGCCAGCTTTACGCTACCGACGCTTCGATTTACCAAATCGAGCCACTCGGTGTCGCCTTCCCAACCAGCGCGCAAGAAGCGAGCGCCGTTATCAAAGCCGCCGCCGAGGATAACATTTCCATCACACCGCGCGGCGCCGGCACCAGTCTGGTCGGGAACGCGGTTGGCGAAGGACTGATCGTCGATTTCTCGCGCCACAATCGCAAGATCGACAATCTCGACATCGACAATCGCAGCGTCCGCGTCGGCGCCGGTGTCGTGCTCGATCAGCTGAATGCGTTTCTTAATCCGCACGGATTTTGTTTCGGCCCCGACGTCGCGACCAGCTCGCGCGCCACCATCGGCGGCATGATCGCAAATAATTCTTCCGGTGCGCGCGTTCCGGTCTACGGCACGACTGCCGATCATGTTCTTTCGACCGAAATTGTTTTGGCGGACGGCCGGGTAGTCACGGTTGGGTCGCAACACGAATCCCTGCGCAACGAACAAAGCAAGATCGACCATCTCGTGCGCGCGCACAGCGCCGAAATGTCTGACCGCTGGCCTCCCGGGTTACTTAAGCGCTGGCCCGGTTATGGCATCGAGCGATTTTCGCGCGCTCCAGACAACTTGAATGAGATTCTGGCCGGAAGTGAAGGAACACTCGCCGCGATTTTTTCCGCGGAGCTCAAAATCTCGCCGCTGCCGAGTGAAAAAGGGCTCGGTCTCATCTTTTTCGCATCCGTCGCCGAGGCGATGCAAGCAACCGTTGCGCTGCTTGATTTGCAGCCGTCCGCGATCGAACACATCGATCGCCCGTTGCTCGATCAAACGAAAGGGCAACTCCATTTCCAAGCCGCGCGAGATTTGCTCGAGCTCGACACTCAACCGTGCGAAGCAATTTTGATCGTCGAATTCTACGAAGACGTCGCCGAGCGATTGTCGGTGTTGCAGTCGCGCTACCTCGGTTTGCGGACGAGAATTTGCCGCGACGCAAACGAGATGAATCTCGTTTGGTCGGTGCGCAAGGCCGGCCTTTCACTTTTAACCGGCTGTGTCGGCCCCGCGAAACCGGTCGCGTTCATTGAGGATGCCGCAGTTCGTCCCGCGCAATTACCCGATTACGTCCGCGGTCTGCAATCGATCATGAAATCGCTCGGACTGGAAGCGAGTTATTACGGTCATGCCGCGAGCGGTTTGCTTCATGTCCGGCCAGTTCTCGATCTCCACAGCCCGGACGATTTGCGAAAATACCGGCTCGTAGCCGATCAAACCTCCGCGCTCGTGCGCGAATTTAAAGGTTCGCTCTCAGCCGAGCACGGAGTCGGCATCGCGCGCGCGGAGTACATGCGAGAACAACTCGGCGACTCGCTCCTGAATGTCATGCGCGAGATCAAGCGCACGTTTGATCCTAAAAACATTTTCAATCCCGGAAAAATTTTTGGATTCGCCTACAAGATCGACAATCACCTCCGCAACAACTTCGTTAAACCGATCGAGCTGCCATTCGAGCCGCGGCTCGCCTTCGCGTTCAAGGACCGCTCCTTCATTGGCAATCTCGAGCAGTGCAACGGGTGTGGCGGTTGCCGCAAAGATACGCCGATCATGTGTCCGACATTCATCGCGACTGGTGACGAAGTTATGTCGACGCGCGGTCGCGCGAATATTATCCGGCGCGCGCTCGAGCTGCGTGGAAACGGACACGACCCGTTGAAGTCGGCGGAACTGGACGCCGCGCTCAGCAATTGTCTCTCCTGCAAAGGCTGCACGCCCGAATGTCCGTCGAACGTGAATCTGGCGTTGCTCAAAGCAGAAATGCTTTACGCGCGACACCGTCGCGACGGTTTGCCGCTGCGGGAGCGTTTTTTCAGCAATGTCGATTTGTTAGGCCGAATCGGTTGCACCATTCCATGGCTGGCAAACGCAACTCTCGATCATGCGCCTATCCGCGCGTTGTTGGAGAAAACGCTCGGAATTTCAGCAAAGCGTTCTTTGCCGCATTACACCCACAAAAGATTCGATCGTTGGTTTGAACGACGAAAAATGGAGGGCCATGCTCCGTCAGGGCCGGGACGCGACCGAGCGCGTCCCTCCAACGGCAAAGTGATTCTTTGGGACGACACCTTTATTCGTTACCACGAGCCGAATATTGGGATCGCAGCTGTGAAAGTGCTCAACGCGCTCGGCTTCGAGGTTGAGCTACTGCAAAACCGGAAATGTTGCGGCCGGCCGGCGTTCAGTCAGGGAAATCTCGACGCGGCAGCAGAAGTCGGCCGCCACAATGTCGATCTTCTTTCATCACTCCATGACTCCACCACACCAATCTTATTCCTCGAACCATCGTGCTGGTCGATGTTTGTGGAAGACTATCGCGAACTGAAGATCGACAATGCCGAGAAGATCGCGGAACGCTGTTTCCTCTTCGAGAAATTCGTGGACGATTTGCTCGAACAAAATCCAGACGTGGTTTCGTTTCAACATCGTGAAACGAACGTCGCGATTCATCCCCATTGTCACGCCAAGTCGCTGATGAATCCCGCTTTCATGGCGCGGCTCGTAGAACGATTACCCGGACGCAAAGCAGCTTTGCTCGATACCGGATGCTGCGGAATGGCCGGCGCGTTTGGCGCGCTCGCCGAAAAATACGAATTATCGCGCCAAGTTGCGGCCGATTTACTGCGCAAGATCGACAATCAACAAGCCGATGTTGTTATCGCTTCCGGCACGAGTTGCCGCCATCAAATTGTTGATCTCACCGAGTTGCACCCCAAGCACATGGCCGAACTGCTCGCGGACGCGATCGCGTGATCTGTCATCCTGATCCCGCAGTCGCGGGAGAAGGATCTTTCAAAAGTTGATTGATCACGCAAGGCACCGAAGCGTGATCCAAACTTTGTGGGTGAGATCCCTCCCCATTCGGCTTCGCGCGTGGCGCGCTTCGCTCAGGGCTTCGGCTATTGTTGCAGGGCAGCGGACCCTGCCCTGAGCTTGTCGAAGGGCTCGGGATGACCCGCGTTATGATTTCGGCGGTGACGGCGGAGGGCTGCCACCAGGCTTCGCGGCTTCGCCCGGTTTCGACGGAGCGGCTCCTGCGGGCGCACCGCCGGGAAGCTCGGCGTTCTCTGGGACCGCTAACACATCAGGCTCGGTGTAGGAATCAGGATGGTTCGCCAATTCCTTGCGCAAGGCCGCGATTTGTTCGGCAGTCACCGGACTGGCGCTATTCCCCCACTCGCTCCGTTCGTAAGTCAGAACGTCGGCAATTTTTTGATCGGCCAATGTTTTGTCCCAAGGTTGCATGACCGCGCTGCCGAATTTTTGGCCCTTGACTGTGACCGGTCCCTGCAAACCCTTAAGAACGATCATCGCCGGTCGCTTCGAACCCCCAGTGGTAAATTCCGAGCCGGCCAGCGGCGGATATTGACCGGGAACACCGAGACCATTGGCTTGATGACAGGTTTGACAGTTGGCCGCGAAAATCTTTTTGCCGCGGTCGCGCGGCGAAAGTTCAGCCTGCTGTTGTTGTCCTTGCGGTCCGCCACCTTTTTTGGCCGGCGGCGGTCCGCCCAACGGATCGAGTCCGTCGCCGGAAAAATTTCCAGAGTAGCGGCCGAGATAAGCGCCGCCGGTGAAAATCGCGATCCCGTAAACAGCGATCAACCAAATCGAAAGCGGCTCGAGTCCAACGCGCGGCTCGCGTTTCTCGCGCTGAATCGCGGCGTGCACTTCCTGGACGTCGGACGTTTCGCCATAATCCATTCCCTGGCGGGTGAGCGACGTGGGATTTGGAGTTTGATCGTTCATTTCTTCGGTGGCGCAGGCGCGAGTGATCCGGCTGGCGCTGCCGGAGGCGACCCCGCTGGCGGGCCCGCACCGCCCGGTGCTGTCTTAACTTCCTTGAGCGGATGTGATTGATCGAGCGACATCAAATAAGCAACGAGACATTTGGCCTCGTAGGTTGGAACAATTTCCCAGCCCGGCGGCGGCGCGTCTCGGCCCTCGAGCTGCACTGCGTCGGCCGAGCGCTCGCCACTGATCGGATGTTTCTCGTAAAGAAATTTGTAAGCCGGCATGGTTGAATCCCGGTTGTCCGGGCTCATGCTGCGCGGGGAATAAAGATGTCGATGATGCCAAGCCTCGGAATAAGCCGGCGGTAGGCCAGTCGGATTCGGCGAAGCCGAGGCGGCCGGTGACGGATTCGCAGCGGCAGCAGGTGGAGCTGGAGGAGAACCGGCCGGCGGCGCAGGAGAAGTCGCCGGTGCAGCCGGCGGGGGACCACTCGTTCCCGGTTTAGGTGCGCTCGCATTCGGAGGCGGTGATTGTGCAGGCGCAGGCGAAGTTGCAGCAACGTTTGCGGCCGGCGACGCTGCCGGCTTTTCTTCTTCAGTTGGCGCAGCTTTGCCAATATTCGCCACATCGGGACCCATTCGTTCCTGTCCAAGCACTACCGGGCGATCAAAAATATAATCGCGCGGGGCGCTGCGGCGTTCGGCCCATTTCGGACCAGGCGACGGCCCGGCGTCGCGGACACGATCGATATCCGCGGAGTCGTAATCGGGACGAATTTGCTGGCTGTGGCAATAAATGCACCCATTCGCGGCGTAAATCTGGCGGCCGCGATCGGCCATGCCCGATTTCGGAGTGGGGTAAGCGTCTGTTCCCTCTTCATCCGTCTGCGGATTGAGCGCGCCAATTTGCCAATTCGGAATCACCGTTAGGCCGACCCACGAGAACGCGAATGTTCCAAACAGGCCGATGAAAAGCGGGACGAGTCCTTTCATAAGTGCTCCTCCGATCCTTCAGCTTCGACCGGATTCAAGAAGGTCGGCACCGTCGAAGTGCGGCCAAGACCAAACAACATCAGCCCGAAATGGAATGCGAAAATAAAATGCGAAACTGTCAGCAAAAGCGCTGCAACCGTCCGGCCGCGCACATAGGGCAACACGCTAGCCACACTTTCGATGAACGTCATCGACGTGTCGTTTTGATCAGCGCCCTGAGTCAATCCGCCGACCAACAGCATTAACGACATCAATCCAACGCCGTAAGCCGAAGCCCAAAAATGGAGCTTGATCAGTGTGGCGTAACGCCATTCGCGACCAACCAGCCGCGGCACGATGTAATACATCGAACCGAACATGATCATTGTGAAAAACGCGTACAGACCCATGTGCGAATAAGCGATGCTAGCCTCCGTAAAATGCAGATAGCGCGCGGTTGAGCGAAGCGAGATCAGGATCCCGAGAACGCTGAATACCGTGTACGACATTGCGCCGAACACGGTGAAGCGCAGCGTTGGGCTGTAACGCATCACCGGAAAATATCCCTGCATCGTCATGTGGTGATTGAGCCCGACGGTCGCGACTGGAATGATGGTCAGGATCGTGGCCGCGATGCTCGCGGTAATCATCCACGCCGGAAATGGCCCGTCGACCAGACGCTGCATCCCGGTCCAGCTCGAAAAAAGCGCGTAGGTCCAAAATCCAATGGTGGCGAGATGGTAACTGTAAACGGGGCGACCGATTACTTTCGGGATCATGTAGTAAGCGGTCCCGAGAGCGATCGCGCCGAACCAGAGGAAGAGGAGATTATTCGCGTACCACCAGCTGACCGCCGCCTGCATCACGCCCTGGACCGGGACCACGAAGAGCATTGCTTGCGCGGCAGCGTAGAGCCATGGAAACCAGAGAAACGCGGCGAGCAAATACCATTGCGTGATATAAATCTGATCCCCGCGGCGAAAACGGAACATCAACACCGCCCACGAAATAATCAGCGCGTAAGCGACAAAAAGGACGACCGCGGCATAAGGCGGAAACTCGAGCCAGTCGTAGCCGGTGCTGTAGCCCATGAGAATTCCGATTACGCCAATCACTACACCGATGTTCCAAAACCAAATGCCAGTGA
>Ga0209378_1000788_pt1 | contig 22891 bp, 20 predicted proteins | sample GraSoiAngelo_156_FD_186170 | JGI IMG/M metagenome (GOLD analysis project Ga0209378, IMG submission 186170) | Grasslands soil microbial communities from the Angelo Coastal Reserve, California, USA - 14_1009_13_40cm (SPAdes) (version 2) | ecosystem: Environmental > Terrestrial > Soil > Grasslands ...
CTGTCGCGGGCGAGCCAGCGCTCGACCGGCGTGGTCCCCGCGTTGTAGGAGGCCACCGCGGCCTCGATCCGCCCCGCGAAGCGGCGCAGCAGCTCGGCGAGATGGGCGGCGCCGAGGTGCAGGTTCAGGTCGGGCACCGTGATCCACTCGGGGTAAAATGTGACGTCGAGGCCACGGGCGGTGAGGGCGGCCGTGCCGGGCAGGAGCTGCACCAGGCCGCGAGCGCCGGCGGGCGACAGCGCCTCGGCATCGAAGACGCTCTCCTGGCGCACCAGCGCGACCAGCAAGAGCGGATCCACGCCGAACTCCGCAGCCTCCGCCTCGACGGTGCGGCGGTTCGGCCAAGGGAAGATGGCGCGCAGCACACGGGGGTCGGTGGGCGCTTTCAGTGCGGCCTGCCAGCCCAGGCGCACCGCCGCGGGACCCCATCCGCGCGCGGCCAGGCCGTCGCTCCAGGCGAGCAGGGCGTCCACGTCCAACTGGGCCGCCCGCCCCAGGACGGTACGCACTTCGGCGTCGGCGGCGCTGTCGAGCCCCGCGAGCAGCAACGTGTCGAGCCGGCCGAAGGACGTGGCCACGGCAGGCGGCGAGGGCGGCAGCGGCGGCGCCGCGAGTCGGAGCGGCGGGAGGTCCACGTCCCGGCGGGCGCGCACGCCGTAGTAGCCGATCGAGTCCTCGTGTGCGAGGGCGAGCCAGATCAACTTCGCGCCCGCCGTGTCGCCGCGCGCCAGCGCCAGTTTCCCGAGCCAAAAACGCGCGGCGCTACGCTGCGGTGCGGCGGCCGCGACTTCGGAGCGCAACAAGGCGGCCGCGCTGTCCGCGAGGCCCGCGCGCATCGCCCGCAGGGCCAGCCGGAACCGCGCCACCGAGGCCCGGGAGTCCGCGGGATAACGGGCGATCAGCTCGGCGAACCATCGCGCTGCACTGTCCCAATCGCCGCGGTCGCCGAACAGGTCGGCGAGGACATAGAGCGCGGTGGGCGCCGCCGTGTCCGACGGGTACGACTGCGCGAACCCCGAAAGCGCTTGCTCCGCGCCCGGATCGCCGAGGCGTACCAGGAGTCGGGCGCGGCGATAGATGGCCAGCGGTCCAAAGCCGGGGGCTTTCGCCGCGGCCAGGTAGGCCCGTTCCGCGTCGCGCCAGCGCCCCGCGCTGTTTAGCAACTCGCCGAGCAGCATGAGCGTGGCCGCGCTCGAGTCGCCCTCGCGCACGGCGCGCTCGATCTGGACGCGCGCATCGCCGGCTGCCCCGTGCGGCTTCATGGCGCGCGCCAGCGCCACGCGCTCGGGCGGGGTGCGCGGCGGGAGCGACGCCAGCGCCACCCCCACCGCCGCTGCGGCGTCGTCCGTCTCCGGGGCCCGGCCCATCAGCCCGTACACGGCGTCGCGGGCGCGGCCCGAGTCCCCCAGTTCGAGCGCGAGCCGCGCCACCTGCAGCGACTTTCCCGCCCGCACGAACGCCTCGAGCGCCGCGCCCGAGTCGCCGGCGGCGAGCAGGGCCTGCGCGCGCGCGACCGGCGCCTCACGCGCCGGTGCCGGCGGCAGATCGGTGAGGAGCCGGAACGCGAGGCCCGTGTCGCGCGTGACCCGCGCTTCCCTGACGCGGAGCCAGGGGTCGATGGCCGCCAGTCGTGCGGCGCGCGCCATGGCATAGTAGGCGGCAGCGCTGTCGCGCTCGGCCGCAGCCTCCCACGCGAGCGCGGCGCGCACGGCGAGCAGCGCCGCGCGGGCCCCACCTCCCGCGCCCGCACGCGCCCGCGCGGCCACGTAGTGCGCCGCCGCCTGGGCCGCGAGGCCGAGGCGCGCCTCAGCCTCGGCCAGCACGGCGAGCGCTTCCCCATCCGCGTAATCCTCGAGCCAGGGCTGTCCTGCGAGGAGGCTCCGCGCCAGATCATAGCGCCGGGTCTCGAGCTCCGCCTTCGCGCCCTCGACGACGAAGGCGGCGTTGAGGTTCGGCTCGCGCGCGGCCGCGGCGAGCAACGTCTCGGCGGCGTGCCAGAGCCGGCCGGCGAGCCGCAACGACTCGGCGCGCTGGGTGGCGGCCTGCGCGGACGGGGGGGGCACAGCGGGTGGGGGCAGGACGGGCACCTGCTGCGGCGCCGCCACCGCGAACGGCGTCAGCGCGGCGCAGACCAGGAGCGCGACGGGCCGCATCACGGCACGTGCCGCACCCGGATCAGGGCGCGCTCGTACTCGCCCCGAGACAGCGGCGTGAGCTTGAACCGGCCGAAGCCCGTCTGGTCCTGGAAAAAGAGGGTCAGCCGCAGCTGGTTATAGGTCCACCGGATCCCCCGTAGGCCGGTGCGGGCTACGTCGGAGCTGAAGTCGAACACGTCGTCAGGCTCGCCCAGCGTGATGAAGACCTGGCCGCGGTCCGTCAGCCATCCCTGATCAGCGCCTTCCTGAAACCGCGCGTTGGCGGTCTGGACCCGTCGGAAATACTCGTCCAGGGCTTCGTTTTCCGGGGTCATGGGCACCGGGTCCGTCGTCTTGTAAAAGTCGCGCCAGACCGCCGGTCGCTCCGCCGGCGCCGCCCGCTTCAGCTTGACGAGCCAGTCTTGCCGTTCGAAGTAGCGAAGCAAGCTGATCATCTGATCGAAGTTGGTGATCGCCCACTGGTCCGAGAAGCTCACCAGGAATGGCGCGGTCACGGGCTGCTCGGTGCCGACATCCACCGCGCTGACCTCGAGCCGGCCCCGGCCTACCGAAAGCTCACCGGGGTGGACGACGAGGCGCGCCGTCGCAAGGGTCGCGTCGCCCGCGAGCGGCACGGTGTCGCGCCAGACCTCGACGCCCATCTGGTCGAGCGCGCGCGCCGCGAGACGGGTGCCGCGCGGCATGCCATAGGTTTCGACGTAGAAGCGGAGCGAGTCGGCGCCGTACGGCAGCGTCGCCCGAGGATTCAGGAGTAGCGTCGGCTGCTCGCCCAGACGGGCCCGTCCTTCGCCCTGGTAGACCGGGATCGGCCAGCCGATCGCGCGGCCGGCGAGGCTCGGCACCGTGTCCGTGCGCGCCTGTCGCCCGGACGCCGGGCTGTTGCGGTCGCGCACGGCCACCGAGATCGGGTACACGCCCGGCCGGAGCCCGACGAACCGCTGGTAGATCACGCTCTCGTCGGCGCGCAGGGTTTCCTGAAAGGTGCGGACGCGAACCACCTCATCGCTCACGAGCTGGCGCACCGGCGACGTATCGCTGCCGAAGGTGACCTCGACGTGGTACTGGGCGACGAACTCGTTGCCGTCGCGCCGGAAGCTCAGGGAATGGTCCGCGAGCGACAGCGCAAACACGGCGAGGGTGGAGTCGGACGCGGCAGCGCGGAGATACCGAATCGTCGCGACGAAGGGCAGCGGCGCGCCGGCGACGATGAAGCCCATCGAGCGGTACACTTCCGCCGCATCGGACAGCGGCGCCGCCGCCGCCGCCGTCGCGTGGGGTTCGGGTTCCTGCGCCGCCCCGGCCGGCGGTCGAGGCCCGCAGCCGAGGGCGGCGCCGACCGCGAAGACGAGGAGGGTCGCGAGTCGTCTCACTTGCTGAACCTCAAGTCGGAGCATTAGTTTGGCGCATTCCATGCCCAGCGACAGTCTGGCCGGCCGCACGATCGCCGGCTATCGCCTCCTCGAGCGCGTCGGCGAGGGTGGCACGGCCGAGGTGTACCGTGCCGACCATCCGGAGCGCGGTGCCTGTGCGTTCAAAGTATTGCGACAGGGGCTGCAGGGCGACCCCACGGCGGTCAAGCGCTTTCTGCGGGAGGCGGGGTACGGCTCGCGTGTTCAGCATCCTGGCGTGGTGCGCACCTACGATTACGGCGAGGCGGAGGGGTGCTACTACCTCGCTCTCGAGTGGGCCGTCGGGCAATCCCTCACCGACTACGTACACCGCGTCGGCCGACTCGCTCCCGCGCAGGCCGAGGCGCTGGTGCGCCAGCTCGCGGACTCGCTCGGGGCGTTGCATCAGGCGGGGATCATCCACCGCGACCTGAAGCCCGACAACATCATCTACGACCCGGCGACCGGCAGAGTGAAGCTCCTGGACTTCGGCATCGCACGGGACGCCGACCTGCCGGATGAGGAACGGCTCACGCGGACGGGGTTCTTCGTCGGAACGCTCAAGTACGTGGCCCCCGAGGCCCTCTCGGGAGCGCTCGTGGACGGGCGGGCGGACATCTTCAGCCTCGCCGCCCTCACGTACTGGCTGCTGACCGGCCAGCACCCGTACCGGGGGAGAAACCCACGCGAGATGTTTCAGCAGCTGCTGGCCGGCGTCCCCGTGCCGCTCAATGAGGCCGTCGCCGGACTGCGGTTCCCGGCGGCCCTCGAAGCGGCCGTGATGCGCGGGCTGGCGCGCGACCCGGCGGCCCGCCAGGCCACGGTCACGGCCTTCGCGGACGCAGTCGCAGCGGGGATCGCCGGCGAGTCGCCGCCCCGTGGCGGCGGCTTGCTGGACGCGTTGAAACGGGCGGTGCGGCCGCGAGGACGGCAGGAGTCGTAGCATCGGGCCCGCCACACCGCTCCACCAGCGCCTCCGAGACCTGCTGCGCGAGCGTTCGGTCGCCCTGGGTGACTTCGTCCTCGCGTCAGGACGCCGCTCGCGGTACTACATCGATGCCCGGCGCACGACCATGTCCGGCGAAGGCCTCGAAGTGATCGGCGCGTTGGCCCTGGAGCGACTCGCGGTGCGCGGTTGGGAGCCCCAGCTCGTGGGGGGGCTCACCCTGGGCGCCGATCCGGTCGCCTACGCGATCACCGCCGCCGCCCGCGGCCGGGGACGCTCCGTCGATGCCTTCACTGTCCGGAAACAACCGAAGGCCCATGGCACCGCCAAGCGCGTCGAGGGGTGCTTCGTATCAGGGGCCGGGGTCGTCGTTGTGGAAGACGTGATCACCACCGGACAGTCCGCGCTCGAGGCAATTCGCGCCGTCGAGAGCGAGGGCGCGCGCGTGCTCGGGGTGTTGGCGGTGGTGGACCGGGAAGAGGGAGGTCGCGTGGCGCTGGAGCAGGCGGGCTATCAGGTGGAGGCTTTGATCACGGCGACCGAGCTGGGCCTGGCATGACCGCCTCCGAGACACCACCAGAGCAGCGCGCAGCCCGCGCCCCACTCGCCTTCCGGACGCGCGGCTCGAAGGACGAGACGGTCGCGCTCGAGCAGCGCCTGAAGGATCTGGAGACGATCACGCGCACCCTGGGACGACGCTGGTGGCTCGTCGGCCTCGGGCTCGCGATCGGCCTCGCCGGCCGGGCCTTCGACTTGGCGCGCCCGCACCCTGGAACCATGGTACTGATCGCCGGAGCGGCGCTGATCCTCAACGCTCTCCTGGGCATCATCAGCGAGCGCGGCTGGTATCGGTGGTGGCTGATCTACGCGCTGGCACTGCTCGACGTCGTGCTCGCCGCGGTCCTGGTCGTCTGGTTCGGTCACGGCGGGTTCGTGGTAGCGTTCCTCATCGCGGTCCTCCCCTACACGTTCGACCCCGGCCGCACCGTCGGGGACTTGCTGGTGCTGGCGGCGGCGCTCGCGTACCTGGGCGCGACCCAGCTCCACCGCGTGCTATACGGCGGAGAGCCGGCGTTCTCGCCCGCTCCGGTGCTCGAGACGGTGATCCTCGTGGCGGTGGCGATGGCCCTGAAGCGGATCCCTACGACGCTGGTCGAGCGGATCCGCCAGGCGCGCAGCGTGATGGGCGAAGCGGAGCGGGGGCACCTCGCGGTGCGCGCGCCGGCGGGAGCGTCGGACGAGCTCGGGTTCTTGGAGAAGAGCTTCAACCGCATGCTCGACGAAATGAGCGCGACGATCTCCACGGTGCAGCGCGAGGCGGACGAGGTGGCGGCGTTCGCAGAGCAGCTCGCGGCGTCGACCGAAGAGCTGCACGCGACGTCGGAGACGGTGTCGCTCGCGGCGCAGCAGCTCGCGCAGGACTTGGGGACGCAACGGGGGATGGCGGATGCGGCGCGAGGGGGAAGCGCGGGAGCGGCGGAGCAGGCCGAGAACCTGCGGGCGCGGGCGGAGCTGATGCGGGCGGACGCGGTGCGACTCGTGGAGGCGGCGCAGCGCGGGCGGGACCGGGTGGCGCGCGCGAGCCAGACGCTGCGGACGGTGGGCGACGAGGTGCGCGCCACGGCGGTCACGGTGGCCGGCCTGTCGGGCATGTCGGAGCGGATCGGCGGGTTCGTCCAAACGATTTCGCGGATCGCCCGCCAGACGCACCTGCTCGCGCTCAACGCGGCGATCGAGGCGGCGCGCGCTGAGGAGCACGGCGAGGGCTTCGCCGTGGTCGCGGACGAAGTCCGGGCGCTCGCCGCCGAGGCGGGCAAGTCGGCGCGAGAGGTGGCGGAGCTCGTCTCCGAGCTACGCGCGGGAATCGACGCTGCAGCCCGGGCGATGCAGTCGGGCGAGGCGAAGGTACGGGACATCGGAGCCGTCGCCGCCGAGGCCGACAGCGCGCTCCAGGAGCTGCACCGGGGGATCGAGTTGGTCGGCGACCTGGTGCACGCCACCGCCGAGGGGTCGCGCAGTCAAGCGCACCGGCTCGCGGAGCTGGCGCAGTCGCTGCAGCACGTCACCACGATCTCGAGCACCTCCTCACAGCGCGCCGACAGCGCGGCGGCGGCGACACGGGCTCAGATCGCCGCGATGGGCGACCTCACGGCGACCTCGCAGCAGCTCGCCCAACTCGCCGAACGACTGCGCGGGAGCATCGCCCGCTTCTCGGTGCTGCGCCGGGAGCACGCCACGCGCGCCGCAGCCGACTGATCACCCCGCCCGGGAGACGCGAGCGGCGTCCGGTCCTTGGTCCCAGATCCCCGCGTTGAGGGGGTGGAACGCGCGCAGGGCCTCCCGGTACGGGGCGACGAGAAGATCGACGTAGCGCTCGAGCGAGACGTCGAATGGAAAGCGGCGCCGGAACTCGCCCGCGGTGACCCCCAGCATGGCTTTCAGGTGTCTCCCGAAGCTCTGGGGCGAGGAGTAGTCGAGCCGGTAGGCGACGTCCGCCACGGACAGCCCCGGGTTGAGAAAGAGGTAAGCCGCGTGGAGCAGTCGCGTGCCGGCGAGGTACGTTTTGGGTGAGGGGAGCCCCGCGCGGTAAAAGCGCGACATGAGGGTGCTCGGGCAGACGCGGAGGTGGCGGGCGAGCACGCGCACGGTGGAGAGCACCGGCGCGAGGCGTGCCAGGGCTTCGAAGAAGATGCGCACGTCCGCTGACGCCCCGCCCGTAGCAGGGATGACGCGCGCCAGGATCCGGGCCGCGACGGGCGATGCCGGATGGCCGAGCAAGTCGCGCAGCCGCCGCCACCCACCGGGCTCGGTGCAGTCCACGGCGGTGCGAATGCCGGTCGCCCCGAGCCTCAAGAGCGTCTCGGTCGCCTCGCGGTCGTGGCGCGAAACGAGCGCGACGGCGGGAATCGCCGGGAACTCGCGCACGAAGCGCGCGACCGCGGGGAGCTCGTCGCTCTTGCAGCGGTGCACCGAGATCACGAGGGCGTCGACGCGCCGGCGCCGCGCCGCGTGCACGGCGTCGCGGAACGAGCCGGCATGCAGGGTTGTGAAACAGCCGTCACCAGCGGCGTCGACGCGCGGGCGATCGGGGGCCGGGAGAACGGTGCAGATGGTCACCATGCGCGGGAAACCATAGCGTGGCGCAATCAACCTCGGGTCAAGATGCGCCGTCCCCAGCCCCGCAACCGGCGGACCGGAGCCCGGTCGCCTCAACCGCCCGTCAAACCCGCACGGCGCTGGTGGAGCGGCTGCGCCGCCAGGTCGAGACGCTGGAAGGAGTGCGCCACCCGGTCGCGGCGCCGGAGCGCCACCGCGCCGCCCGTGACCATGTCGCCCGCGAGCTCCTGGCGATCGGCCTCGCGGTCGAGCTCGCGCCCTTCACCTTCCGCGGCCGCACCTACCACAACGTGGTCGGGACCTTACCGGGCCACGACCCGCGCCGTCCCGCGCTGCTCGTGGGGGCGCACTTCGATTCCACACCGCACACCCCCGGCGCGGACGACAACGCCAGCGGCGTCGCCGCGCTGATCGAGTGCGCGCGGCTCCTCGCTCCGAACGAGCCCGAGTCCCGCGTCGAGTTCGTCGGGCTCGACCTGGAAGAGCTGCAAACCCTGACGGGCACATACCGTGTCGGGAGCCGGGCTCTGGCGCGCCAGCGGCGCGCGCGTGGCGAGGGCCTCCAGGGCGCCTTGATCCTGGAGATGGTGGGCTACACCGATTCGACGCCCGGCAGCCAGGTCGTCCCCCCGTTCCTCGGCATCGAGGTGCCGCGCACCGGGGACTTCCTCGCTGCCGTGGGCGACACGCGGTCTCGGGCGCTGCTTCAGGGGTTCCTAGCGGGGGCCAAGGCGACCGTCCCCGATCTTCCTGTCGTCGCGTACCGCACGCGGCTGCGGGGGTGGCTGCTCCCCCTCACCCGGCTGTCGGACAACGCGTCGTTCTGGGACGCGCGTTATCCCGCGCTCATGCTGACGGACACGGCGTTTCTGCGAAATCCGCACTATCATCTATGGAGCGACCGGAGTGAGACGCTGGACTTCGAGTTCATGGCGCGGGTCGTCGAGGCGACCGCCGGAGCCGTACTGAGACTTGCCGCTTCCGGGTGATTAGTCAAACGCGGGCTGGCACGCCGCGGCGCGCGCGGCGGGTGGCGCTGGGCCTCGCCGCCCTGGCGCTCGTGCTCGCCGCCGGGGGTGCGCTCTCGTTCCGCCACTTCCTCGCGCGCACCAGGAGCGATCCCGGATTCACCTACCGCGACCGGGCCACGTTCGAGAAGCTTCTCAGGCGAGCGCGCGATGCGCAGGGACGCGGCGACGGCGCGACCGCGGTCGCGGTGTACCGTTTCATCGTCGCGGTCGGGGCACACGGGGACTCAACGCTCGAGCCGTATGTGGCGGCGGCGCGCGCGGAGCTCGAGCGGCTCACCCCAGGATCTCCTGGTACACCTGCAAATCCTCCGCGCTGAAGCACACGAATCGCACCAGCTCCACCGTCGTCGGCTTCGCCAGCTCCCCCCGCACGGTCTCGACTGCGGTCCGCGCCGCCTGCTCCATCGGGTAGCGATAGGCCCCCGTGCTGATGGAGGGAAACGCGATCGAGCGGACCCCATGCTGCGCCGCGAGCCGGAGCGCATTGACGTAGCATCCGCGCAGCAGTTCCGGCTCCCGCCGCCTTCCACCGCTCCAGACCGGTCCCACGGTGTGGATCACGTATTTGGCGGGGAGCCGGTAGCCCTTGGTGATCTTTGCCTCGCCGGTCGGGCAACCGCCGAGCGTGCGGCACTCCTCGAGCAGCTCGGAGCCCGCAGCGCGGTGAATCGCGCCGTCCACGCCGCCACCACCGAGCAGCGTCGTATTGGCCGCGTTGACGATCGCGTCCACTAGCTGCTGGGTGATGTCCCCTCGGACGGCTTCGAGTTTGGTCACGGGCGATAGAGCGGTCTGAGGCAGAGGTCCATGGGGCTGATGTGCTCCGGTGGCCGGCTGCTATGGCCCCCTGCCGCCCCGCGGCCTATTGTTACACCGGTCTCCCATCACGTGAATATCGTCTATCTCACGGGCTAGACGCGGATGTCCTCCCACGACTTGATCGAGCGGGTCCGCAAGGCGTTGGGCGACCGCTACACCGTCATCACGGCGGTGGGCCGGGGCGGGAACGCCTCCATCTTCGGCGCCTACGACCAGAGCGGGCAGAAGGTCGCGATCAAGGTCCTGCACCCGGAGCTCACCGTCTCGGTCGCGGCCGACCGCTTCCTGCGGGAGATCCGTTACGTCGCGCAGCTGGACCACCCCCACCTCGCGCGCCTGCTCGACACCGGGGAGACCGACTACCTCCTCTGGCTCGTGATGCCCTATGTCCCGGGCGACACGCTGCGCCAGGCGCTGAACCGCGAACGCCGCCTGCCGATCGACCGCGCCGCCCGCATCGCTTGCGAAGTGTTGGACGCGCTGGATCACGCGCACGCGCACGGGATCGCGCACCGCGACATCAAGCCCGACAACATCGTCCTCTCCCCCGAGGGGGCGGTGCTGGTGGACCTGGGGATCGCCCGCGCCATCGCGAGCTCCGGACCCGACCGCGTGACGCGCAGCGGCTTCGTCGTGGGCACCGAGGAGTACATGAGCCCGGAGCAGGCGGGAGGTGACCCGGACGTCGACGGCCGGACGGACCTGTATTCACTCGGCGTCGTGCTGTTCGAGATGCTCGCGGCGCGGCCGCCGTTCTCCTCGGTGAGCCCCGCGGCGGTGCTCGAGATGCAGCAGCACCAGAAGGCGCCCGACGTGCGGAGCCTGCGGCGCGACGTGCCGAAGGCCCTGGCAGCCGTGGCTGCGAAGGCGCTCGCGAAGCGGCGCCCCGACCGGTGGCAGACCGCCGCCGAGATGCGCGAGGCGCTGCTGCCGTTCGCGGTGGGGGGCGGAGGATGAAGCGGGGGGTAGCGCTGCTGCTCCTCGCCGCCTGTCAACCCCAGGCACGGCGCCTCCTGTTGCTCGACCTGACGCTGTCGGATCCCGTGGTGCTGAACGGCACTGCCCAGCCGTGGCGCGAGGCCGGCTACACCGTGGAGCACCGGCGGTTCTATCCGCACCTGACCTGGAGCGACGTGGAACGCTACCGCGCGGTGGTGGTGTTGTGCGGGCGTGAGCCCGAGGCGCCGTCCGACGCGCTTACCCTCGGCGACGTCGCGCTCCTCAACGAGTGGGTGTTGCGGGGCGGGGTGGTCATACTGGGCTACGACGGCGACGGCGAGGGGTCCCTCGACCGCTGGATCACCAACAGTTGGCTCGCGTACCAGGGCGCGGGGATCTCCGTCGGCGACCGTCCCCTCGAGGACACCACCATGGGGGCGGGAGGCGCGACCACCGACCCGCGCCCGTGGGTGGGCACGAGCCCGGTCGGCGGCGAGCCGCTCGGGGACGTGTACGATCCATTCCCCCTCGATCACAATCACGCGTTGACCGTCCGCGACAGCGCCCAGGTGCTCGCCGTCGCCAGCCGCCAGGCGTTCGTCCGAACACCGAGGGGGCCGGCGCCCAGCCCGGAAGCCCCGGTCGCGGCGGCAGTCCGGACCGGCGGCGGGCTGGTGGTCGTGATCAGCCGCAACGCCCTCGGAGCGCTTGGTCCCCGGGGCCGCGCCGCTACCACCCCCATCCTCGCCCCGGACGCGCTCACCCGCACACACGAGTTTCTCACCGCGCTCGCCCGCTGGACGCTCCGGCCGGCGGAGTGGGCGCACGTGTCCCCTGCGGGCCGCGCGGCGGCGCTCGCGCTGCAACAGGCACCCGCGCCGGTCGAGCCGCAGCCGCCGCGTCTCGCGCCGCCCCTCGTTGCGGCCGTCGTCGAGCTGCCCCTCGCGTCGGATCGCCGGCTCGCGGCCGCCCCGAACGCGCCCGACTGGCTGCGCCAGCAGGGTATCCGCGCCCTGTGGACTCCCCTCTTGCCGACGCGGGCGGGACGGCACGTGACGCGGGCCCCGGCGGCCCTCGACTCCCTCATCAGGTTTCTCGACTCGGGCGGCTTCAACCTGCTCGCGGGCGACGCCGATCCCGAGGGGGCCGATTCCCTGCGAACGCGGTGGGAAGAGCGCCTCGCGGTACGCCACGCGTGGAGCGACGCCATCAACCGGCTGGAGCCGACGAGCGTGGCGTGGATTCCGGTTCTGGACCACGGCGACGTACGGGCCCCCTTGGCCGATTCCTCGCGCGGAGCCCGCGGGGAGGCGCTCGCCGCCCCGTGCGTCTTCGACACGGCCTATTGGGCCGCCACGCTCGCGTCTGGATATACCGCGCTGGGACGTCTGGCGGCGGATCAACGCACCCTCGTGATCGCCCTGGGTCTCGACTTCGGGGGACCGGGCTCTTCGGACCGTGCCTATTCGATGGGCCAAGAGTTCTGCGACGCCGCGTGGCGGCCGACGCTGAAGCGGCTCGGCAAGGGCGGCATCTTCGATGCGGTGCCGGTCGCCGAGCGCTACCGGCTGCTCCGAGAGGCGGGGTTGCTGTCGCTCTACTATCGAACGCTCCAGGACCAGGTCGCCGAGCGTGCCGGCGCGCTGCGCGACCATGTGCTGAGGCAGCGAAAGGACCTCTATTTCGCTTTCCGCTTTCCGCAGCTGCCCGCCGACTGGTTCAGCCTCGGGATGCTCCGTGGCTTCGCGCTTTCCGACCGCCCGCTGCTGCTGTTCACGCCCGAGGCACGGACGCGCGAGGCCCTCGCCCTGTACCGGGCCAGCGGTCTCAACGCGGTGCACGCCGTCGAGCTGTCGCCCGCCCTGTTGCGGAGCCGGGATTGGGCCGGGCTGCACCGCGTGGTGTTCGAGGAGAACGACGGCTTTTGGCTTCGTGGCGAAGCGGTTGGCGCGGCCGGTCGGGGGGGGGGAGGCTCCGGCACGGGAAGACCAGCGAGCGCGCCTGCTTCCGACACGCTGGCCCGGCTGGTCCGGCGGCTCGCGCGCTAGCACGATGCTGAAAGACGTCGTTGAGGGGTTGCGACGGGTGATCGCACGGGCTGAAGCCCGGCCTCGGCTGCAGGTCCGTCCTGAAGGACGGCGGTGCACCAGCGTCCTTCAGGACGCGCTTGAGCCGAGGGCGCCCTTCAGGGCGTCCACTCAATCCACACTTGAGCCTTGCCCCGACCCTTCCAGCGCCGGTACCTTTGGTACCGGGTGGCGGAAGGGTGCGATGGTCGCGGCATGCCAGCTAGATCGGTGCGCCGAGGAAAGTCCGAGCTCCCTAGGGCAGACTGCCAGGTAACGCCTGGGCGCCGCAAGGCGACGGAGAGGGCCACAGAAAACAAACCGCCCTGAAGATCAAGGGTAAGGGTGAAACGGTGGGGTAAGAGCCCACCGCGCGCTTGGCAACAGGCGCGGCACGGCAACCCCCAGTCGGAGCAAGGCCAAGTAAGCAGCGAGACCCGGCCCGGGTCGTTCGAGCTGTGGGTAGGCCGCTTGAGGTGGTTGGCGACAGCCATCCCAGAGAGATGACCATCTACCCGCCTCCGGTGGGTAAACAGAACTCGGCTTATGGCCCTACCGCCCCCGTCTCCGTGGTCCGAGCCCTCCCCCCGCATTGGGAGCAGGTCGCGGACCTGCGGATCCCTCGCACCACCATCATGACGGCTCGCTTGCACGTCACGGCGGCGGTGCTTGCCGCCGCCTGCGCCTCGGGCAAAGCGGGATCGGGAGCGAACGCCGCCCCGACGCCGGGACCTTACGCGCCCACGGCGTCGGAGGCGCCAGCCGTTCAGCCCGCCGCCCCCTCCGGCGGACCGGTGCCCGCGTCGGTTCGCTACGGCCCGAGCGCCGTACGGTACCTCGTCCACCGGCGGCTCCACATCCAACAGGCGTTCAGCGGCCAGCAGCAGGCGCAGGACCTGGGCGCGCAGCTCTTCGTCGCCGCCGCGATCACTGGGCCGGCGGACAGCGTGGGCTATCCCGCCACGTTCCTGGTCGATTCCGTGATCGCCGACTCGGGGACACCCGGTCCCATCGTCGAAAGCCTGGTGCGGGCCCGGCGTCTCGTGTTCAGCGGCCGAGTCGTGCCGCGCGGGGAGTTCCTCAACGCCGTCTCCTCGGACAGCGCGGTGGCGCAGTCGCTCATTCAGGTCCTGGGAAACTTTCGTGACTTCCTGCCCCGCATTCCGGCGGACGGGCTCAAGCCCGGTGCCAGCTGGGTCGACACCGTGGAAGCGACCCAGAAGGCGAGTGGCTCCGAGATTTCGCGACGCTCGATCATCCGGGCGACGGCGGCCGCGTGGGAGCAGCACGCCGCCGTCCACAGCTTGCGCCTCGAGGGGACGGCGACCTATCAGCTCGCGGGGGCCGGGCAGAACGCCGGGCAGCCGTTCGAGCTGTCCGGTACCGGGGACGGGACCAGCGTGTCGTTCATCGCGGACGACGGCCGTTACCTCGGCGGGGAGTCGCGGGACTCGGCCAACCTGACGATTCGCTTGCCGGTGCAGGGAGTGGCAATTCCTGTGATCCAGGTGACCCGTACCACCGTGGCGGTGTTGCCGTAGTGGGCATCGGACGGCCGGACCGTCGGACCGTCGGACTGCTCTTGCCGTTCCAACTTCTGCTCTTCGCGACTACGAGCTCGCCCGCCCAAGTCGTTCTCAATCGCACCACGCTTTACCTCCACCCCACCGACGTTACGGGTGCCCGCGCCCTGTGGGTGAACCCCGCGGGCCTGGGCCGCCTGGCGGAGGCGTCGATCCATGCGGACGTCACGGTCAGCGACCCCGGGGCGGCCGGGCGGCTGCGACAACTCACGCTCGGCTTCGCATCCCGCGGGTTTTCTCTCGGTTACCAGCGGGACGTGTTCGAGGGCGGCCTGCGCGGGCACACGTACCGGATGGCGGTCGCCACCAGCCACGCCGGCCTCGCGGCGGGCGCGGCGGCCACGCTGTATCGGGGCGGGACGTCTGGCAGGACTTGGGACCTCGGTGTGCTCTACCAGGCTGGAGCACGCCTCGCGGTAGGTGGCGTGATCGCGAGCATCGGTCAGCCTGTCGTGCGCGGCGTGCCGCAGCGGGTGACGTTCATCCCCGGGGCGACGCTGCGGTTCGGGGGGTCGGGTGCGGGCGGGGCGCTGTCGGCGCACGGGCGCATCACTCCCGACTCGGTGGCCGGGTACGCGTTCGGGCTGCGCGTCGGGCTGCGCGAGGGAGCCCGCGCGCCGGTGCGGGTCCTGCTGCGGCTGGACACCGATGGCTCGCTGCGGCGCGCCGGCTTGGCGTTCGGCCTGTCGCTCGGCTGGAAAGACCTCGTGGGCGCTGTCGTCACCCTCCCCGGCGACGCGTCGCGCGTCGACGCGGCGAGCCTGTACGGCGTCTCCACGCGCGAGGTGAAGGGCCGATAACTGTGACAGGTGCTAGGTGTGAGGTCCCTAACACCTGACACCCGGCACCTGACACCCGCTAGCGCCCCGCCGCAACCGAGCGCGCGACCGCGTACAGTTCCCGTGGGCTCAGGTCGGCGAAGAGTGTGTCGCGGCCCCCCCCCTCCGGAATGAGCAGGAGCACGCCGTACAGTGGCTTGCGAACGCTGAACCTGAGGGCGTAGCGCAGCGTCAGCCCGTCCCGCGGGTAGGTCCGAGACCCGGCTGACGTGAGGGCGACGATGTGACGGTTGGTGACGACGAGCATCCGCTGCCTCTCCCCATGAGGAGCAAACACATACAGGAGCGAATCCTCTCGAGGGACTGGAGCGGCGCGACGCGCGAACGAGGCCACCGAATCGGGAATGGGAGTGCGTGCGGAGATCCTGGGCTGGTCGCTCAGCAGCGCATACCCCGCCACGGCCACACCGGCCCCGAACGCCGCCAAACCGAGGCACCCCGCCCCGCCTAGCCCCACCCGCGGCCGAACCTTCACCCGCTCGCGCGCGGCGCTGGGGAGGGCATGCACGATTGCTTGGCTCGCGTCCTCCGCCGTCTGGTAGCGCTGCGCTGGATCCTTCTCGAGCATGCGGTGGAGCACCACGGCGAGGGCCTCGGGTACGTCGTTCCGGACCTGCCGGATCGGAACCGGCTCTACGGTCGCCTGCTTCATGAGAATCTGCTGCGCCGACTCGCCGTCAAACGGGGGAGCGCCGGTGAGCATCTGGTACAGCACGATACCGAGGCCGTAGATGTCCGACCGGTCGTCGGCCCGCTCGCCGGTCGCCTGCTCCGGGCTCATGTACTGCGGCGTGCCGACCACCATCCCCTCGGTGGTCAGCTGCGCCGGGGTCGCATCGTAGGCCGCCTTGGCGATCCCGAAGTCGGTCACGAGCACGTGTCCGGAGGCATCGAGCAGGACGTTGTCGGGCTTGATATCGCGGTGGACGACGCCTTGGCGATGGGCGTACGCGAGGGCGTCCGCAACCTGCCGCGCAATGCGCGCCGCGTCGCCGACGGACAGGCGCTCGTAGCGCTCCAGGAGCTGGCGCAGCGACGGGCCGTCCACGCACCGCATCGCGATGTAGAGGATCTCGTTCCTGTACCCGCCGACCTTGTGGATCGGCACGATGTGCGGGTGCTCGAGCCGCGCGATAGTGCGCGCCTCGCGCACGAAGCGCTCCGCCAGCGACGAGGAGGGCGTGAGGCCGAGGTCGAGAACCTTGACCGCGAGGTCGCGGGACAGCGCCTTGTCCCGCACGCGGAACACCGCCGCGAAGCCCCCCTCGCCCAGCAGGGCGCCAACCGTAAATTCCTCCCCGAGTGCCTGTTGCAGGCGACGACGCAGCGCGGTGAGATCGGGGGGCATGGCGGACGCCAAACGTAGAAACGTGCGCCGCGTGGCGCTAGGGACGCTCGCGGCCGGTTTCGCCTGGCTGCTCGCGGTGTGGCCGCCCCCCGTGTGGTGGCGGGATCACTGGCCGCAGTGTACTGCGATGATGCGCTTGAGGACGGACCGGCGGACGGGCGGACGGGCGGACGCTGTGTCCCAGTCCAGCTGTCCGCCGGTCCGCCCATCCGCCCTCACCGGTACGCCCCAGGTTCTTCAGCGCATGGTGATCATCGCTGAGGACTCCCGCTTCCGCACGCACCACGGCATCGATCCCGAGGAGATCGCGGAGGCCCTGGGCCTGGAGCGCGGCAAGGGCTTCGGGCTGGCCATTGCGACCGCATGGCGCCGGCGCGATAGGCTGCGCGGCGCGAGCACGATCACCCAACAGCTCGCGAAGAACCTGTACCTCTCGCCCTCGCGCAACCCGCTCCGCAAGCTCAAGGAGGCGGCGACCGCGCTGCAGCTCGAGCTGGCGCTGTCGAAGGATCGGATCCTGGAGCTCTATTTGAGCGTCGCCGAGTGGGGTCCCCGCATCTGGGGCGCCGACGCGGCCAGTCGGGTGTATTTCGGCGTGCCGCTATCGAGGATCGACGAGGAGCAAGCGGCGGCCCTCGCGGCCACCCTACCGCACCCGCGCACGTCCAATCCCACGCATCGGCCGCAGCGCATGCTCGCGCGGCGCAATCTCATCCTTGCGCGGTATCGGGGGGTGGACGTTTACATCCCACCGGAGGAGGAAACAGACTCCCTACCGGCGCCGATCGTGCCGCCGCTGCTCGGGCCGCCACCCGAATCCGTACAGGTCGAGCCGGCGCCGCTCGACACAGTGCGCGACACGACGACGACTCCAGTGGACAGTATGCCCTCAGTCGACCAGCCGTAGCGGCATCACCAGCGCCATATAGCTCGCGGGATCGTCCCAGCCGACCGGCTCCGCCGTCGCCGCGCGCTCGGGTGCCTTGAAGGTGAGGCGCACCTCGTCGGTCGGCATGTATTTGAGAATCTCGAGCAGGTACATCGCGTTGAAGCCGATCTCGAGGGGCTCGCCCTCGTACGTCACCGCAAGCTCGTCCTGCGCCTCGCCCAAGTCCGGCGTCTGGACCGAGAACTTCACCGCGCCCCCCGCGAACGCGAGGCGGATGCGGTGGGTCTGATCGCTCGCCACGACACTCATGCGGCGCAGCGCCGCCATCATCGCGGCCTTTTCCACCGTGGCGACCTTGTCGTTGTCCCGCGGGATCACCTGCTCGTAGTTCGGATACGGGCCCTCGATGAGCCGCGAGAACACGAGCGTCCCGCCAGCGCGGAACCCGATGTGGTTGTCGCTCTTGGCGATCTCGATATCGGCGTCGGGCGCGAACAGGCGGCGGATCTGCTCCAGCGCCTTGGGGGGCACAATCAGGTCCGCGGACATGCCGCCCTTCGCAGGCACGTCCATCTTCGCGAGGCGGTGCCCGTTGGTGGCCACCATCCGCATACGGTCTGGCCGGAGCTCCCACAGGACGCCGTTCAGGATCGGCCGGCTCTCCTCGGTGGACGTGGCGAACGCCACGTGGCCGACCAGCTTGTGCACTACGCCGGCCGCAGCCTTCCAGGCGCCGTCGAACTTCACGGCGGGGAAGGACGGGAACTCTTCGCGGGGCAGGCCCAGCAACTTGAACCTGGTGCGGCCACACTCGATCCCCACGCGCGACTCGCCGGCCGCGGTGAAGCGCACTGGCCCCGACGGCAGCTCGCGGGCGATGTCCACCAGTTTCTTCGCGGGCAGCGTGACGCCGCCCTCGGCGTCCACGTCGGCCGGGACCATCGTGCTCACCGCGATGTCGAGATCGGTGCCCGACAGCCGCAGGCCCTGCTTCGTGGCTTCGACAAGGGCGTTGGCCAGGACGGGCAGCGTCGTCTTGGCAGGGATGGCCGCTGCCACGGCGCTGAGACCTTCTTGAAGCTGCTCGCGTGTGATCGTGAACTTCATCCGCGTTTCCCGCCTCGTTCGCGGGGGGCTAAAGAACCTACTGGCGTACCTACTATAGAACTACTTAGTAGTAATAGTAGAGGACGGGGAAATGTTGGTGACCGGCCCAACCCGTGATAGCCATGCACGGATAGCGCCCCACATGCATCTGACCCAAGTGTTGGGTCTGTTGGCATCCGGCACCTTCCCCACACTCCGCGCCCCTTCCCACAGCGGCCCATACCGGCTGTTCCCACATGTTGGCTAGAGTGCGGACAACTCCTGGCGCGCCATCTCGATGCGCTCCTTGAACGTGCGGTCCCGCATCATCTGCCGCTCGACTTTGTCCACGGAGTGGATCACAGTCGAGTGGTCCCGCCCCCCGAACGCCTGGCCGATCTCGACGAGCTGCATCCTGAGCATGTCACGCGCGAGATACATCGCCACCTGGCGCGGGATCGTCAGGGTCTTGGTGCGGGCCTTGGAGCGCAGGCCCTCGGGCGTCACGCCCCAGCGCCGGGCCACGATCTCCTGCACCCGGTCGATGCTCGGGGTCGGCTGGCCGCCGTAGCTCGACGCGTCCTCCCCCTGGCGGATCTTGTCCGAGAGGGCCTCGCGCGCGAGCTCGATCGTCACTTCACGGTTCTTGAGCGAGGCGAACAGGAGCAGCTTGATGATGCAGCCCTCGAGCTCCCGCACGCTCGAGCGCACGTGCTCGGCGATGAAGCGGAGCACGTCGTCCGGGATGGTCAGCTCGAGGTGGTCCTGCTCCGCCTTCTTCCGCAGGATCGCGATGCGGTGCTCGAGGTCGGGGTGGCCGATGTCTGCCACGAGTCCCCACTCGAAGCGCGAGATCAGCCGGTCCTCGAGACCGGGGATCTCCTTCGGCGGCCGGTCCGAGGTGAGCACGATCTGCTTGTGGCCCTCGAACAGGGCATTGAACGTGTGGAAGAACTCCTCCTGCGTCATTTCCTTGCCTTCCAGGAAATGCACGTCGTCCACCAGGAAGAGATCGACGTCGTTGCGGTAGCGCCGTCGGAACTCGGACATCGTCCGGGCATGAATCGACTCGATCACCTCGTTGATGAACTGCTCGGCGCCGAAGTAGTGAACCCGCGTCCCCGGGTACTTCTTCAGCACCGCGTGGGCGATCGCCTGCATCAGATGCGTCTTGCCGAGGCCCGTCGCGCCGTAGATGAACAGCGGGTTGTACGTCTTGCCGGGAGCCTCCGCCACGGCATGCGCCGCCGCGGCCGCGAGTTCGTTCGATTTCCCGATGACGAACATCTGGAAGGTGTACCGCTCGTTCAGCGGCGTTGTCGGACCCGCCGTCCTGTCGACGGCGGTCCCGGCGGAGCTTCGTGGCGCCACGAAGAAATCCATCTGCGGCCGCTGCTGGCGGTCCTCCTGCACCCGGAAGACGACGGCGGTGGGGCGGCCGAAGACGCGCTCCGCGGCCCGCGCGAGCACGCTCGAATGCTTCTGCTCGTTCCATTCCACCGCGAACTGGTCCGGCGCGCCGACGATCAGGCGATCGTCGTCCAAGGCGATCGGAACGGCCGGCTCCAACCAGGTGCGCACCGTGGCGTCGGGAAGCTCCCGCCGCGCCTCGTCGAGCAGCCGTCTCCAGGCTTCTTTCGTAGACTGCTCCATCTACGGATGACGGAAAGGTGGGGGGTCCAGCAAGGGCGCAAGAAACTACGGCTCGCGTGTGGGAAAGTCAACCGCGGGTGCGCGGGTTTTCGCAACCTTGACCCGTCCCGCGAAACCGGTGTACGTTTCCCGTCCTCAGTCGAGGAATGCATGGGTCCGACCTATCGGCCGCGCAATCGGCGGCGCGTCAACAAGCACGGCTTCCGCGCGCGCATGAAAACTGTTTGGGGCCGCGCCGTCCTCTCCCGCCGGCGGAGAAAGGGGCGCAAGCGCCTCGCGCTCCGCTTGCCATCCAAGCACCGGAGTCGCTAACGGTCGAGCGGTTTCCGCGCCGTGCCCGGCTGGCGCGCGGCTCGGAGCTCAAAGCCTGCTGGGATCAGGGTCGCCGGTTGCACACCCCGCATCTCGACTTGGCCTGGCGCCCCAACGCCACGGGCCGCCCGCGGACAGGGATCGTCGTCCCTCGGTTCCGGTTCACGGCGCCGGCCCGGAATCGGTTGCGCCGCCGCTTGAGAGAGATTCTTAGACGCCACGCGCTTCCCGTGCTTTCCCCGGTAGATATCGTGGTGCGCGCCAAGCCCACCGCCTACGCCGCCTCGTTCGCCGTCCTGCGCGCCGAATTGACCGCCGTCGTGAGCCGGATCACATGAGCGCCGGTCGCTGGCCGCGGCTCGCAGTGATGCTCGCGATACGTGGATACCAGATGACCGTCTCGCATCGGGTGTTCCAGTGTCGCTTCACGCCGTCGTGCTCGCACTACACCTTGGAGGCGGTCGAGCGCTACGGCGCGCTGAAGGGAAGCTGGCTCGGCATCAAGCGCATCCTCCGTTGCCACCCGCTGCACCGAGGCGGGTACGACCCCGTGCCCTAGGAGTCCCGTGGAGCGACGCGTCATTCTGGCAATCGTTCTGATGCTTATCGTGGCAGTGCTGCCGAGCATCTTGTCTCCGCCGAAAAAGGCGGTCAGGCAGACAGGCGGGCGGGCGGTCGGGGACACCACGCGGATGCCGGCCGTGGCGGAATCGGCCGCCGCTCCAACGCTACCGTCCGCCCCGTCCGCCCGTCCGCCCGTCCGAGCGTCCGTCGGCGTTCCCGCGGAGACGGTTTGGGTGACGTCGTCGCGCTACCGCCTTGGCTTGAGCACCGCGGGAGCGCGGCTCGTCCTGGCGGAGCTCCCTGAGTATCGGTCCTTTGCAGCCGGCGATTCGGGGCGCCCCGTGCAGCTCGTGCCGCCGGGCCGGCCGTTGCTCGCGCATTCGATCCTCCTCGGGGCGGACACGATCTCGCTGGCCGACTGGAGCTTCACGCCCAGCGCCCGGCTCGTTCGAGTTCCCGACACGGGGACGGAGAGCGTGCCCCTGACCTTCACGGCCGCGCGCGGCGGGGCCCGGGTGACTCTCGACTACGTCTTTCTGCCGGGGGAGTACCACTTCGAGGTGCGCGGCAACGTGACGGGGCTCGGGTCGCAGGGTGCCGTGCTGCTCGTGGGGCTGGGCGACGGACTGCGCTCGGTCGAGGCCGACTCGATGGACGACTTCCGCCACTTCGGGGTGGTGACCAAGGCGGGCAGGACGCAGAGCACGTCGTTCCAGTCCTTCAAGCCCGGAAGCGTGAAGCTCCTCGACGGCCCGTTCGAGTGGGCGGGCGTCAAGTCGAAGTACTTCCTCCTTGCGGCGCTCGCGTCCGAAGAGAACGCGCCGCAGTTCGGCGGAGGCATCGCCGTGGGCGGCCCGGTGGAAGTGACGTCGTCGTCCCTGCTGGGCGGCCGTGCGGGCACCGAGACGCGGGTGTCGCTCGCGCTCACGCTCCCCGTGCCGCCGGCGGGGGACTTCCGCTACCGGCTGTATGTGGGGCCGCTGGAATACCGCCGGCTCGCGCACCTGGGGCACGATCTGGACGACGCGAACCCCTACGGCGGGTTTCTGCGACCGATCATCCAGCCGGTCTCGGCGCTCGTCGTGAACATCCTGATCTGGATGCACGACCGCCTGAGCCTCGCATACGGATGGGTGCTCGTGATCTTCGGCATCATGGTGCGCGCGCTGCTCTGGCCGCTGAACCAGAAGGCGATGGAGTCGAGCATCCGGATGCAGGCGGTGGCGCCGCTCATCAAGGAGACGCAGGAGCGCTACAAGACCGAGCCGGACCGGCTGCAGCGCGAGATGATGAAGATCTACAAGGAGCACAACGTCAATCCGTTCGGCGGCTGCCTGCCGATGCTGCTCCCCATGCCGGTGCTGTTCGCGCTGTACTTCGTGTTCGCGAACACGATCGAGTTCCGGGGCGTGCCGTTTCTGTGGCTCCCCGATCTGTCGCGGGCCGACCCGTATTACATCATCCCGATCGTGATGGGGGTGTCGATGTTCGCGCTGTCCAAGATCGGGCAGATCGGGGTGCCGCCCAACCCGCAGACGAAGACGATGGTGTATTTCATGCCGGTCTTCATGACCGTGCTGTTCCTGCGGTTCGCGTCGGGGCTGAACCTCTACTACGCGGTCCAGAACCTGTTCAGCATTCCCCAGCAGTACCTCATCGCCCGGCGGCGCCTGCGCGAGCAGGGGCGGCGCACGTAGCCGTGCTCTCTGATCCCATCGTGGCGCTCGCCACGCCCCCCGGCCGGTCCGCCGTCGCCGTGATCCGCCTGTCGGGGGCGGGCGCGTTCGACGTCGCGAGTCGCTGCCTGCGGCCGTTCTCTCGCACGCCCCCCCGGACCGCGCGCCGCGCGCACCTCCTGCATCCGATCACCGCGGAGCTCGTCGATGACGTGCTCGCGGCCTGCTTTCCGGCGCCGCGCTCCTACACCGGGCAGGACCTGGTCGAGATCTCGACGCACGGCGGGCTGCTCGTGCCGGCCGAAGCGGTGGCGGCGCTGGTGGCCGCCGGCACGCGGCTCGCCGCACCCGGAGAGTTCACTCGGCGCGCGGTCCTGAACGGGAAGCTCGACCTGGTCCAGGCCGAAGCGACCGCCGACCTGATCGACGCGGGGTCGCCCGCGCAGCGCCGACGCGCGCTCCAGCAACTCGAGCGCGGC
>Ga0209378_1000804_pt1 | contig 22665 bp, 22 predicted proteins | sample GraSoiAngelo_156_FD_186170 | JGI IMG/M metagenome (GOLD analysis project Ga0209378, IMG submission 186170) | Grasslands soil microbial communities from the Angelo Coastal Reserve, California, USA - 14_1009_13_40cm (SPAdes) (version 2) | ecosystem: Environmental > Terrestrial > Soil > Grasslands ...
CAGATCGGATACAAGTTCAGGGCGAATGGTGGGGCAATGAAAGAAACGGTGTTCGTTTTGTCGTTTCTAATGATCCATTACACCCCGGCGGAGCAATTGTTTTTTTTGGGACACACGCCTGGCCAGAGAACGCGCCCAGAATTTTGCCGATGTTCAAATACCCTAGCCATAAGCACTTCGGGGAGCTGGACGATTGAACGCTCAACACGTCTTTATTGCGCTTCCGAAAACATCGATGACCTTGAACCAGATCGGCAGCTTGATATTGGTGTTCTCGAAAATCGTGCCGACAAGAATAGAGAAGCGGTAACCATCTGGCGCGCAGTTTTCGCACTGCCAGTGATACTCGCGCGTCAACTCGTAACCTTTCTCATGGCCCCAGCGCGGGCTGGTGACGCCTTGTGGCCAGCGGCGAGCCAAAACTAGCGTTTGAGCGCCAGTGTCAGCCCGTCGCCGATCGGAAGCAGCGATAGCGCGACGCGGGAATCCCCGTGCAATTTGTCATTGAAGCTGCGCAGCGCCCGCGTGGTGGCGTCCCGCGCCCTGGCGTCCGCGACCGCGCCTGACCACAGCGTGTTGTCCACCGCGATCAGCCCGCCGCGGCGCAGCAGCGCGAGCGAGCGCTCGTAATAGTTCTGGTAGTTCTCCTTGTCGGCATCGATGAACACGAAATCGAACGGTCCCTCGAGCTTCGCCAGCGTCTCGAGCGCCGGCGCGAGGCGCAGCTCGATCTTGTGCTCGACGCCTGCCTTCTTCCAGAAGCGCCGCGCGAGCGCGGTCCACTCGGCATTGATGTCGCAGCACAGCACGCGGCCATCCGCGGGCAGCGCGAGCGCGACCGCGAGGGCGCTGTAGCCGGTGAACGTGCCGATCTCCAGGCAGCGCCTGGCGCCGATCGCCTGCACCAGAAGCGCCATGAACTGTCCCTGGTCGGCGCCGATCTGCATTCCGGCATGGGGATTCGACGCCGTGGCTTCGCGCAGCTCGCGCAGCACTTCGGCTTCGCGCACCGAGTGCTCGACGATGTAGCGCGCCAGCTTTTCCGGAAACAACGGATGCCGGCTCGCCATCAGACCAGGAACAGCCTGTATGCGGGGTTGCGAGTCTCCTCGGCGTACGGGTAGCCGAGATTTTCCAGGAATTGCCTGAATTGCTTCATCTCGCGGGACGGAACCTGCATGCCCACCAGCACGCGGCCGTAGTCGGCGCCGTGGTTGCGGTAGTGGAACAGGCTGATGTTCCAGTCGCTGCGCATGCTCGAGAGAAAGCGCATCAGCGCGCCGGGCCGCTCGGGAAATTCGAAGCGATAAAGCAGCTCCTCTGTGGCCGATGAAGTCTCGCCTGCGGCTCGGGGCGCGCGCCCGCCCACCATGTGGCGCACGTGCCACTTGGCCAGCTCGTTGTCCGACAGGTCGAGGGTGGTCAGGCCGTGGCGGCGCAGGTTGCGCACGATGCGCGCCGTTTCCTCGCTGCCGTGCACCTCGACGCCGACGAAGATGTGCGCGTCGGAGGAGTCGGCGATGCGGTAGTTGAACTCGGTGACACTGCGCGCGCCGATCTGCGCGCAGAATTTCTTGAAGCTGCCCGGGCGCTCGGGGATGGTGACGGCGAGGATCGCCTCGCGGTGCTCGCCGAGCTCGGCCTCCTCCGCGATGAAGCGCAGGCGGTCGAAGTTGGTATTGGCGCCCGAGGCCACCGCGACCAGCGCCTTGCCGCGCGCGCCGTGGCGCTCCACCCAGGCCTTGGCGCCGGCGATCGCCAGCGCGCCCGCCGGCTCGAGCACCACGCGCGTGTCCTCGAACACGTCCTTGATCGCCGCGCACATCGCGTCGGTATCGGCGAGCACCATCTCGTCGACGAGCTCGCGGCACAGGCGAAACGTCTCGCGGCCGACCTGCTTCACCGCCACCCCGTCAGCAAACAGTCCCACATGTTCCAGTTTTACTCTTCTCCCCTTCTTCAGGGACTGCGTCATCGCGGCGGCATCGACCGGCTCAACCCCTACCACCCTGATCGAAGGACGCACGCGCTTGACGTAGGCCGCAATGCCGGAGATCAGGCCGCCGCCGCCCACCGGGACGAAGATGGCGTCGAGCGGCCCGGCATGCTGGCGCAGGATCTCCATGCCGATCGTGCCCTGCCCGGCGATCACTTCCGGGTCGTCGTAGGGATGAACGAAGGCAAGGCTGCGGCGGCGCTTGAGGCGCATCGCCTGCGCAAACGCCTCGGCGTACGAATCGCCGTGCAGCACGACCTGCGCGCCGCGCGCCAGCACCGCGTCGACCTTGATGCGCGGCGTGGTCACGGGCATCACGATCACCGCCCGGCAGCCGAGGCGCTGCGCGGCGAGGGCCACCCCCTGCGCGTGATTGCCGGCGCTCGCCGCGATCACGCCCCTGGCGAGGCGCGCACGCGGCAGCCCGGCCATCTTGTTGTAGGCGCCGCGCAGCTTGAACGAGAATACCGGCTGCAGGTCCTCGCGCTTGATGAGCAGGCGGTTGCGCAGGCGCCTGGACAGCCCGGGCGCGAGCTCGAGAGGCGTTTCGCTCGCCACGTCGTAGACGCGAGCCTTGAGGATCCGCTCGAGATAGTTGTCGTGCTTCACGCCGCCCCCCTGGAGCAGGCGAATTTAGCATGAGGGAGATCGAAATGAAGCTGTCACAGCTGAAAGCGCAATGGCCCGTGATGTCGTATTACCAGCGCTTCGAGAGCGCGGTCGCCGTGGCCCTGACGTTCGTCATCGGCTTCATCATCCTGGTCGCGCTTTATCGCCTCGCCTCGACCGTCGTCGTCGGCATGCTGTCCGGCATCCTGGACCCCCTCGACCAGAAGGTGTTCCAGAACGTGTTCGGCGAGATCATGACGCTGCTCATCGCGCTCGAGTTCAATCACACCCTGCAGTACGTGGTCAAGCGCGAGCAGAGCATCATCCAGACTAAAGTAGTGCTCCTCATCGCGCTGCTCGCGATCGCCCGCAAGTTCGTCATTCTCGACCTGCACGAGGTCGGGCCGGCCGAGATGCTCGGGCTGGCCGCCGTCGCCCTCGCCCTGGGCGTCACCTACTGGCTGATCCGGGACCGGGACGAGCCGCGATGAACTACCGCGAGCGCGCGCTGAAGATCTTTCCCTGGGTCTGCGCGCGCTGCGCCCGCGAATTCAACGCGAAGAGCGTGCGCCAGCTGACCGTCCACCACAAGGACGGCAACCACGACCACAATCCGCCCGACGGAGCGAACTGGGAGCTGCTGTGCATCTATTGCCACGAGAACGAGCACGCCCGCGAGGTGGACAACGACGGCCGCCCGGCCGCTTCGGAGAAGAAGGCCCCTTCGACCTACCGGCCCTTTGCCGACCTGCAGTCCAGGCTGAAGGGCAAGAAGACCTAGCCGAAGCGGCCGGTAATGTAGTCCTCGGTCTCCTTGCGCTTCGGCTTGATGAACACGGCGTCGGTCGGCCCGTATTCGATCAGCTCGCCGAGATACATGTAGGCGGTGTAATCGGACACCCGCGCGGCCTGCTGCATGTTGTGGGTGACGATCACCACGGTGTATTCGCTCTTCAGCTCGTGGATCAGCTCCTCGATGCGGGCCGTGGAGATCGGGTCGAGCGCCGAGCAGGGCTCGTCGAGCAGCAGCACCTCGGGCCTGATCGCGATGCAGCGCGCGATGCACAGCCGCTGCTGCTGGCCGCCGGACAGGCTGTTTCCGCTCTGGTGGAGCTTTCTCCTCACCTCGGCCCACAGCGCGGCGCGCGTGAGCGCCCATTCGACGCGCTCCTCCATCTCGCGCCGCGACAGCCGCTCGAACAGCCTCACGCCGAAGGCGATATTGTCGAAAATCGACATCGGAAACGGCGTCGGCTTCTGGAACACCATGCCCACCTTGGCGCGGATGAGCGACACGTCCTGCCTGGTGGTGAGGATGTTCTCGCCGTCGAGGACCACCTCGCCCTCGGCGCGCTGGTCGGGATAGAGGGAATACAGGCGGTTCAATGTCCGCAGCAGCGTGGATTTGCCGCAGCCCGACGGCCCGATGAACGCGGTGACCTTCTTCTCGGGGATATCCAGGGAGATGTCGTGCAGCGCCCGGAAGGCGCCATAGTAGAAACTGAGGCTGCGCACGCGAATCTTGGGCGTGAGCTCCTCGACCGGAGGCGTCTCCGCCCGCGCCGAAGGGCGAATCACCTGCACGACGGGCCTGGCAACGGGTTCGTGGGCTTCCACCGCTTCAATCCTTTCTTCGGAACAGGCTGCGCGCCAGGATGTTGAGCGCCAGCACGGTCAGCGTGATCAGCGCGGCGCCTCCCCACGCGAGCCGGTGCCAATCCTTGTACGGGCTCATGGCGAACTGGAAGATCACCGTCGGCAGGTTGGCCATGGGCTCGTTCAGGTCGAGCGACCAGAACTGGTTGTTGAGCGCGGTGAACAGCAGCGGGGCCGTCTCGCCGCTGATGCGCGCAACCGCGAGGAGGATGCCGGTGACGATCCCGGTGCGCGCGGCCGGGTAGGTCACCGACAGGATCATCTTCCAGGTCGGGCAGCCCAGCGCCGCCGCCGCCTCCCGCAGGCTGTTGGGCACCAGCTTCAGCATGTCGTCGCTGGTGCGCACCACCACCGGGATGACTATGAGCGCGAGAGCGAGAGCACCCGCCCAGCCGGAGAAGTGCTTCACGCGCGCGACATAGACGGAGTACACGAACAGGCCGATGACGATCGAGGGCGCCGACAGCAGCACGTCGTTGATGAACCGCGTCGCCGGGGCGATCCAGCCGCGCTTGCCGTACTCGGCCAGATAGGTGCCGGTAAGAACGCCGACCGGCGTGCCGAGCAGAGTGGCCACGGCGATGAGCACGGCGCTGCCCGCGATGGCGTTGGCCAGGCCGCCGTCGGCCCCGGGCGGCGGCGTCATCTCGAAGTACAGCGCCGCGCGCGCGAGCGCGTACCCGCCTTCGTAGAACAGCGTGCCGAGGATCCACACCAGCCAGGCGAGGCCGAACGCCAGCGCCAGGCCCGAAATACCCAGCATGAAGACATTGACGCGCTTGCGCGAGCGGTAGAGCGGGTTCGCCGGGCTGATGGCGCTCGCCGCCGTGCTCGCGACCGCGCTCACGTGGGCGCGCCTTCGCGCAGCGCCAGGCGCAGGAGGAGGAGCTTGGCGAGCGCGAGCACCACCGTGGTGATGAGAAACAGGATCAGGCCGAGCTCGATGAGCGCGGAAAAATACACATCGCCGACCGCCTCGGTAAACTCGTTGGCCAGCGCCGAGGCGATGCTGTTTCCCGGCGCCATCAGCGATTTCGACAGCTGGTGCGCATTGCCGATCACGAAGGTGACCGCCATCGTTTCCCCGAGAGCGCGCCCCAGGCCCAGCATGATGCCGCCGATGACCCCGACCTTGGTGTAGGGCAGGACGACCTTCCACACCACCTCCCAGGTCGTCGCCCCCAGTCCGTAGGCCGATTCCTTCAGCAGGGCCGGCACCAGGTCGAACACGTCGCGCATCACGGCGGCGATGAAGGGAATCACCATGATGGAAAGGATCAGCCCCGCGGTGAGCATGCCGATGCCGAGCGGCGGGCCCTGGAACAGCGCGCCCGCGAGCGGCACGGCGCCGAGCGACTCGATCAACGCCGGCTGCACGTGCGCCTGGAACAGGGGCGCCAGCACGAACAGCCCCCACATGCCGTAGATGATCGAGGGGATCGCCGCGAGCAGCTCGATCGCGGTGCCCAGCGGGCGCTTGAGCCAGGCGGGCGAAAGCTCGGTGAGGAACAGCGCGATGCCGAAGCTCACCGGGATGCCGATCAGCATCGCGATCAGCGAGGTGACCAGGGTGCCGTAGATCGGCACCAGCGCGCCGAAGCGCTCCTGCACCGGGTCCCATTCGGCGTGCCACAGAAAGGCGAGGCCGAACTTGTCCAGCGACGCTCGGCTTTCCAGCACCAGGGCGACGAGGATCGCCGCCAGGATGGCCAGCACGAGCAGCGCGAACAGCCGCGTGAGGTGCTCGAACGCCACGTCCTTCCAGCGCGCAGGCCGCATGCGGACTGGGCCGCGCGGGGCATCGGTCATCAGCGATTCGGCGCTCGAATGTACGGAGGCAGGGAGAACGACGGCGCTCATTCTCGCCCGCCCCTCGGCGCTGAAGCAACAAGCTTGCGGGTCTCAGTAGACCGGGTTACCTGACGAATCCTTGAGCTGGGACTTCCAGCTGGTCTGGATCAGCCGCACGACCGGGTCCGGCATCGGCACGTAGTCGAGCTCCTCAGCGAGGCGGTCGCCCTGGGTAAAGGCCCAGTCGAAGAACTTGAGCACCTGCCTTGCGCTCTGCGGCCTTTCCTGAGTCTTGTGCATCAGGATGAACGTGGCGCCGGCGATCGGCCAGGCGTCCTTTCCGGGGGCATCGGTAAGAATCAGGTACATGCCCGGCGCCGCCTTCCAGTCGGCGCCCGCCGCCGCGGCCTGGAACGCCCTGGCGCTCGGCGCAACGAAGCTGCCTTCGCGGTTCTTGACCAGCGCGTAAGTCATCTTGTTCTGGAGCACATAGGCGTACTCCACATAGCCGATCGATCCCTGGATGCGTTGCACGTACGAGGCGACGCCTTCGTTGCCCTTGCCGCCGACGCCGACCGGCCAGTTCACCGAGGCGCCCTCGCCCACGGCGGACTTCCACTCGGGGCTCATCTTCGACAGGTAGTTCGTCCAGATGAAGGTGGTGCCGGAGCCGTCGGAGCGGTGCACCACGTTGATATCGGTCGCCGGCAGGCCGACCCCGGGGTTCAGCGCGGCGATCGCCGGGTCGTTCCACTTCCTGATCTTGCCCAGATAGATTTCGGCGAGCAGCGGGCCCGACAGCCTGAGCTGCCCCGGCGCGATCTCCCTCAGGTTGACCACCGGCACGTCGCCGCCAATCACCGTGGGAAACTGGATCATTCCGCTCTTTTCGAGCTCCTCGGGCTTGAGCGGCATGTCCGAGGCGCCGAAATCCACCGTCTTCGCGGTGATCTGCTTGATCCCGCCGCCCGAGCCGATCGACTGGTAGTTGAGCCCGATGCCGGTCGATTTCTTGTACGCGTCCGCCCACTTGGCATAAATGGGATACGGAAACGTCGCGCCCGCTCCGGTAATGTCAGCGGCGAGCGCCTGCGCGCCGATGAGGCCTGCGGCGACGCTCGCCGCGCCGATGAGTCGTCTTAGCATTGCGGCAGCGTATTTCCGGATTGTTGCCGTTTCGTGACGGCCCGCATGCATCGCGCCATGCCCGGTCATGAGACATAATGTCGTAACCACAGTGGGCGCGACCGAACATCTGTCGAAGCAGTTTGATGCCGAGCTCGAGGCGATCCGCTCGCGCGTGCTGGAAATGGGCGGGCTGGTCGAGTCGCAGATCCGGCGCGCGCTCGACGGCTTCAACTCGGGCGACCGCGCCACGCTCGATGACGTCATCGCCACCGACCACCGCGTGAACGCCATGGAAGTCGCGCTCGACGGCGATTGCAGCCAGGTGATCGTCAAGCGCCAGCCGGCAGCCAACGACCTGCGGCTGATCATCGCGATCATCAAGACGGTCACCGACCTCGAGCGCATCGGCGACGAGGCGCAGAAGATCGCGCGCATGGCGAAGAACATCCACGAGCGCGGCGGCGTGCTGGCGCCCCCGGTAGTGGAAGTACGCCACGCCGCCGAGCGCGCGATCTCGATGCTGCGCCGCACGCTCGACGCGTTCGCGCGCCTGGACTGCAACGCCGCCGCCGAGGTGATCCGCGCCGACGCCGGCATCGACGCGGAGTTCGGCGCCATCATGCGCCAGCTGATCACCTACATGATGGAGGACCCGCGCACCATTTCCACCGCGCTCGAGATCGTGTGGGTCGCCAAGGCGATCGAGCGCATCGGCGACCACGCCAAGAACATGGCCGAGTACGTCATCTACATCGTCAAGGGCACCGACGTGCGGCATACCCGCGCGGCGGAGGTCGAACGCCAGGTGTCGGAGAGCGGGGCCTAGCCGCGCTTTATGGGGGCCACGGTACTCGTCGTCGAGGACGAGCCGCAGATCCAGGAGCTCGTCGCCGTCAACCTGGAGCACTCCGGCCACGAGGTGCTGCGCGCGTCGAGCGCCGAGGAAGCGGAGGCCGCCATTCGCGTGGCGCTGCCCGACGTGCTGGTGCTCGACTGGATGCTGCCGGGCGAGTCGGGCCTGTCGCTCGCGCGCCGCCTGCGCGCCGACGCGCGCACGCGCGATCTGCCGATTCTGATGCTCACCGCGCGCGCCATGGAGCAGGACAAGATCTCCGGCCTCGAAGCCGGCGCCGACGATTACCTCACCAAGCCGTTTTCCCCTAAGGAGCTCGCGGCGCGCATCAAGGCGGTGCTGAGGCGCCGCGCGCCGCAGCTGTCGGACGACGCGGTCGAGATGGAGGGACTGCGCCTCGACCCGGCGACGCGCCGCGTGACGGCGGGCGAGCGCAGGCTCGCGCTCTCGCCCTCCGAGTTCCGGCTGCTGCATTTCCTCCTGACCCACCCGGGCCGCATCTACACGCGCGCGCAGCTGCTCGACCAGGTGTGGGGCGATCACGTCTTCATCGAGGAGCGGACGGTGGACGTGCACATCCGCCGCCTGCGCAAGGCGCTCGAGCCTTCCGGCCACCACCGCCTGATCGACACGGTGCGCGGCGCGGGATACGGCCTGCGCGCCGATTGAGCCCGGTCTACCGCAGCACGCTCGTCTCGCTGGCGGGCCTGGCCGCCGTCGCGGCCATCGCCTGGGCGGCGGCGGGCGCGGCGTCGGGGCTGAGCGTCTTCGCTGCCGGCTTGCTTGCCCTGCTCGTCTATCACGTGCGGCATCTCGCGCGTTTCGGGCGCTGGGTTTCCCATCCCGTGCAGGGCAAGGTGCCCGAAGGCGCTGGCAGCTGGGACGAAGTACTAGCGGCGCTGCACCGCTTCGAGCGCGAGGCGGCGAAGCGCGAGGAAATGCTCGCCGACGCGCTGGCGCGCTTCCGGCGCGCGGCGCAGGCGCTGCCCGACGGCGTGGTGATGCTCGACGCGGACAACCGCATCGAGTGGTGCAACGACAACGCCGCCGCCATGCTGAATCTCGACCCGCGCGCCGACACCGGGCGGCCCATCGCGAACCTGGTGCGCGAGCCGGCATTCATCGACTATCTCGCTGCGCCCAACCACGACAGCCTGCCCGCAGTGCGTGCTACCGCCGCGCAAGGCGTGGTCCTGGCGCTGCAGCTAATCCCGTACGGCGAGTCGCAGAAGCTCCTGCTGTGCCGCGATGTCACCCAGGTGGAGCGAGTCGAGACGATGCGACGCGATTTCGTCGCAAACGTTTCGCACGAGCTTCGTACGCCGCTGACCGTGCTGGTGGGCTTTCTCGAGACGGTGCGGGAGCTGAAGCTCGATCCGTCGCGCGTGCGCGACTACCTCGGCATGATGCGCGAGCAAGCATCGCGCATGCATCGAATCATCGAGGATCTGCTGACCCTCTCGGTTCTGGAGTCCGCGCCGCCTCCACCCACGGATCGCGTGCGCATGGCGTCGCTGCTCGAGCGGCTGCGCCTGGAAGCCGAGGCCCTGTCGGCCGGCCGCCACAGCATCCTGACGGAAGGCCAGCCGACGCTCGACCTGCTCGGCTCGGAAACCGAGCTCGCGAGCGCGTTCGGCAACCTGGTCAGCAATGCCATCCGGTACACGCCGGCCGGCGGCAAGCTGTGCCTCGTCTGGCACGAAGGTCCCGACGGCCCCTTCTTCGCGGTGGAGGACACCGGTCCCGGCATCGCGCCGGAGCATCTGCCGCGGCTGACCGAGCGCTTCTACCGCGTCGACCGCAGCCGCTCGCGCGAAACCGGCGGCACGGGACTGGGCCTCGCCATCGTCAAGCACGCCGTCGCGCGCCACCAGGCGAGCCTCGACATCGAAAGCAAGCCGGGCGCAGGCAGCCGGTTCACGGTGCGCTTCCCGCTGCAGCGAACCATGCCCGCCGAGGCGAAGCTAGGCGGCCTGCAGCTTGGCGACGCTTAGGGCGAGCCACTTCACGCCCAGGTTGCCGAAGTTCACCTGCACGCGGGCCTCGCTGCCCTGGCCTTCGGCATCGACGATGATGCCGGAGCCGAATTTCGGATGCACTACGTTCTGGCCGATGCGAAAGCCACCGGTGTCACGCGCTTTCTTGAACACGGATTGCTCCTTTTTTGCCGCTCCCCAGACGAATTCCTTCCGTTTGGAAAAGCGAGGTGTGAGCCACTTCATGAGCCCCTCGGGGATCTCCTCGAGGAAGCGCGAAGGAATGTTGTAGCGCGTCTGGCCGTGCAGCAGGCGGGTCTGCGCGTGCGAGAGGTACAGGCGATGGCGCGCGCGCGTGATCGCGACGTAGGCCAGGCGGCGCTCCTCTTCCAGGCCGTCGCGCTCGACGACGCTCTGCTCGTGCGGAAACAGGCCCTCCTCCAGCCCCGAGAGGAACACCACGTCGAACTCCAGGCCCTTCGCCGAGTGCACCGTCATCAGCTGCAGCGCGTCCTGCCCCTCGCCCGCCTGGTGCTCGCCGGCCTCGAGCGCCGCGTGCGTCAGGAACGCGGTCAGCGGATCGATCACCTCACCCGACTCGGCGGCGCGCTCCTCGTCGGTGAACGCGGCGGCCGCGTTCACCAGCTCCGCGAGGTTCTCGATGCGGTCGGCGCCTTCGCGCTCGTTCTTGTAGTGCTCGGCGAGGCCGCTGCGCGCCACCACGGCTTCAACCACTTCGGGCAGCGGCAGGTTCTGGGTCTCCTTTCGCAGGTCTTCGATCAGCCTTTTGAACGCCGCCGCCTTGCCATCGATTGCCTGAAACAGCGAGATGCTCCTTTGCTTTGCCGCATCCTGCAGCTGCTCGATGGTGCGCGCGCCGATGCCGCGCGGCGGGAAATTGACGACGCGCAGCAACGCGTTGTCGTCGTCGGAGGCGGCGACCAGCCGCAGGTAGGCGAGCGCATGCTTGATTTCCGCGCGCTCGAAAAAGCGCAGGCCGCCGTACACGCGGTACGGCACCCCCTGGGAGAACAACGCATGCTCGAGAACGCGCGACTGCGCGTTCGAGCGGTAGAGGACAGCCATGTGCGAGAGCCGCGTGCCTTCGCGCGCGAGCGACTGCGCTTCCTCGACGATCCAGCGCCCCTCGTCGCCGTCCGATCCGCCCTCGAAGACGCGGATCGGCTCGCCGCGCCCGGCGGCGGTCCAGAGGTTCTTCCCGAGCCGGTTTCGGTTGTTCGAGATGAGCGCGTTGGCCGCGTCGAGGATGTTGCCGTGCGAGCGGTAGTTCTGCTCCAGGCGCACCACCTTCGCCACCTTGAAGTCGCGCTCGAAGTCGGCCATGTTGCCGACGTTCGCGCCGCGGAAGGTGTAGATGCTCTGGTCGTCATCGCCCACGCAAAAGAACTTCGCCTGCCCGGAGGCGAACAGCTTCAGCCAGCGGTACTGCAACCGGTTCGTATCCTGGAACTCGTCCACCAGGACGTGGCGAAAGCGCTGCGCGTAGTGCTCGCGCAGGATCTCGTTCCTGGACAGAAGCTCATAAGAGCGCAGCAGCAGCTCCGGGAAATCCACCACGCCCTCGCGCTGGCATTGCTCGTCGTAGGCGGCGTAGAGCTCGACGAAGCGGCGCGAGCTCTCGTCGGTCACGGCGACGTCGCGCGCGCGCACCCCCTCCTCCTTCTGGGCGTTGATGAAATACTGCACGTCGCGCGGCGGGAAGCGGTCCTCGTCGACGCCCAGCGCCTTCAGCAAGCGCTTCACCGCCGCGAGCTGGTCCTGCGAATCGAGGATCTGGAACGCCTGCGGCAGCCCGGCGTCGCGGTGGTGCGCGCGCAGCATGCGGTTGCACAGGCCGTGGAAGGTGCCGATCCACATGCCGCGCGTGTTCACGGGCAGCATCGCGCTCACCCGCGTCAACATCTCGCGCGCCGCCTTGTTGGTGAAAGTCACCGCGAGGATGCCGCCCGGCGTGACGCGGCCGCTTTTCACCAGCCAGGCGATGCGCGTGGTGAGGACGCGGGTTTTTCCGCTGCCGGCGCCGGCGAGGATCAGCGCGTGCTCATCGGGCAGCGTGACTGCGGCGAGCTGTTCCGGATTAAGGTGTTCGAGGTGCAGCGACAAAGCGCTGCAATTATAATCGGCGGCTTCGCGGCAAGAGTCCCATGCAGGATACTTACGATCCCCAGGCGGTAGAGCGCGCGGCCCAGCAGTACTGGGAACAGGAGCGCTCGTTCCGCGCCAGGGAAGATCCCGCCCGGCCGAAGTTTTATTGCCTGTCGATGTTCCCCTACCCCTCGGGGAAGCTGCATATGGGGCACGTGAGGAACTATACCATCGGCGATGTTCTCACCCGGTACCACCGGATGCGCGGCTACAACGTGCTGCAGCCGATGGGCTGGGACGCGTTCGGGCTTCCCGCCGAGAACGCGGCGATGGCGAATCGCGTGCCGCCCGCGAAGTGGACGTACGACAACATCGGGTACATGAAGGCCCAGCTGAAGAGCCTAGGCTTCGCGCTCGACTGGCAGCGCGAGCTGGCCACCTGCCGGCCCGATTACTACAAGTGGAACCAGTGGTTCTTCACGCGGCTGTTCCGCAAAGGCGTCGCCTACAAGAAGACCGGCGTCGTCAACTGGGACCCGGTGGACCAGACCGTGCTCGCCAACGAGCAGGTGATCGAGGGCCGCGGCTGGCGCACCGGCGCGCTGGTGGAGAAGCGCGAGATCCCGATGTACTTCCTGCGCATCACGTCGTACGCCGCGGAGCTGCTCGCGGCGCTCGACGATCTGGCGGGCTGGCCCGAGCAGGTGAAGCTGATGCAGAAGAACTGGATCGGCCGCTCGGAAGGGGTCAGGGTTGGTTTTGAATATGAAATAGAGGATCAAAAGCGCGTGCTATGGGTCTTCACCACGCGCGCCGACACGCTGATGGGAGCGACCTTTGTCGCGGTGGCGGCTGAGCACCCGATCGCGACCTGGGCGGCCAAAAACAACAGGGAGCTTGCTTCGTTCGTCGAGGAATGCAAGCGCGGCGCCTTCATGGAAGCGGAGCTGGCGCAGATCGAAAAGAAGGGCATGCCCACCGGCGTTTTTGTTTCTCATCCAATAACCAATGAAAAACTCCCCGCGTGGGTGGCCAACTACGTCGTGATGGGCTACGGCGAAGGCGCGGTGATGGCGGTGCCGGCGCACGATGAGCGCGATTACGAGTTCGCGCGCAAGTACGGCCTGCCGGTGAAGCCGGTGATCCGTCACCCGCTCGGCGACGCGGTGCCGCCGCCCTGGAGGCCGGAGTACGCGGCCTACGGGGTTTGCATCAATTCCGGGAAATACGATGGCCTGGACTACCGGGCCGCCGTGGACGCTATCGCGTCCGATCTGAAAAAAAGGCACCTCGGAGAAAAGCAGGTGCAGTGGCGGCTGCACGACTGGGGCATCTCGCGCCAGCGCTACTGGGGCTGCCCGATCCCGATCGTGCACTGCGCGGCCTGCGGCGACGTGCCGGTGCCCGACGAGCAGCTGCCGGTGAAACTGCCCGAGCACCTGGTGCCCGACGGCACCGGCAATCCGCTCGCTCGGATGCCCGAGTTCTACCAGACGACCTGCCCGTCCTGCGGCAAGCCCGCCAAGCGCGAGACCGACACGATGGACACCTTCGTCGACTCCTCGTGGTACTACGCGCGCTTCGCCTGCCCGGACCAGGACCGGGCGATGGTCGATGAGCGCGCCAGGTACTGGCTGCCGGTCGACCAGTACATCGGCGGCATCGAGCACGCCATCCTGCACCTGCTGTACTCGCGCTTCTTCACGCGCCTGATGCGCGACGAAGGACTGCTCGAGCTCTCCGAGCCGTTCACCAACCTGCTCACGCAGGGCATGGTGCTCGCCGAGTCGTACTACATCGACATGCCGGGGCGCCGCGAGTGGGTGAACCCTTACGAAGTCGAGGTCACGCGCGACCCAAAGGGGAAAATACTTTCCGCAAGGACGAAAGACGGCACCGAGGTCGTCTACGACGGCATCGGCACGATGTCGAAGTCGAAGAACAACGGCGTCGACCCGCAGGACCTGATCGACAAGTACGGCGCCGACACCGCGCGCTTCTTCGTCATCTTCGCCTCGCCGCCGACCAACACGCTGGAGTGGAGCGACGAGGGCGTCGAGGGCTCGTACCGCTTCCTGCGCCGGCTGTGGGTCTACGCGGCGCGGTTTTCCCGGCGCAAGGGCATGGCCGGCAAGCCCGGCAAGGACGCCCGCTTCGAGATCCACTCGGTGCTGAAGCAGGCGAACTACGACCTGCAGAAATTCCAGTTCAACACCGTGGCCTCGGCGTGCATGAAGATCCTCAACGCGCTGGAGCGCCTGCCCGAGGAAGACACCGCGGCCGACGAGGAGGGCATGTCGATCCTCATCCGCCTGCTCTCGCCCATCACGCCGCACATCGCGCATCACCTGTGGCGCGAGCTGGGCTTCGGCGAGGATGTGATGAACGCTCCCTGGCCGCAGCCGGACAAAGAAGCCCTAGAGCAGGACGAGGTCGAGCTGGTGGTGCAGGTGAACGGCGTCAAGCGCGGTACCGTTCGTGTTCCGAAGTCTGCCGACCAACGTGCGCTGGAAGCTATCGTAAAGTCGCTCGAATTCGTGAAGAAGCAGATCGGCGACAAAATCGTTAAGCGCATCGTTATCGTTCCAGGACGGCTTATTAACGTCGTGGTGGGATGAGGATCCTCATCACCGTGCTCTGCCTCGCGCTCGCGGGCTGCGGCTTCCGGCTGCGCGGCACGGCGGAGGTGCCGTTCAGCACGGTTTACGTGCCGGCCGCCACCGGCGGCATCGCGCTCGACCTCAAGCGCAATATCCAGGCCGGGACCAACGCCAAGGTCGTCGATGACCCCAAGCAGGCGGACGCGGTGCTGCAGTTCACCGAGGAAACCCGCCAGAAGGAGATCCTTTCGCTGACCGGGACCGGCCGCGTGCGCGAGTTCAAGCTGCGCTACCGCGTCGGCTTTCGCCTGCACGACGGCAAGGGCGCCGACTACGTGCCGCAGAGCACCGTGGAGCTGACGCGCGACGTGAGCTTCAACGACGCCGAGGTGCTGGCGAAGGAAGCCGAGGAGCAGCTGCTGTTCCGCGACATGCAGTCCGACATGGTGCAGCAGATCATGCGGCGCCTCGGCGCGGCGCAGAAGCCGCAGCCTCGCGTGCCATAGATGCAACTGCGCGCCGAGCAGCTGCACGGCCATCTCGCGAAGTCGCTCGCCCCGGCTTACGCCGTCCACGGCGACGAGCCGCTGCTCGCCCTGGAGGCGGCCGACGCCGTGCGCGCGGCGGCGCGCAGACAGGGCTTCTCCGAGCGCGTGGTGCTCGAGCCGGGGCGCGGCTTCGACTGGAGCGAGTTCACGCACGCCGCGGCGAGCCTGTCGCTGTTCGCCGAAAAGAAACTGGTCGAGCTGCGCCTCGCCGCCGGCAAGCCGGGCTTGCAAGGCGCCGGGGCGATCGCCGCTTATTGCGCTCGGCCCGGCGCCGACATCATGCTCCTCGTCTCGGTGCCGCGGCTCGACCGCGGCACGCAGAACTCGGCCTGGTTCCGCGCCCTCGCCGAAGCCGGCGTGATCATCGATGTCTACCCGGTCGATCGGCCCCGCCTGCCGGCCTGGATCGCCGAGCGGCTCGCGCGCTCGCGCCAGAGCGCCCCGCGCGAAGTGCTCGAGTTCCTCGCCGACCGCGTCGAGGGCAACCTGCTCGCCGCGCACCAGGAGGTGCAGAAGCTCGCGCTTCTCGCGCCCGAAGGCGAGCTGAGCATCGAGACGGTCAGCGAGGCGGTGGCGAGCGTCGCGCGCTACGATCCTTATGTCGCCGCGGAAGCCCTGCTCGCGCACCATCCTGCGCGCTACGTGAGGGTGATCGAGGGCTTGCGCGCCGAAGGCGAGCAGCCGACCTTCGTGCTGTTCGTGCTGAGCAGCGTGCTGTTCGTGCTGCACGGCCTCGCTCGCGGCGAGCGCGCGGATCCGCTCTTCGTCCAGCATCGGCTCTTCAACAAGCCGCTGCAGCGCGCAGTGCAGGCCGCGGCGCGGCGCTATCCGGCGCCGCTCCTCGCAAGCGCCATTGCGCACGCTGCGGCGATCGACCGCGCGATCAAGGGCATCAGCAGCGGCGCGCCGTGGGAGGAGTTCATTGTGCTTGGGCTAAAATTGGCCCATGGATCAAAAGCTTGACGTTCGGCAGGCCATCCGCGAGCTGGGCCGCGCGGCGCGCGCTGCCGCGCGCGCGCTGGCCCGCGCCGACACCGATGAGAAGAATCGCGCCCTCGCCGCCATGGCGAAGGACATCAGGTCCGGTGCGAAGAAAATTCTTGCCGCCAACAGCGCCGACGTCGCTCAGGCAGGCAAGGACGGCGCCGACGCCGCGTTCATCGACCGGCTGACGCTGACCCCGAAGCTCATCGAGCAGATGGCCCAGGGCGTCGAGCAGGTGGCGCAGCTCGCCGACCCCGTCGGGCAGATCTCCGAGCGCGTCAAGCGCCCGACCGGCATCGAGGTGGCGAGGATGCGCGTGCCGATCGGCGTCATCGGCATCATCTACGAGTCCCGCCCCAACGTGACCGCCGACGCCGCGGCGCTGTGCGTGAAGTCTGGCAACGCCTGCATCCTGCGCGGCGGCTCCGAGGCGCTCGAGTCGAACCGCGCCATTGCGGCCTGCGTGCGCGCCGGGCTGAGAAGCGCCGGGCTGCCCGAGGCGGCGGTGCAGCTCGTCGATACCGCCGACCGCGCCGCGGTCGGGGAGCTGATCACGCTGACCGAGTATGTCGACCTCATCGTGCCGCGCGGCGGCAAGGAGCTGATCGAGCGGCTCGCGCGCGAATCGCGCATCCCGATGATCAAGCACCTCGACGGCGTGTGCCACGTCTACCTCGACGACAGCGCCGATCCGGAAATGGCGGTCAGGATCGCCGACAACGCGAAGACGCAGCGCTACGGCACCTGCAACACGATGGAGACGCTGCTGGTCGCCGAATCAATCGCGCCCAAGGTGCTCCCGAGAATTGGAACCATCTTCAAGAGCAAGAACGTCGAGATGCGTGGCGATTCGCAGACCCAAAAATTGATCCCAGAGGCAAAAGCGGCAACCGAAAAGGACTACTACACCGAGTGGCTGGCGCCGATCGTGTCGATCCGCGTCGTGAAGGGCCTCGACGAGGCGATCGAGCACATCGCCAAGTACGGCTCGCAGCATACCGACGCCATCGTCGCCGGGGACCGCGCGCGCGCCGAGCGCTTCCTGCGCGAAGTCGACTCGAGCTCGGTGATGTGGAACGCCTCGACGCGCTTCGCCGACGGCTACGAGTACGGCCTGGGCGCCGAGGTCGGCATCTCGACCGACAAGCTGCACGCCCGCGGCCCGGTGGGCCTGGAAGGCCTCACGACCCAGAAGTTCGTCGTGCTGGGCCACGGCGAGGTCCGCACCTGAAAGTAGGCATCCTCGGCGGCACTTTCGATCCGGTTCACAACGCGCACCTCGCGATGGCGCGCGCCGCCATGCGCGAGCTCGATCTCGACAAGCTGCTGTGGATGCCCACCGGAGCGCCGCGCTACCGCAGCGCGCCGGTCGCCCCCGGCGAGGACCGCGTCGCGATGCTGCGGCTCGCGATCGAGGGCGAGCCGCTCTACGAGATCGACGCGCGCGAGCTTGCTCTCGGTGCTTCCGGCTATACGGCCGACACGCTGCGCGAGCTGAGCGCCGGGCTCGAGCCCGAGACCGCCCTCTACCTGCTGCTCGGCGCCGATCAGTACGCGAAGCTCGCTACCTGGCACGAGCCGCAGGAGGTCGCCCGGCGAGCGCGGATCGCGGTGTTCTCGCGCCCGGGCTTCAAGATCGAGGACCAGGCGGCAAGAATCATTCCGTTTCCCGCCATGCCGGTCTCCGCGAGCGACATCCGCGCGCGCGCCGCGCGCGGCGAAGACCTGTCCGGCCTGGTGCCACCCGCGGTGGCAGACTACATCGCCCGCCGCAGGCTCTACGGCTAGATGGACCTGCGCAAGAAGCAGCGCGTGGTGCTCGAGGCGCTGGAGGACATCAAGGGGCGCGACATCGTCGTCTTCAACACCGCGCGCATGCCGTCGATGTTCGAGCGCGTGGTGATCGCGAGCGGCGACTCGACGCGCCAGGTCAAGGCGCTCGCCGACCGGGTGCAGGAGAAAGTCAGGGAGAACGGCGCGCGCATCTACGGCGTCGAGGGCGAAGCGAGCGGCGAGTGGGTGCTGGTCGACCTCGGCGACGTGGTGGTGCACATCATGCATCCGACGGTGCGCGATTTCTACAATCTGGAGGAGGTCTGGGGCGGGAAGACAGTACAGTTCCAGCGCAAAAAGCCCAAGCGCCATGGCAAGGCTGCACGTTCTCGCCGTAAGCGCGCGGCTGCCTGACTGGGCAGAGGCCGCCTGCGCCGACTATGCGCGGCGCATGCCCCGCGGCTACGAGGTCGCGCGCATCGCCGTCAGGAACGACAAGCGCCTGCACGCGGCGCTGCCCAAGGGCGCCCGCCTCGTCGCGCTCGACGAGCGCGGCAAGGACTTCACCACGGCGCAGTTCTCAACCTTGCTGAGCATCGAAACGGCGTTCGTGATCGGCGGCCCCGACGGGCTGGACGAAGGCATAAAAAAGCAGTCCGCCCTGCTGCTGCGCGTGTCGTCGCTCACGCTGCCGCACGCCCTGGCGCAGGTGGTGCTGATGGAGCAGCTCTATCGGGCCGCGACCCTGCTCACCGGCCACCCGTATCACAGAAGCTAGCTGCTACACTCGGGCGAAATGACCGGCCCGCTGGAACGTGGAATCTACCTGGCGTCGCGCAGCCCGCGGCGGCGCGACCTGCTCAGCCAGATCGGCGTGCGCTATCACCTGCTGCTGTTCCGCACGCGCCCCGGCGAAGGCCCCGACGTGGACGAGACCCCGCTCGCCGGCGAATCCCCCGGCGCCTATGTGGAGCGCGTGGCGCGCGCCAAGGCCGAGTCCGGATGGCAACGCATGATGCAGCGGAACCTGCCGCAGGCGCCGGTGCTGGCCGCCGACACCACGGTGGCGCTGGGAACGCGCATCCTGGGCAAGCCCGCCGACCGCAAACAGGCCGCCGCGATCCTCGCCGAGCTTTCCGGCCAGACGCACCAGGTGCTGAGCGCCGTCGCGCTGAAGCAGGCCGACTGGCTGGAAAGCTCGCTCTCGGTCTCGGACGTGCGCTTCAAGCCGCTCACCGAGCAGGAGATCCAGCAATACGTCGCCAGCGGCGAGGGCGACGACAAGGCAGGCGCCTACGCGATCCAGGGGCGAGCGGCGCTGTTCGTCATGCACCTGAGCGGCAGCTATTCCGGCGTGATGGGCCTGCCGCTTTACGAGACCGGGCAGCTGATCGAGCGGCTGCACACTTCTCGTGCAGGAAGATATTCTCATTAACGTCACGCCGCGCGAGACGCGCGTCGCGATCACCGGCGCCGGTGTCGTGCAGGAGATCCTCATCGAGCGCACCGCGAGCCGCGGGCTGGTCGGCAACATCTGCATGGGGCGCGTGGCGCGCGTGCTGCCCGGCATGCAGTCGGCGTTCGTCGAGATCGGCCTGGAGCGCGCGGCGTTCCTCCACGTCGCCGACATCTGGGAGCACCGCAAGGCCAACGGCGAGCCGACCAGGCCGATCGAGAAAATTCTCGCCGAGGGCGAGCCGGTCCTGGTGCAGGTGCTGAAGGACCCGATCGGCTCGAAGGGCGCGCGGCTCTCCACGCAGATCTCGATCGCCGGGCGCATGCTGGTCTACCTGCCGCACGACCCGCACATCGGCATCTCGCAGAAAATCGAGGACGAGAGCGGGCGCGCGGCGCTGCGCGACCGGCTGAAGGAGCTGCTGCCGGCCGACGAGAAGGGCGGCTTCATCGTGCGCACGCGCGCCGAGAGCGCCTCGGAGGACGAGCTGCGCGCCGACATCGACTACCTGCGCCACCTCTGGCGCGTCATCCAGGAGCGCTCCCTCGGCGCGGCGCCGCCGCAGCTGCTGTACCAGGACCTGTCGCTCGCGCAGCGCGTGCTGCGCGACATGGTGAGCGCGGGCACCGCGCGGGTCATCGTCGATTCGCGGGAGAACTTCCAGAAGCTCGCCGCGTTCGCCGACAGCTACATGCCGCAGGTGCGCGGCAGGCTCGAGCACTACACCGGCGAGCGGCCGCTCTTCGACCTGTACAACGTCGAGACCGAGATCGAGAAGGCGCTGTCGCGGCGCGTCGAGCTGAAGTCGGGCGGCTATCTGATCATCGACCAGACCGAGGCGCTCACCACCATCGACGTCAACACCGGCGGCTACGTCGGCAGCCGCAATTTCGACGACACCATCTTCAAGACCAACCTCGAGGCGGCGCAGGCGATCGCGCGCCAGCTGCGGCTGCGCAACCTCGGCGGCATCATCATCCTCGACTTCATCGACATGCAGAGCGACGAGCACCGCGCCGCGGTGCTCGAGGAGTTCAGGAAGGCGCTCGCGCGCGACCGCACGCGCATGACGGTGAACGGCTTCACCGCGCTCGGCCTGGTGGAGATGACCCGCAAGCGCACGCGCGAGTCGCTCGCGCACGTGCTGTGCGAGCCCTGCCCGACCTGCGGCGGGCGCGGCGAAGTGAAGACCCCGCACACGGTGTGCTACGAGATCCTGCGCGAGATCGTGCGCGAGGCGCGCACCTTCAACGCGCGCGAATTCCGCGTCCTCGCCTCGCAGGCGGTGATCGACCTCCTGCTCGAGGACGAGTCGGCTTCGCTCGCCATGCTGTCGGAATTCATCGGCAAGCCGGTGTCGATGCAGGTCGAGCAGAGCTATACCCAGGAGCAGTTCGACATCGTGCTGATGTGAAGGGTCAAAGTCCCTAAGGTGATGGAGATCTGCTTTACCCCGGCGAGGCAGCTCGCGCGGCTCATCCGCGCGCGCAAGCTCTCGGCGACCGAGGTGGTCAACGCGTTCATCGCGCAGATCGAGCGCGTCAACCCGAAGGTGAACGCCATCGTCACCTTCACCCCCGAGCTCGCCCTCAAGCGGGCAAAATCGATCGATCGCGGCAAGCCCCTTGCCGGGCTGCCCATCGCCTACAAAGATCTGGTCCCAACCAAAGACGTGCGGACTACCTTCGGGTCGCTCATCTACCGAGACCACGTTCCCACCGAGGACCACGCCATCGTCGAGCGCCTCACGGCGGCGGGCGCGATTCTCATCGGCAAGACGAACACCCCCGAATTCGGCGCCGGCAGCCAGACCTTCAACAAGCTGTTCGGCGCGACGCGCAATCCCTACGATCCGTCGAAGACCTGCGGCGGCTCCTCGGGCGGCGCCGGCGCGGCGGTGGCGAGCGGCATCCTGCCTTTCGCCGACGGCTCCGACCTCGCTGCGAGCCTGCGCAATCCCGGCAACTACTGCAACGTCGTCGGCTTTCGGCCGACGCCGGGGCGAGTGCCGGCGTGGCCCTCGCCGAATGCGTGGGACTCGCTGGCGGTGATCGGCCCGATGGCGCGCACCGTGGACGACTGCGCTTTTCTTCTTTCCGCCATGGCCGGCCCCGACCCGCGCGCGCCGGTGTCGATCGCCGAGCCGGGCGAAATCTTCTCGAAGAGCCTGAAAAGGGACTTCAAGAAAGTCCGCGTCGCGTGGAGCCGCGACCTGGGCGGCCTGCCAATGGACGAGCGCGTCACCGCCGTCCTGTCCGCGCAGAAGAAAGTGTTCAAGGATCTTGGCTGCGTGCTGGAAGAAGCCGAGCCTGATTTCTCCGGCGCCACCGAAGCCTTCGAAACCCTGCGCGCGCTCGGCTTCCTGCAGCGCTTCGGCGTCCACCTCAAGCAGCACCGCGACAAGCTCAAGGACACCGTGATCTGGAACATCGAGGAGGGCCTGAAGCTCACACCCGAGAAAATCGCCCGCGCTCAAGCGGTGCGCAGCGACCTGTTCCACCGCATGCGGCGGTTCCTGGAGCGCTACGACTTCCTTCTGTGCCCCGTCAACCAGCTTCCGCCCTTCCCGATCGACGAGGAATGGCCGCGCGAGGTCGCCGGCGTGCGCATGAACAACTACCTCGACTGGATGAAGAGCTGCTACTACATCACCATCACCAGCCACCCGGCCATCTCGGTCCCTGCCGGCTTCACGCCCGACAATCTTCCGGTCGGCCTGCAGATCGTCGGCCGCTTCCGCGACGACTTCGGCGTCCTGCAGCTCGCCCACGCCTTCGAGCAGGCCACCCAATTCTGGAAACGCCGCCCCGCGCTTGCGACATAGATCTTCCTTTAGAAGGTGTGACGAGCAGTACCTATGTATTCGTATATATATGCCGGCATATCGCGCCATCTACCGCCAGTGGTTTACATCTACCTGTAGATGGTTCTAGCATCGCCGCGATGCAGTTCAATCAATAGTTAGCGGGGTCCACTTGATACGTAGAACGGTCCAAACGTTGACCGCTGCTCTTGCGCTGACGGGGACGCTTTGGAGCAATTCCAACGCGGCGACCGTCGACGAGGCGCTCCAAGTTTTCGACAAGATATGGCCGTTGTGGTGTGAAGGGAGATCCCTACAATTGCAGGGCCAGAATGTTACCGACGCGGCAGAGCGCAACAGGCTGGCGGAGCAGTGGTACGCAAAGA
>Ga0209378_1000805_pt1 | contig 22664 bp, 23 predicted proteins | sample GraSoiAngelo_156_FD_186170 | JGI IMG/M metagenome (GOLD analysis project Ga0209378, IMG submission 186170) | Grasslands soil microbial communities from the Angelo Coastal Reserve, California, USA - 14_1009_13_40cm (SPAdes) (version 2) | ecosystem: Environmental > Terrestrial > Soil > Grasslands ...
GACGAACGACAACCCTGCCCCGCCGAGCCCGCACAGCAGGTAGTATCCCAAAAACGGCCCGCCGCCCATCCGCTCCTCGACCTGCGGCCCGAACACGAACAGCGCCAGCAGGTTCACGGCCAGGTGCAGGAAATTGGCGTGGAGGAACATGTACGTCAGGAACGTCCACGGCCGCGCCAGCGCGTCGAGCGGCACAAACCCGAACGTCACCTCGAACCACGGGTTCACGAAGATCGTCAGCTGTAGAAGGAAGACGACCAGGTTCGCGACGATCAGTCGCCGTACCCACGGTGTCATGCCAAACATCCGCTGCGGGTCCATCCGGTAGTTATCCCCCGCGCGCGCTCCCCGGGTTCCCGGCCAGGCGGCAGATGCGCTCGCACAGCTCCGGGAACTCGATGCCCGCGGCCCGGGCGGCCTGCGGGAGGAGGCTGGTTCGCGTCATGCCGGGAAGCGTGTTCGCCTCTAGGCAAAAGATGTCGCCCTCGGCGCTCAACCGGAAGTCGACGCGTGAGTACCCTCCGAGCTTGAGCGCGCGGTGCGCCGCGAGCGCCAGCTCCTGCAGCTGGCGCGTCAGGGCCGTGTCCAGCTTTGCCGGAAAAATCTCATCCGACATCCCCGGCGTGTACTTGCATTCGTAGTCGAAGAGCTCGTGTTTCGGAATGATCTCCCCCACCGGCAGCGGCACGTCCCCGAGAATGCCGACCGTCAGCTCGCGACCCGGGATGAACTGCTCCGCCAGGACTTCCACGTCGTACGCGCGGGCGAGCGCCACGGCCGTGTCCAGGTCGCGGGCGCTCCGGACCAGGGTCATCCCCACGGAAGAGCCCATTCTGGAAGGCTTCACGACCACCGGCCAGCCCAGCGCGGTCGTGACATCCGCCGCACCGACCGGTGCCATGAACCACGCCGGGACCGGAACGCCGGCGGCACGGAACAGCCGTTTCGAGAGGTCCTTGTCCATGGCGAGCGCGCTCGCGAGGGCGCCGCTTCCGGTATAGGGAACGCCGATGACGTCGAGGACCGCCTGGAGCGTCCCTCCCTCGCCGCGGCCGGCGTGCAGGCACAACAGCAGCACGTCCGCATCGCGAATCGAGGGCAGGGCCGCGAGCCCGTTGGACAGCATGGCGCGCTCGCGGTCGTCCAGCTCGGCCACGACCGGCGGCTCCCGGCCTACGGCGGTCGTGAGCAGTCGCGCCTCCTCGGCTGACGACAGGAGCCCGGTGACCGTATCCACGACGGTCACCGCATGCCCCCGGCTCCGCAGCGCCTCCACGATCTGCGCGGCGCCGGCGAACGCGACGGTGCGCTCGGCCGTCGCGCCGCCCGTGATCACCGTGATCCGCATCAACGGATCCCGGCCAGCTGGTGGAGCACGTCGTAGCGGGTGACGATCCCCGCGATCCTCCCGTCGCGCCGGACGAGCGCCGCTGGGGTCTCGCGCGAGAGCAAGGTGGTGAGCCGCTCCACCGGAAGATCCGCGTCGACCACCGGGAATGGCGCGTCCATCACGTCCTGCACCGGCCGGTCGAGGGTTGCCGGGTCCTCGAGCGCGCGGGCCATCAGCACCTGCTCGGAGACGGCGCCCACACCGTCGCCGCCGTCCAGCACCGGTAGCTGGGACACGTTGTACGTGCTCATCAAATTCAACGCTTGTCGCACGGTCGCGTTCGGGCCGACGGAAATGAGCGGCGGAGCGCCCGAATTGCGAGCGTCGAGCAACGCCCCCACGGACACCCGCTCCGCTTCGAGGATTTGGTTCTCGCGCAACCACTCGTCGTTGAAGACCTTCGACAGATAGCGCTCGCCGGTGTCGGCGAGCACCGTGACCACGAGCGCTGCGGGATCGTTGACCCGGCGCGCTACGTCGAGCGCCGCCACGACGTTGACGCCCGTTGAGCCCCCAGCGAACAGCGCCTCCTCCTTGGCCAGCCGCCGCGCCATGAGCATCGCGTCCTTGTCCGACACGGTGATCCACTCGTCGATCACGTCCCAGTGGAGCGACGTCGGCAGCTTGTCCCCGCCGATCCCTTCGACCTTGTAGGGATGGCCTTCGGTCTTCCGGTGCGTGCGCGCGTACTCGGTGTAGATCGAGCCGGCCGGGTCGCCGGCTACCACGCGGACACGCGGGTTCTTCTCCTTCAGGAACCGCCCGGCGCCGCTCACCGTCCCGCCCGTCCCGGGCGCGCACACGAAGTGGGTGATCTTCCCCTCTGTCTGCTCCCACAGCTCGGGACCGGTTGTGCGGTAGTGCACTTCGGGGTTGACCGGATTGTAGTGCTGATCGGCGAAGATGGCGTTCGGGTGCGCGGCGGCGATTGCCCGACCCTTCATGATATAGTTCTCGGGGTGATCGGGCGGCACTGCGGTCGGTGTGATGATCACCTCGGCACCGAGCGCGCGCAGCAGCCGCGCCTTCTCCTGCGACATCTTGTCCGGCATGGTGAAGATGCAGCGGTAGCCCTTTACCGCGGCCGCCAGCGCGAGCCCCACGCCCGTGTTCCCCGACGTCGCTTCGACGATCAGGCCGCCCGGCTTCAACCGTCCCTCGCGCTCGGCCGCATCGATCATCGCCAGGCCGATCCGGTCCTTCACGGAACCGCCGGGGTTGAAGAACTCGGCCTTGGCGTACACGGGTGTGCGGATGCCCTGCGTAACCCGGTTCAGCCGGATCAGAGGCGTCCAGCCGATCGTCTCCAGGATGTTGACGTACGGCCTAGTGTGGGGGGCCATTCGTGTCCGGCTTCGCCCGCACGGTGTCTAGCCGGATGCGACTCGTGTCCACGACGCCCGGGAACGTGTCCCGCTTGACCGGCGCGGTGTCGCGGGGCGGAGCGCGAACAGGTGCGGCGGGTGTCCGCACCGGCGTCGGCGCGGGCCGGGGCGGTGTGGTGTCCGGCGCGCCTCTCAGGACGGGGCTCCCCGCCTGCGGGTGTCGAAACTCCACCGGCTGGAGGAACGCCGTCGCGATCGGCAAGCCGTGCCGCCGCGCGGGTGCGAAACGGAGCCGGCGCGCCCCGGTCAGCGCCGCCGAATCGAGGGCCGGATAGCCGCTCGATTCGGCCACCCGGCTCGACTCCGGCAACATACGTCCGAGCGAATCGACGAACAGCCGGAGTACCACGTCGCCTTCAACTTTCTGATCGTATGACCGCGGCGGGTACTGGATCGGCGAGTCGCCGTTGAGTGCCACGGGCGGCTCCTGGTCGGCAGGGGCACCGCCGGTTCCTCCGCCAGCGTCATCGGCCGGGGGTCTGCTCCGGCATGCCGCACCCAATGCGAGCGCACCCGCGAGGACGACCCGCCAAGTCATCATGCTCCCTCCGTGAGCTGCTTTTTCCACGCCGCGAGCCGGTTCAACGCCTCGAGCGGCGAAAGCGCGTTTACGTCCAGGCCGCCGAGCTCGGCGAGCAGTGGATGCGGCGCGGCTGGGGGGGCAAAGAGGCCGAGCTGAGCGGCGTCGGGCGACGGGGGCGGCGTCTGGCGCGCCACGTGATGACCCGCTTCGAGGAGGGCGAGCACCTGCCACGCCCGCTCCACCACCGGGGCCGGGAGCCCCGCCAGTTGCCCGACGTGAATGCCGTAGGAGCGGTCGGCGCCGCCGGGTTCGAGCCGGTGCAGGAACACGATCTCCTCCCCGGCCTCACGCACGGCAACGTTGAAGTTGCGCGCGTGGGCGAGTTCCTCGGTGAGCTGCGTGAGCTCATGATAGTGGGTTGCGAAGATCGTCTTGCAGCCGATCGTGTTGTGCAGAAATTCCGTCACCGCCCAGGCAATGGCGACGCCGTCGTACGTGGATGTCCCGCGTCCGATCTCGTCGAGCAGCACGAGGCTCCGCGCCGTGGCCCCATGGAGGATCGCGCTCGTCTCGCTCATCTCGACCATGAACGTCGACTGGCCCCGCACCAGGTTGTCCGACGCCCCGACCCGGGTGAACAGGCGATCGACGACCCCGACCACCGCCCGCCGCGCGGGCACGAACGAGCCCATCTGGGCGAGCAGTACGGTCAGCCCAACCTGCCGCAACAGCGTCGACTTCCCAGCCATGTTGGGCCCGGTGAGCACGATCACGCGCGCGGCCTCGTCCAGCCGTACGTCGTTCGGAATGAAAGCCTCGCGCGCCATCATGCGCTCGACCACGGGGTGGCGGCTCGCCTCGAGGTCGATGACGAGTCCCGCGTTCACCTCGGGCCGGACGTAGCCATCACGATGGGCGACGTCGGCCAGCGCGCCCCACACGTCGAGCCGCGCGAGCGCACCGGCCGTTCCCTGCGTCCGGCCGATGGCCGCGGCCACGCGGGCCCGAAGGGCGTCGACGAGCTCCGCTTCGCGCACCATGATCCGCTCTTCGGCCCCCAGCACCTTCGCTTCGTACGACTTGAGCTCCGGGGTCACGAACCGCTCCGCCCCAGTCAGGGTCTGGCGCCGCTCATAATCCGCCGGGACCCGATCGCGGTGCGCGTTCGTCACCTCGAGGTAGTACCCGAAGACCTTGTTGAATCCGACCTTCAGTGACGAGATGCCGGTGCGCTCGCGCTCGCGAGCCTGCAGCCCAGCGATGTACCGTTTTCCGCCGTCGCGTGCGTCCTTGAGATCGTCGAGCTCGCGGTCATACGCGGCGCGGATCGCATCGCCGTCCGCCGCCTGCGCCGGAGGACGGTCGACCAGCGCGCGAGCCAGCTCCTCGCCCAAGTCCTGGAGGAGATCGAAGCGATCCGCGGCTTCTTCGAGCGGCGCCGCGTGGCCACGGTCTTCCAGACCGTCGAGCGCGCCGCGCACGTCCGGCAACCTGAGGATCGAATCCCGCAAGGTGCCCAGCTCCCGGGGCGTGGCGCGCCCGAGGGCGGCACGGCTCGCCAGGCGCTCCAGGTCACGGACACCGTCCAGGGCCTCGCGCAACCGTTCGCGCCCGCGTGTGTCGGTCGTGAGCACCTCCACCGCGTCGAGCCGGGTGTTGATGGTCGCCGGATCCACGAGCGGCGCCAGCAACCACCGGCGCAGCAGGCGAGCCCCCATGGGAGTCGTCGTGCGGTCGAGCACTTCGAGCAGCGTGGACCCGCCCCCGGGGCGGAGTGGCTCCACCAGCTCGAGGTTGCGTCGCGTCATCTCGTCGAGCGGCAACAGGTCGCCGCTCCGCAGGATGCGGGGACGAGCGACGTGTGGCAGGCCACCGGGCTTGAGCTCCCGGGCGTACCGGAGCAGTGCCCCGGCGGCGCCCAGGGCCGCGCGATCGCCCGCTTCGATCCCGAGCCCGTCGAGCGACGCCAGGCGGAACGCACGGGCCAGGTCTTCACGCGCGAGCTCCGGATCGAACTCCCATGCCTCGCGCTCGACCCGCACGGCGCCCGGGGGCGCGCACGCGGCGCCCGAGGGCAGCACGACTTCGAGGGCCTCGTAGCGGGCCAACGACGCGGGGAGATCGTCCAGGGCGACGGTCTCGATCAAGAGCTCGCCGGTCGTGAGATCGAGCGCCGCCAGCCCTGCCTGCGCGCCCCGCGGGTCGAGGGCGAGGAGAAAGTTGTTCCGGCCCCGCTCCAGCCAGTCGTCGGCCAGCACGCTCCCGGGCGTGACGGTCTCCACCACTTCCCGCCGCACGATGCCCTTCGCGAGCTTGGGATCCTCGACCTGCTCGCAGATCGCCACGCGGTGCCCCAGGCCGATCAGCCGTCGCAGATACTCAGTGCCCGCCTTGACCGGCACGCCGGCGAGCGGCACGTCTGCGGCGCCCCCGTTGTTCCGGGCCGTGAGGGTAAGTCCAAGCTCGCGGGCGGCCACGCGGGCGTCGTCCTCGAACATTTCGTAGAAGTCGCCCATGCGGAAGAACAGGATGGTATCCGGGTACCGCGCCTTGATCTCGCGGTATTGCTGCATCAGGGGCGTGTCGTTCTCGACGCGCTGGCTCACGACTCCTCCACCACGAACGGCTGCCCGCCGATTCGTGTCTTGAGCCGCTTTTGCGCCTGCACCGCTTCATCGTGTGTTGCATACCGCCCGACGCGGACCTTGAAGAGGCCGCTCGTGTCCCGCACCACCCGAGCGTCGAACCCCATCACCTTCAGGCGCGTGAGTATCTCGTCGACCTGGGCGGCGCTCTTCACCGCGAGCACCTGCACTGCGTACGTCGCCGGTTTGGCTTGACTGTCGCCTGGCGCGGGGGGCGGAGGGGTGGGCGAACCGCTCCCGAGCGGCGAGCAGCGTGTGGCATAAAAAGCGACCTGGTTTCTGAACTCCACGTCGGCGCCGGCACCGTCCAGCGCCTCCCTGATCAAGCCGCATCCGTGCACATCGTCCTTCAGATCGAAATACGCCCGCGCGCCCCAGAAATCGGCGCGGGTCTTGAGCTGAGAATCGGGATAGTCGAGCCGCAGCCGCTCCGCCGCCTGCACCGTGGCCGCGGGGTCGCCCTGGGCGAAGTAGAGCTGCGCGAGCAACACGAGCGCCGAGTCGGCCCACACCGAGCGGCCGTATTCCACCACTACGCGCTGCAGGCTCGTCGCAGCGGTCGTGGCGTCCGCCGCGATGCGGCCTGCCGTGAACAGGGCACCGGGGTAGAGCGAATCCTGTGGGGACAGTCTCGCCACCAGCCGCCGGATCATCGCACGCGCGGAATCGGGTCGCGTCTGGGCGATCCGCAGCGCGGCCGCGCGGACGGTGTCGCTCTGGGCGGACAGTTGGACCGTAGGACCGATGGACAGGATCAAGCCCGCGAATGCGATCCACGGTCCGACTCTCACGCCGCCTCCCGCGCCAGGACGCTGAACGACAGCACGAGCTGCTCCACGATTCCAGCCTCGTCGCTCAGCGTAGTCGTCTTGAGGGCCCGATCCGCGTCGAGTATCAGTCGCAAGGCGTTCTCGAGCTCTGCCGTGGTCCACAGCGCCGCCCACCGGGCCCACCGTGCCGCCGTCTGCTCCCAGCTCCCGAGCCCGTAGGGGCGCGAGCTTCGCAGGTGCCCGAGTAGGACCGACTCGAGGCGACCCCGGGGGGTCCCCCGGTCGACCTCTGCGCGGGCGAGCGCCGTCCCGACCAGAGCGCTCCCGAGTGCGCTCACCATACGCACGCCGTTCATGCCTGCCTGCTCGAGCACCGGCTCGACCAATCGCGCGGCCGTCGCAAACTGGCGCTCGAGCGCCGCGTCAACGAGGTCCTGGAGCGTCTCGCCGCGGCGCACGCCGACCAGGGCCGCCACCTCCTCCCGGGTCACCGGCCGTCCGGCCTCTCTGGCCAGTGGCGTGAGCTTCTCGAGCTCGCTGGCGAGGGCGCTCAAATCAGTTCCGACGGCTGCGAGCAGGAGCTCCCTGGCTTCCGGCTCGAGCGAGAGGTCTAGTTGCCGTGCCCGCGCGGTCATCCACCGCTCGAGGTCGGCCGGCGAAAGCGTATCGAGGAACACGACCGTAGATCGCCGGGTGAGCTCGGGGTCGGGCGGCTCGCCGGCTCCCTGCACCAAGACGAGCACGGTAGTGGGATTGGGAGCCTCGAGGTACCGGAGGATTTCCCCACGAACCTTGGCGTTCTTGCGCAGCTGCTCGAGCCCTCGCACCACCACGGCCCGCGTTGGGGCGAGCATCGGCGGCGTGTTCACGAGCGCGTGAAACGACTCGGGATCCAGGTCGGCGGCGGTGCGCTGATCGACATTGAAATCGCGGGCGCCAGACTCGACCGCGCGCTCGAGGAGGGCGCGAACGGCTTCGTCCTTCAGGACGTCCTCCTCGCCGTGGAGATAGTAAATGGGATCAGGCGCGCGCTGCTTCAGGCTCCGGAGCAGCGCGTCGAAGGTGAGCGCCCCCATACGGGGCGGAAGTTACCCCGGCCCCGAGTCGAGAGAAAGCCTACCGTCCAGCGGATGCGGGCTCGATGAGGGTCGGGCCGTCCGACGCCGGGCTCGCGGCGAACACGCCGGCCCGCGGGTCTTGGAACGAGACTACCGGGACTCCGGCCTGCAGGACCGGCTTGGGGAACGGGACAGGGGGGAGCGCCGGGGCGTGAGCAACCGGTGTGCGCCGTACGCCTTCCAGCGCCACGAGTGCGAGAGCCGCGGCCACGAAGAGCGCCGCCGCCAAACCCGCGCCCGTTGGCACGGCGCCGATGGCGCGGCGCTCCCGTTCGAGCCGGGCGTCGAGCCGGCGCCGGAAATCGCGCGAGGGCTCGATGGTCCCGGCCGCCTGTAGCGCGAGCACGCCGCGTCGCACCGCCGTGTCGTAGCGGCGGCAGGCCGGGCACTGCACGAGGTGGCGCTCGAAGCGGCGCAGCTCGCGCGGGGCGGTGATCAGCCCATCGCGAACGTCCGTGTATCGCTTGAGAAACTCAGCGCAAGTCATCGGTGCGACAATCTACTACCGCGGAGGTAGACGGGGGGTTCCTCGGGCGCCCGGGGTTGTGTGGGGGTAGGGGTGAGCGGTGGGGGTGGGAGTGGGGGGGCTGGGGGGGGGCCCCCCGGGGATTCCCGCCCCGATCTACTCGAGCAGCGGACCGATCAGTTGGGCGAAGCTGTTGCGGGCCCGGTTCAGCCGACTCTTGACCGTCCCAAGGTTGCACCCCGTGATGTCGGCGATTTCGGCATAGCTCTTTCCCTCGAGCTCCCGGAGGACGAACACCGCCCGATGGTGGGTGGGCAATTGGCTCACGCACTGATCGACCGCTTCCTTGAGATAGCGCTTGCGGTAGAGATCGTCCGGGCGAGCCGTGGCGTCCTCGAACTGGAGCGGCCGGTGGTCGGCCTCCCAGTGCTTCTTGATGGTCTGAAAGAGCACGAGCGGGTTCCGGCTGCGATTGCGCAGCTCGTTCTTCGCGAGGTTCGACGCGATCGTATAGATCCACGTCGAGAACTTCTTCGTCTGATCGAACCGGTGGAGGTGGCGGAACACCCGGATGAAGACTTCCTGCACCAGGTCTTCCGCGCGCTCCCGATCCCCGATCGTTCGGTTGATGAAGTTCAGCAGGCGGGTCTGGTAGCGGTCCACGAGCGTGCCGAAGGCCTGGGGATCGTCCGCCAGGTGCTCGAACACGAGCCGGCCATCATCGAGGTCGTGCAGCGCCTGGCGCTCGAGAGCGCGCGGCGTGGCGACCGGCTGGCTCCTCTGGTTCAGGGTTGCTCGCATGAACGGCTCCGGCGTTCGAGACCACGGCGTCGGCCCTCTACATAGATACGGCACGAACCGTACCCGTCGCACTGCCCCGTGTTAACCCGCAGTGGTTGCACGGCTTCGACCTGACAAGCTCCTGGAGTCGGCACGACACGGCGTCCTCCGCGGGAGACAGGGTGCCGCTACACTCGGAGGACGAACGCAGCCATATAAAGGATAGCCACAATGCTCTTTGCGTCACGGACTTCGCCCGCCTTGATACGCGCCAAGACCGCCGAAAGAGCCTGGGGGACGACCTCGATGAACTCGTCGCGCTCACGCAACGGTGTCCCCTGCTCGAGACCGCTCGCCAGGTACAGGTGAATCACTTCGTCGGTGAAGCCGGGCGTCGTAAAAATCGCAGTGAGGCGCTCGAGCCGGGCCGCCCTGACCCCGGTCTCCTCCAGCAGCTCACGCCGTGCGCACGTCTCCGGATCCTCGCCGGCGTCGAGGGTGCCCGCCGGGATCTCCCAGAGGAAACCTCCAGCGGCGTAGCGGTACTGGCGGATCAGGAGGATCGTGGGATCCTTTTCCCGTGGGTCGGACACACAAGGCACGATGGCGGACGCGCCCGGGTGCCGGATCACCTCGAGCTGGCCCGTGGAGCCGTCGGGGAACTGCACGTTGTCGACGTCGAGCCGCACCACGCGGCCGGTGTACACCCGTCGGCTCTCGAGCTGCATGACGATCCTCTAACGGTTGAAGATCCAGGTGACAGGGACCTTGAAGCCCTCGGCGAAGTAGTACGCCGCATTGCGTCGGGGATTCGAGCGGATCGGTGAATTCGGCGCCGGTGACGTGAACGGCGCCAGGCCGAGGTGGGTCGCGATGATCTGAAGCCGCAGCATGTGAAACCCGTCGGACACGAGGAGCACGCGCCTGCTGTCCTTGCCCGAGAACCAGTGGGCCACACCCTCGAGCGACGCCGCCGTACTCGTCCCGGCCGGCAGCGCGACGACCGCCCCCTCCGGGAGGCCGGCCTTCAAGAGGTAGCGCCGTCCCACCTCCGACTCGCTGACCGTGTCGCCCGAGCCCACGCCGCCCGTGACGAGAACGACCGGTGCGAGGCCACGCTGATACAGCGCGGCTGCGTGGTCGAGGCGTGCTCGAAACACGGGCGACGGCCGCCCGTTGTACTGAGCGGCGCCGAGGACGGCGATCGCATCCGACGTCGTGGCCTGATCGTGCGCCCCAGCGAGCGCCACCGCCACCACGACGGCGGCCCAGCCCAGGGCGAGCGCAATAAGGCCAGCGGCCGCCGCCACGAAACGGCGGCGCAAGTTCCAGAAGGGCATGGGGGAAAGACAACAAGGGAAGCGGAAAGAAGGAAGGGGGTTAGAGGCTCAGCCAGTAGTTCAGCTTGACGAGCAGGACGTTGGTGGGGGGGTCGAGAAAGATCTCGTGCGCGACGTAGTGCCCGAGGTCGAGCGTCGGATCGAGCACGTTGGTAAAGCGTGACTGCGACCACACCAGGAAGAGGGTGGATCCGGGTCTGTATTCCCAGCGCAACACGGCATTCGAGCGAAGCGACCGGATGCGAGAGTCGGGGTTCGAGAATTGAATCGTGTCTTGCGTGGAGCCGAGGCCCGCCGGGTGGACGGTGTAGACCGCGCTCGCCGAGTCGTACGTGATCGGTGGGTTGGTGCCCTGCCCGTAGACGCTGAAGGCGTAGGTGTGGGGCGCCGCGAGCTCTTTGAACGTGGCGTAACGGCCGGAGAACGTGAATGGTTGCACGTACAGCTGAAAGCTCACGGTCGGCGTGAACGTGACGTTGAGTCGGGTGGTCAGGTCGAGCTGCCGCTGGGTTAGCTCACCGAAGATGTAGCGGGCCCCGTACGTCGTCGTGGCAGCGGCGTCGGCATGCGTCGTGACATACTGGGCTCCACCGAACCCCTTCACATAGCTGGGTCCGAACTGAAGGGACACGGCGGCGCTCGGCCGCACATTAATCACGGGGCTTACCGTGATGGACCAGCTGCCGCCGGCATCGTGGAAATACTGGGCGTTCAAAGTCCCGTTCACGGGTTGACGCGTGTCAGACGTGATGGTCGCCCCCGCCGACCACTGGGCCGGTGCCAGGGCCGCCGGCCCGCCCCGAGTGAGCCGATCGTCTACCCCCTGTTGCTGCTGATAGACGAAGAAGTTGCCGCTCCAGTAATTCAGCAGTTGTCCGAAGACGTTGACGTCACGACCGAGCTGGATCCGCTCGCCTCCGTAATTCCAGGCGAACGCGAGCGGGTCGAACCCGATACTCGCTTGCCGGAACATTCGGCCCGGCTTCGTCCACCGGTACCCTACGAACAGATCGCCCGCAGCGCGATCGGTGCGGCGCTGGAAGCCGAGGTCGTTTACTTCGAACCCGGGTGACGTGGTGCTGAGTGCGAACCCCCAGTTGGCGTTGCCGCCCTCCTTGTTGACGGAGAGATCGGCGCCCAGTCCGGACAGAGACGTGCGCCGGGGGTCGTAGCGCTGGCGCAAGTAAGCCGCATCGGGCCGCTGGTAGTACCGTGTGGACTGCTCCTGAGCGAGCCGGAGGGCGAGCGTGTCGCCGGTGACGTAGGTCGCGCCTACCGAGGCGTAAATGGCGTATTCATTGTTCGCCCAGCGGTGGTAGAAGTCCGCCGCTCCGACATATCCGCCGCTCCGAAGAGAATCCAGCGGGGTGCTGTTATCGCGCCGATCGACGGCGGTGGCAAGGAACCCGTACCCCGTGTGCCCCCCGACCTCACGCCGCACCCGGGCGACGACGTAGTTCGTCAACGGCTCCACGTCCTCATGCCAGACCGAACCTCCTGCAGCGAAGCTCGCCTGCTCACGCGCCGTCACGGCATCGAGCACGCCCACGGACCAACCGCTCGGCGTCTTCCCCGTCAGCTTCGCGGCCCCGAGAATGGTGGTATGGGTCGGCAGGTCCATGAACCCGTCCGTCGGCGCCTCCGGCTCGAGCGACGGGGCGCGGCCGACGCGGCGCGTGTAGAAATACTGCGGCGTGTTACCGAATTGGATGTAGGGGCCGGTGCCGCCGAAGGTGAAGATGCTTGCCCCCTCCACGAAAAACGGCCGTCGCTCCTGCAGGAACTGCTCCACCGTCGTGAGGTTCACGAACGCCGGGTCCGACTCCACCTGCCCAAAGTCTGGGTTCACGGCGGCGTCGAGTGTGAGGTTGGAGGTGAGGCCGTACTTCAAGTCGAGCCCGGCCCCACCGAAGTAGCTGTGACCGTGGTCGAATGGGTTGCCGGCACCGGGATTGTCGTACGTCCCCCGGCCGAGCGTGTAGGGAAGGACCTCGAGTCGCCTGGGCGCGGGAATGTCGTGCAAACCCAGGAGGTGACCAAAGCGCGAGGCGTACCCAGTCTCGGTCTTACGCTTGAACGCCCATTGGCTGAACTGATTCTTGCGGAACACCCATCGGAAGAAGTTCACGCCCCACACCTGGTCGCGTACCTGCGGAAACCGGAGCTGCGAGAACGGGATCCGCATCTCCACCACCCAGCCGAGCGAGTCGATCGCGGTCGCGACGTCCCATACCGGGTCCCAGGAGCGGTCCCCGATGAAGAAGTCGTTGCTGCACAGGTCATCCAGCTTCACCCCGGCGGGGTTGACGGCGAACTCGAACGCCGTGCGATGATCGTGGTAGCTGTCAAAGTCGACGTAGAAGACGTCGCTCTGGGTGTCGTCGTCCCGGCGGCCCAGGCGGCGGGAAATCTTCGACGGCTCGGCGTCGTACAGCCGCGCACCGACATAGATCGCGGCGTCGTCGTACAGAATCATTACGGTCGTCGATTCGCTCGGCGATTTTCCCTCGTCGGGGTCCGTTTCGAGGAATCCGCGCGCGAGGTGCGCCAGTTGCCACGCAGGGTCGTCGAGCCGGCCGTCGAGCGTCGGTGGGTGCTCGACTCGCACTGCGGTGATCGTGGGTACCGGGTGCCCACCGGCGTGGGTCAGCGCCGCCGAAGAGGGAGACTGCGCGAGCAGCACCGCGGCGAGCAGGAGCACGAGGCGACCACCTCCCTGACGGTCGGGCGGTTCCTATACCCCGAGACCCGCCGATCTGGGGCGTCGGGCTGTCAGGGTTTGGTCAGCAGCTCTTCGAACAGAGCGAGAGCGTGGGGGTCGTCGGACTGACCGAGCCAGAAGAGGGCCTTCCGGCGGACCTCCCGGTCGGGATGGGTCCGCGCGATGTGGATGAGGGCGGGGACCGCGTCGCCATCGCGCTGTTGCGACAGAGCGAACACGGCCTGCTCTTTCACTTCGCGGTCCACGCCTCCTTCGTCCACGAGGTCGGCGAGTCCGCGCGTAGCGGCATCGCCCGCGGCTTGACCCAGCCAGAACACCGCTTGGCGACGGGCTCGCCCGGGGACGCGCTGGTCCCGGGCGAGTTGCAGAAGGGTTTTCCATACGGTGACCGAGTCGGCGAGGACCGCGGGAAGGATTGCGTCCTCGCCCACCCTCCCGTCCGTCCCGCGGGCCAGATCGAGCAGGTACTCGGTTGCATCGCGTGACGACACCATGCCGAGGTCCGTGATGCCCGGCCCGACCGGGATGGCCCAACGCCCGCCCACGTACGTGCGGAGTGACTGTACCGCGCCTTTCCGCACGGTGAGCGACACGCGCACCGGCCCGGGCTCGCAGTCGTACTCGACTTCATCGCCCTCGAACCGGCCGTCGAACATGATCGTGTGCCGGCCACACTTGCCGCCGGAGCAGTCGAACGCGATGATGTTGCGTCCGTTGCCGCACACCGCGGGGCGGGCCGGGAAGCTCATTCGGACGGTGCCGTCGGGGGCAGCCGCGATGCGAGCGGGTAGGCGCTGCGCCACCGCGGGGGCCGCGACGAACGTCAGGACGAGCACCACCCGCCGACTCATTGGTTGATGATCTCCATCAGGGCCTGCACCGCCCGTGGATCGTGCGATTGTCCGAGCCAGAAAACCGCCTTCTTACGCAGCTCGGTATCCCGCTCGGTCTTCGCGATCCGGATCAGCTTGTCGAGCGCCGCCGCCTCGTGGCGCTGGGAATAGACGAAGATCAGCTGCTCTTTCATCTCCTGGTTCTGCATGCGGTCGTAGAGGCCTACGAGCTGGTCGAGGTTTGTGCCGGTCTGGCCCGCCCAGAACAACGCCTTCTTGCGCATCTCGACCGGCTCGCGGTCGCTCAAGGCGATCTCCATGAGCCAGCGGCCGTTATCGTCCCCGCCCATCTGAGAGAGCGAGAAGATCACCTTCTCCTTCAACTCCTCGCCCGTAAGCCTGGTGTAAAGGGCTCGCAGGAACGCCGCGTTCTCGGGCGACCGCTGCTGGCCGAGCCAGAAGATCGCCTTCTCCCGCGCCTCGTCGGGCGATCGATCGTTGGCCGCGTAATTCCGGAGGATCTCCCCGGCGCGTCCCTGCCGGATCTGGGAAAGCGCGAAAATCGCCTTGTCCTGAAGCTCGGGGTCGGTGGCGGTCCGCAGGATCGAGTCGAGGGCAGCCACTGCCCGGTCGCTGCCGACCTGCGACAGCCAGAACACCGCTTGCTGTCGGCATTCGGAGTCGGGGTCGTTTCGGGCCGCGTTGAGCAGGATGTCTTCCGTCTCGGCACCGCGCTTTTGCGACACGACGAACACTGCCTTGCGGCGCAACCCCGCAGAGCATGCGTCGCGCCGCATGAGGACCTTCTTGAGGATCGGCAGTGCGTTCGTCGCGTCCATTTGCAGCAGGCCGTTGAGCGCCGCGATCCGCACGTCGTCATCGTCGTCCTCGTCGGGGCAGGCCTGTCCGGCGGCATTGCGCCCGACCTCCGGGGACTCGGGCGGCTGCGGCGGTTGCGCTTGTATCGACAGCCAGCGTGCGGCCTCTTCGTCGCCCTGCTTGGCTAGCGCGGTCTGGACACGCGCGAGGAGCGCGTTGCCGTCACGCAAGGTGGCCGCCTTGGGGTACCGCCGTTGCTGCGTGACGAGCAGGCTGCGCGCCTGGTTGAGATCGTCGTTCTTGTACAGGGCGAACGCGGCCCAGTAGAGGGCATCCCCGGCTCGGGTCGAGCTCGGATAGCGCCGCGTCAGATCACCGTACAGGTTCGCGGCACTCGTGTAATCGCCACGGTTGAACGCCTGACGCGCCGCCCGCCAGAGCGAGTCGGTCGGGTCCTGCTCGTCCTGCCATGCCCCGGCGTGGAGCGCATCGAGTGCCAGCGCTGGGGCGACCGGGGGCACAACGATCGGCTGCTGGAGTCCCAAGACGGCCGCTACTACGAGTTGTACGCCTTGCATCACAGCGCTCCTTGTGCGCGCGCGACACCTGGGCCGGACGGGCTCGCCGTCCGGAGTCGCAGCAATACGCTTCGTTGTTCCAATCCCTGATTGATCAACTGCACGTCCTCGCGATCGGCACCCGCCGGTAGCTGCGCGATCTGGGCGAGTAGGCACTCCAAGTCTTCGAGCAGGCCCCTGAGCCGGACGTCTTTCGCCGCCGGCGAGTCGAGCATGAGCCGGGTGGTGGCCAACAGATCGCGCGCTTGGGTCGCGAACTGACCCGCGCGTTCCCCGGCGCGCGTCTCGGCCCGGAATCCCGTGAGCAGCGCTTCCGTCCGCGTGAGGTACTGCGCGGCGGCGAGCCGGTAGGCAAGCGAGGGCGTCTGCTCAGGCGGGCTCACCACGGGTCCGTGCGCGCTCCAGCGTCCGACCGCCACACCGAGCGCGAGCACCGCGGCGATGCCCACACCCCACCGGAGCGCGGGCCGCACCATCACGACCCAACGCCGCCGGGCGGCGCGCCGCGCGGCGACGGCGCGCCACATCTCCTCACGCGGCGTGACGGAAGGCGGACGGTGATAGTCCTGCGCCGCCTCGCGCAACCATTGTTCGAATCGATCGTCCGTCATGAGACCCATTCTCCCGCGAAATCCGCGAGTGAATCGCGCAGCTTGGCACGCGCGCGCGACAGTTGTGCCTTCGATGTGCCCGTCTCGATGCCGAGGGCGGCGCCGATCTCTTCGTGCGTGAATCCCTCGACATCGTGCATCACGAACACCGTCCGATATCCCTCCGGCAGCCGGTCGATCGCCTGTGAGAGGCGCCGCTTCAGGTCCGGCTCGGCGGCGCGTCGCGTGCCGCTTACGCCCGCCGCGTCGTCCAGATCCACCTCCCGCCGGCGTATCCGCTTCACCTTGCGGAGCCCGTTGAGCACCACCGAGGTGGTGATGGTGTGCAGCCAGGTGGAGAACTTGGCCTCGCCGCGAAACGAGTCCAACCGCTCGAACGCCCGAACGAACGTGTCCTGCGTGAACTCCCGCGCGAGCTCATCGTCCCCCGCGAGGCGGCAGGCGAGGCGATAGACGCGATCCACGTGCGCGTCGTAGAGAGCACGCTCCGCGGCGCCGTCTCCCGCGCGGACCTTGGCAATCAGCTCGCGTTCGTCCACCGGGCTCCGGAGCGGCGGTGTGGTTAACCCTACGACACTGTTGTGGCTCGCAGGGTTGCGTGGCCGAGAGGAGGGAAAGGGGAGGGTGAGGGAGAGGCTATCCCTGTCGCAACAAGATGCGGATGCCCAGGCCGACCAGGACCGTCAGCAAGAAGGAAGCAAGGGTGCCCACCAGGAAGTACTCGGCAAATTCGCGGTCTTCGAGCTGCTTGAAGCGCGCCAGGGACTTGGCGGCAATAATCCATCCGACGGCACTGTACTCGCCGAGCAGGACGAGCGTGAGCGCGAGGGCACGTTCCAAGGCGCCAACGGCGCGGCCACGGGCGACTTCGAGCGCGCCCGCCGTCCGATCCTCGTCGCGCCGCATCTGCAGTGACGGCAGCTCGAGGACGCTGCGGATCAGGACGACTCCTCGACCCGCAACGTACAGATAGCCGGTGGCGAGCAGCCCGACCCGTCCCCACCAGAGCCCTTGGGCGCTGGGCGTCGCGAGTCGGGCGAGGAGCGTCCCCGCGACGAGCGCGGCGATCACGAGCACCCCCTCCACGATCAGCAGGGTTCGAGCCCGCCGCCGACCGTCCACCTGAGCAGGCCAGAGGGTGGCGGCCAGCGTGTACACGAGCAGCGGGACGACGTATAAGGGGTTCACGTGAAGTCAGCCTCGAGGAGCGCCCGGAACATCTTATCCCCCTGCTCGACCAGGGGCCAGGCCATGCGGCGTCGAAGATGGGAAATCGCGCTCGGCACCACGTTGAGACGTGCGACCGGATTTCCGGGTGGCCTGGCGGATCGCCAATACGTCGCGGCGCCCCGCTGGCGTCGGGTCCAGCTCCAATACAAAGCGGCGTAATAGCTCGCGACGGCGTTGAGGGTCGGCTCGGCGTCGCCGAATCCCCGGAAGGCGAAGAGCATCCGGTCGCGCTTGGCGGCCTCGACGGCGGCGCGCGCTTCGTGGAAGCAAGGTCCGTCAACCTCGGGCGCGGACAGCTTGCCGGCGGCCAGCGAGGTGGTGACGGTGCCGCGCCCGCAGCCGACCACCCAGTCGGCCTCGGCGAACCTGTAGCGAATCGCGTGGGCGATGTCCCACACGCGTTTTGTCGAGACGAGCAGGCATTGCAGCTCGTCGCCTTGCGTGATGCCGAACGCGGCCGCGAGGTCGTGGCGGTAGGTGCGATTCAGGTCGCTGAGCGCGCGACGCAGCTCGGCCTGCAACCGGGCCCGGCGCGCCGGTGGCAGGGCGCGGGACCGGACCGCATCGGCAATGAGGGCGATATAGACTTTGGACATTTTATGTCACACTTGCGATATGTGACGTATTTTGTCACAATATGCAATTATGACGTAAAATGTCAACTGTGCAGCTTGCGCCCTATCGGGTGCCGAAGAGCCGGTCGCCCGCGTCGCCCAGCCCGGGAAGGATGTAGCCTTGCGCGTTCAGCTCGCGATCGAGCGCAGCGGCGAACACCGGGACGTCGGGATGGCGCTCGAGCATGCGGCGCACGCCTTCGGGCGCCGCGACGAGACAAAGAAACCGGATGCGCTGGGCCCCGGCGTGCTTGAGCGCGCTCACGGCGTCCACCGCCGAGCCGCCGGTCGCGAGCATCGGGTCGAGGACGAAGAAGTCCCGCGCGTCATCCCCGGACGGAATTTTGAAGTAATAGTCGACCGGCTCGAGCGTGTCATGCTCGCGATAGATGCCGATGTGACCGACCCGCGCGGACGGAATGAGCTGCGCGATTCCCTCCACCATGCCGAGGCCGGCGCGCAGAATCGGCACGAGGGCGAGCTTCTTCACCGCCACGCGGACGCCCCGTATGTGCTCGAGCGGCGTCTCGACTTCCACGGTCTCGAGCGGCAGGTCCTTCGTCACCTCGTACGCCATGAGCATCGCGATCTCGTTCACGAGCTGCTTGAAGTCCCGCGTGCCGGTGTTCTTGTCCCTGAGAATCGTGAGCTTGTGCTGGATCAGCGGGTGATCGAGCACGGTAAGGTTGGGGAACTCGGGATGCGGCATACGGCAGAAGCTATCCCGCGCCGTGGCGGGTCGTCCAGGCGGCTGCGGTTAGAGATCGACCGGCAGGACCAGCTCGCGACAGTAGCGCTCGCCGGAGGGACAGATGCTCGCCCGCAGCGTGCCGTGCTTCAAGTCAGCGCCTCGCGGAGCCACAACGGTCGGGGGCTCGGCGAAATACGCGGAGTCGGGCGTCAGGTGCGGTGAGTCGAAGCGCAGCACGGTTCCGTTCGCAAGCTCCAGGGCGGGCTTGGCGCGGGCGTTGATGCGGGCTCCCGCTTCCGGCTGGAGCGTGAGGCGGATCCCACCCGGGACGGGCTCGGCGCGCACGCGTACCGTCGGTGTCTGCTCCGCGAGGAGCTGCTCGATACGCCCGCTCCAGTCATCGTAGGTCCCGTCCCGCTCGTGAAACTCGCCGGCGCCCGCGTAGCGGATCACGCCGCGCCGGTCGATCAACACGAAGCTGGGCCAGAAGCGAATCCCGTACGCGTTCCACGTCCGGCGGTCGTTGTCCTGAGCGACGGGGTAGCGGATGCGGTAGGCCCGCACGGCGCGCCGGACGTTCTCCCGATCGTGCTCGCCCGAGTAGGGAGGGAATTCGGGCGTGTGGATGCCGATGATCGTGAGCCCGCGGTCCCGGTAGCGCTCGTCGAAGTCGATGAGCGAGGGGAGGCTCCGTGTGCAGTTGCCGCAAGTGAAGACCCAGAAGTTCACGAGCACGACGCGCCCGCGCAGGTCGGCGAGGCGGAGCGGGCGGTCGCCGGTGGTGTTGAGCCAGGACTCGTTCGTGAGCTCGGGGGCGGCGTCCCCCACCTCGGCCAAGGGTGCGGGACGCCTTTCACCGGAGGCGATTGTGAGCACCGCGAGTGCGGTCAAGGCGACGAACGAGGACGCTGTATGCATCGAGGTGTCAAAGATACGCCGCGACGGCGCGCCGCGGATGGACTGTCACGGCCAGGCCAATCCGCTGGAGCCGGCAGCGAGTTGTGACGCCCACGTGTAGGAAAGGACATGCGCACGTTGCTTCCAGGGGTGCTCTTTTCTTCTCCTCGTCGGGTCCGTCGCGCAGGCACAAGATTCCGCGTCGCGGGCCAGCCGCGGCACCAGGTCGGCGACCCCGGGCACGCCGACGTCATCATCCCCGGGACGCCAGGGACACCGGCCATCGGTGATCTGCCCGGCACGCCCGGCACACCACCCCTGATCATCCCTGGCACGCCGGACGCACCCGGCTATTGGTTCGCCTGCCGCTGATCCGCACGGAGGCTGCGGCGGCACTCCCACCGCTTCCGGCAGCCCGCTAAGTTCTTCGACTGCATAGTCCGGCCAGGTAGCTCAGTTGGTAGAGCAGCGGACTGAAAATCCGCGTGTCGGCAGTTCGATTCTGCCCCTGGCCACTTGCCCCGCAGCGAGGTGACGCGGCGCGGGAGCGCGGGGCGCGGAGGGCGAGCATGTTGGTCATCCCCGAGTGGGCTATCGGCGTAAGCTTCATCGTCGTCGTGATCGCGGTCGCCAACACCATCTTTTTCCGCCGCGCACGGACCGCGCGAACGGGAGCTGGCGCCGGAGGACACGACTTGACCGCCGCCGTCGAAGGCCTGCAGAAACGGCTCGACGCCCTGGAAGAAGGGCAGCGCAGAGTCGCCGAGCTAGAGGAGCGACTCGATTTCGCCGAACGGTTGCTCGCCAGGCAGCGAGACGAGCGGCTGGCTCCACCGAAGGGTTGAGCCGTCCGAATAGCGGAGGCGCCGGACTCACGACGCTGCCACCTGCTGGTCTGACACTTCTACGAGCACCTTCAGCACCCCGGCCCGCTGCGCGTGCTCGAACGCCGCCACCGCTCGAGCGAGCGGATACCGCGCGTGGATCAGAGGCTCGACCGCGACGCGTCGCGTCGCCAGGAGCTCGAGCGCCGGGGAGAAGGGGCCGCAGCGCGAGCCAACGAGTGTGAGCTCGTTCACGACCACAGCCGAAGCGTCGACCGTGAGTGCGCCGGCGTAGGTGCTCTTCAAGACGAGGGTACCACACGGCCGCAGGGCACGTTGGGCGATGCTGAGGCCGTCCGGGTTGCCGGTGCACTCGACGGCCACGTCGAAGGCGCCCCGGTCTGCGTTGCCGTCGCGCGTCGTAGCGATACCACGGGCGGCGAGCAGGCCCAGTTTGGCGTCGTGTCGCCCGACAACGCGTAGACCGCAGCCCGTGAGGGCCAGGGTCTGGGCCACGAGCTGGCCGAGCTTGCCGTCCCCGACCACCAGCACTCGATCGCCCGGCCCGATCGCGATCTGTTGTTGGATTTCGAGCGCGGCGGCGAGCGGCTCGGTGAAAACCGCCACCTCAGTGGAAACCGAGTCGGGGACCAGATGCAGATTCGCGACCGGTAGCGTGAGGTACTCGGCAAACGCGCCGTGCCGGCCTACGATCCCGAGGACGGTGCGGCGCTCGCAATGAGTGCGCCGGCCCGCGGCGCAAGCGCGGCACGTGCCGCACACCGCATTGATCTCACCCACGACCCGTCGGCCGCCGAGGAGCGCGCTCCCTCCTTCGACCACACCGACAAACTCGTGTCCCGGGATCCCCGTGAACGGGTGGTAGCCCCGGGTGAGCTCGACGTCGGTGTTGCAGATCCCGGCCTTCAGGACCCGGACGAGGGCCTCACCCGGAGGAGGGTCGGGCCTCGGGACGTCGTCCCGCAGGTTCAATTGGCGGTCTTCGAGCCACAGGGAGCGCACGGTCCCATTAATATGGAAGAGCGGTGAGCGAGAGGGGTGGAGGGGCGTGACCCGGAGCTCGTGACACGGGTCTTCATGCGTCCGCGCCACGTTATGCTCGCCTTTTCCTAACTCTGGAGATACCCGTTCGTGTGGTTCCTCGCCGCTCTCCTGGTCGCCGATAGCGCTCCGCCCACGCCCGCTCCTCCCCAATCGTTCATGGTGCCGCTTTCACGGACGGAGTCGCTCTCGGTCGAGACCGTCGGCCGCGGCGATCCCGTTGTGATCATCCCGGGCCTCTTCGGCTCGGCGTACGGGTTCCGGACGCTCGTTCCGCTCCTCGCGGACGCAGGCTACCGGGCGATCGTCATCGAGCCCCTCGGGATCGGATCGTCGGCCAGACCCGAGAAGGCGAACTATTCACTCACGGCCCAGGCGGACCGGATCGCCGCCGTGCTCGACTCCCTGCACGTGCGCGCTGCCCTCCTCATCGCCCATTCCATCGGCGGGTCCGAGGCGTTCCGGCTGGCGTATCGACGCCCGGACCTGGTTCGTGGGCTCCTGTCGATCGAAGGCGGCCCGACCGAGACGGCCACGACAGCCGCGTTCAAGCGCGCGCTGCGGTTCGCGCCGTGGATCAAGCTGTTCGGCGGGATCCGGCTGATCCGGCGCAAGATCCGCGGGCTGCTCATCGATTCCTCGGGGGACTCGAGCTGGGTGACCGACGCCGTGGTGGAGGGGTATACGGCGGGCGCCGCGCGCGACCTGGATGCGACGCTCAAGGCGTACCTCGCCATGGCGAACTCGAGGGAGCCGGTCAAACTCGCATCCCATCTCGCCGAGGTCCCGTGTCCCGTCCGGCTCGTGGTCGGGGGGGTCCGCCACGACGGGGACGTGAGCGCAACGGAGGTGCAGCTGCTCGAGCGCTCGTTGCACAGCTTCGCGATCGACTCCGTCCCCGGCGCCGGGCACTTCATCTACGAGGAGCAGCCAGGTGCCGTCGTCGCCGCCCTGGCCCGGCTCAAGGCGAGCGTGACCCCTGCCCGCGCCAGCGGGTCGGAGTGACGGAGCCGTTCGTCCGTCCATCTACGTTTCACACTGGAGCGCCATGCGGATCGCGCTGGTCGCCGAGGATTACTATCCCCAGCTCGGGGGCGTTCCCGAGCACGTGCACAACCTCGCCCTCCAGCTCAACGCCTGGGGGCATCCCACGACCGTCATCACGTCGCACATGGGCGACCACCCGGATCCCGATTTCGTGCGTCGGGTCGGAACCAGCCGCGTGATCTACGCGAACGGCGGCGTCTCGCGCATTACGACCGGGTGGAAGCTGCGTCGCCGACTGGAGCAGGTGTTCCGGGCTGGCCGCTACGACATCGTGCACGTGCACGGTGGGCTCGCGCCCGTCCTCGGGCTCGCGGCGCCG
>Ga0209378_1000806_pt1 | contig 22628 bp, 22 predicted proteins | sample GraSoiAngelo_156_FD_186170 | JGI IMG/M metagenome (GOLD analysis project Ga0209378, IMG submission 186170) | Grasslands soil microbial communities from the Angelo Coastal Reserve, California, USA - 14_1009_13_40cm (SPAdes) (version 2) | ecosystem: Environmental > Terrestrial > Soil > Grasslands ...
TGAAGCTGCCGGCCACCGACAGCATCCCGTCGACGACCTTCAGCGGCAGGGCCGGCAGTCGTCGCGGCGCCGGACCGTTCAGGACCCGCGCGCTCTCCTTGAGATCAAACTCCGAGAAGTGGCACGGGCACTTGACCGTGCTCGAGGCCGGCTGCCAGTCCCAGCTATCACACCCGGTGTGCGTGCACACCGCCGAGTACGCGACGATCCCATCCGCGGCGCGCGCGCGCGTGTCGCCGTTGAGACCGTTCGGGTCGAGACGCACGAGCAGGACCTGGTTGAGGCGTGAGTCGTCACGGACGATCCTCGTCGTCGGGTCCATCGGGTACGCGGTGAGGGGGGCCCCGCCGGCGGGAAGGTCGGCGAGCGTGATGACCTGGCCCTTCCGTCCGCCGCCGGCGAATACGAAGCGATCGTTCCTCTGCGGCCGCGCCCTCCGCGGGCTGTCATCCTGGGCGCCGACGACATCGACAACCGGCAGCGCCAGGATCACGCCGACCGCCAGCTTGAGCACCGCACGCCGCCGGGACCCCTGGTCGGGCGCCCGTCGTGATGTCTCGCTCAATCCCCGCCCCCGCTCTGGCCCATGGTGCGCCCCGACGGCCACGACTTCGTGGCGGCAGAATCGTCCCGCAGCCCACGCGATGTCAAGGCCTGAACACGCCCAGGCCGTCGGCGGTCGAGACGCGATTGACAACGTGCCGGCCCCATAGTGAAGTGCGGCGATGACCTATCCTCAGACGTGGATCGTCGTGCTTCGCGTGGTGGTCGGCGCGTGGTTTCTCAAGGCGGTGTGGACGAAGCTCGTCGTCGAGTTTCTGGGGGGCGTCGTTCCGTACCCGGCGGTGTCGGCGCGATTCCTCGGATTTCACCCCAAGCGCGTGGCCGAGTTCGCGGCCGGCAACCCCGTGGGCTGGTACAAGGATTTTCTCGAGGACACCGTGCTGCCGAACAGCCGGACCTTCGCGTCGCTTCAGGCCTACGGCGAGGCGGCCGTCGGCCTCGGCCTCGTCCTCGGGCTGCTGACCGGCCTGGCCGGGCTCGTCGGCCTCGTGCTCTGCCTGAACTACGCGCTGGCGACCCAGTGGATGAGCTTTGGCCAACAGGGATTCCACGTGCTGCTCGTGACCGCCATGGTGATGTTCGTCGGCGCCCGCGCCGGACGCGTATGGGGCGTCGACGGCTGGACCCTCGCATGGTGGGGCGACCGGGCTCCGCCGTGGCTCCGGCTCCTGATCTGAGCGGCGCTCGGCGACGTCAGGGAACGTTGGCGATCGCGACGCCCCACGGGAGCGTCCCGCACGGTACGCGCGCGACGACGGTGTTCGACTGGGTGTCGATCACCGCGACCTCGCTGGCGCGGCCGATCGTCACGTAGAGAAATCTGCCCTCCGGCGTGAGCGCCGTCCACCACGCGCGTGGGCCGACCGGAATCACCGCGAGCACCTCGAGCGACGTGGTATCCAACACCCGGACGTCGCCGGACTGGCCGTGGGACACGTACGCGCGGGCGCCATCCCGCGCGAGGGTGATGTCCACGGGACGGCTGCCGCCGGTCGGCGCCGACTTGATCACCGTCATCCCCTTCATGTCGATGACCGAGACCACGTGGGCCTGCTCGCTGGCGACCCACAGATGGCGCGAGTCCGCCGTGAAGCGCATCCCACGCGGGTTCTTCGGCACGGCAATCCGCCGGACGACCGCGTCGCTTGCGGTCTCGATCACGTGGATGTCGTCCGACGTCTCGTTGGACACGGCGATCCACCGCCCGTCGGGCGAGGCCACCGCCGTCTCCGGCTCCTTCCCGACGGCGATCTTCTTCGCGACCTTCAGGGAGGGGACGCTCAGCACGGTGACGGACAGCTCGTTCTCGTTGACGACGTAGAGCGCGGTCCCCGCTCGGTTGGGTGTCAGCCCCTCGGGATCGATCCCGGCGGGCACGGTGTCCAGCACCGCGAGCGACCGGGCGTCGATGACACTGAGGCTGTCCGAGTTGCTGTTGGCCACGTAGACGAGTCGGCCGTCGGGACTGAACGCCACGCCCCGTGGACGCTTGCCCACGGGGACCGTCGCGACGACCGTCCGGCCCGCCGCCTCGATCACCGTCACGTCGTCGGACTTCTCGTTGGTGACGAACACCCGCACCTCGGCGGCCGCCTGGGCGTGACCCAGAACGAGCACGGCGAGCATGAGGGAGCCAGCACATCGTAGTCCGCGCACGACGTCCTTCCCGGGACCGGTGGCCGTGAAGATCCCCCCGCGCGCGTCGACCACGCCCGGCGTCATTCCCAGCAGCATCGCGAGCACCCTCGCCGAGCGCGCGTTCAGGGCTCGTGCCATCGGCATGATCTTTCCTCCGGGATCACGGTGACCACCTCGCCAGCAGGCCGGGGGATGGCGCGCGCCGTGGCGTGATGGCCCCGGCTCAGCTCACGCGGCGGTCGCGGCCGACCCAGTAGGGCTCGCGCAGCTTGAACTTCTGGAGCTTGCCGGTCGCCGTGCGCGAGAGCGAGTCGCGCAGCTCCACCGAGGTCGGGCATTTGAAGTGCGCCATCCGGCTCCGACAGAAGTCGATCAGCTCGCGCTCGGTCGCCGCCTGACCCGGGCGCAGGACGACGAGCGCCTTGATCGTCTCGCCCCACTTTTCGTCCGGCACCCCGATCACCGCCGTCTCCAGCACGGCCGGATGCTGGAAGAGGCAGTCCTCCACCTCGATCGAGGACACGTTCTCGCCGCCGGTGATGATGACGTCCTTCTTCCGGTCCGCGATGACGACGTACGCTCCGTCCTCGTGGCCGCCGTCACCGGTGTGGAACCATCCGTCGACGATCGCCCCGGCCGTCTCCTCCGGCTGGTTCCAGTAGCCTTCGAAGACGTGGTTCGAGCGCGCGAGGATCTCGCCCGCGTGGTCCACGGCCATCCGGACACCCACCGCGGGCACGCCCGCGCGCGACAGCCGGCGCGCGCGGTCCCCGCGGTCGAGCGCGTCCCACTCTTCGGGTGCCCGGTTGATCGTGAGCAGCGGAGACGTCTCGGTGAGCCCGTAGATCTGGATGAACTCCCAGCCGAGCTCGGTCTCCACGCGCTCGATGGTCTTCGAGGGCGGGGGGGCGCCGGCCACGACCACGCGGACGCGGCCCGCACCGGGCACGGGCTCGCCGCGCTGGCGCCGGGCCGCCGCCGCGTCGAGCACGGCGGCGATCACCGCGGGCGCGCAGTTGAACAGCGTCACGCCCTCCGCCTCCACGCGCTTGAGGATCTCCTCGCCGTCGATCTTCCGGACGATGATCTGGCGAGCGCCCATGGCGGTGACCGCATAGGGCATGCCCCAGCCGTTGCAGTGGAAGGTGGGCAGCGTGTGCAGGTACACGTCGCGATCGGAGACGCCCAGGTGCCACCCGAAGGTCACGGCGTTGAGCCAGCACCCACGGTGCGTGAGCTGGACGCCCTTGGGACGCGCGGTGGTCCCGGAGGTGTAGTTGACGGAGACCGTGGCGTTCTCGTCGCTCACGTGCCAGCGCGGGCGCGCCTGGGCGCGGCCGAAGAGCTGCGAATCCGTCGCCGGCCCGAGGACGAACCGGTGCTTCACGGGGATGGCGCCGACGGTCTCTTCCAGCTCGGGATCGACGAGCGCCACCGTCGAGCCCGAGTGCTCGATGATGTAGCGGATCTCGTCGGCGTTGAGGCGGAAGTTCACCGGTACCAGGACCCGGCCGTAGACGCTCACGCCGAAGAGGCTCACCAGGAAGCGCCCGGCATTGGGCGAGACGATGGCCACCCGCTCGCCCTCGGCCACTCCGAGGTCGTCGAGGGCGGCGGCCAGGCTCCGGCACATGGCCGCGAAGCGGGCGTAGGTGACGCGCCCGAGCCCGCCGCCGGGGGGATTCGGCTCGTCGACGACGGCCACGCGGCTGCCGTACACCTGCTCGGCGCGCTCCAGGAAATCGCCCAGCGTGAGGGGGACGATCATGGTGAGCGCTCCTCGAGCGGTGGGGTCACGGCCCGGGCCGCTTCAGATCGATGACTTCGTACGCGACGACGGGACGGTGGAACCCCTTGAGCTGGAGCGGACCGACCTCCTTGGCGGTCACGAGATCGGTCACGGCGGCGTGGATCCGCTGGCTGATGAGAATCTGATCCGGCGACGCCTCGGAGCACAGGCGGTGGGCGAGGTTGGTCACGCTGCCGATGGCGGCGTAGTCCTGCCGCCCCTCGAAGCCGATCGCGCCGATCGTCGCGTAGCCCTTCGCGATGCCCATGCTGAAGTCGAGGTCGTAGCCGCGCCGGCGCCATTCGGCGCCGAGCACCCGGATCCTGGCTCGCATGGCCTCGGCCATACGGACGGCGCGCTCCTCCGGATTCGCGACCGGCACCGGGTCGTTGAAGAAGATCATCATGCCGTCGCCGGTGAAGCGCTCGAGGGTGCCCTCGTGCTCCAGGATGAGGCGTCCCATCTCGGCGTGGTAGGCGCCGAGGACATCCGAGACCTCCTCGGGCTCGGACATCTCCGCGAAGGCGGTGAAGCCCCGCAGATCGAGGAAGGCCACGCTGATCTCCCGCCGGTGCGGCCGCAACGGGTCCGCATCGCCCCCGGTGACGATCGCGTCCGCGAGCTGCGGCGAGAAGAAGCGCTTGAGCCGGCTCATCTGCTCCAGCTCTGTCACCTGCTCGGTCACCCGCCGCTCGAGGGTCGCGTTCCAGCGGGCGATCTCCTCGGCCTGGGCGGTGACCGTGTCGTGGAGCGCCTTGATTCTCAGCATCGAGCGGACCCGCGCCGAGAGCGCGGCGTGGTCCACCGGCTTGGTCAGGTACTCGTCGGCGCCCGCCTCGAGCCCGGCGACGATGTCCTTCGCGTCCGTCATCGCGGTCACGAGGATGATCGGCGTGAACGAGGGGTCCGGCATCGCCTTCAGCCGGCGGCAGACCTCGATACCGTCGACCTTCGGCATCATGACGTCGAGCAGGATCAAGTCGGGCCGCGCGTCGCGGGCGACCGCGAGCGCCTCGGCGCCGTCGACGGCGGTGACGACCTCGTAGCCGTCCGCCGTGAGGCGCATGCTCAAGATGCGGACGTTGGCGGGGTTGTCGTCGGCGATCAGGACGCGTGGCGGAGTCCTCACCCCGATTCCTAGCGGGTGACGGCGATCTTCTTCGAGCTCTCCCAGGCCGCCGAATGCGTGGGCTCGGCGATCGCCCGCAGCGTGCCGCCCTCGTCGAGCGCGATCGTGAAGACCGCTTTCGGGTAGGAGAACACCGGGTGCAGGTAGACGCGCGCGATCTCGGCGCTGTCCTTGTAGAGCGCGATGTAGCGTACGAAGTGCTCGCCGAGCGACGGGTGGGTGGAGCCGGCGCCCACCGTGACGGTGACCTCGAACCACTGCCCCCGCTTCACCGAGTCTGGCGCCTCGATCTTGGGCGTGTGCTTCTCGTCGTACGACCGGCGAACCTCGCGGTATTCCGGGGTGAACTGCTCGGCCTGGCTCTGCGCGTCCACCCGCGCGGTGCCCGGGACCAGGGCCAGCGCCGCCACGGCGGCGACGACCGACGTCCTCGCGTATTTCATGGTTCCTCTCCTCTCGCGCGGCCTCAGTTCTCGGGGAGAAACTTGTGGATCAGCGCCAGCAGGTCGCGCGGGCTGTACGGCTTGGCCAGGTAGGCCGAGGCGCCGGCGTCCATCGCGCGCCGGTCGTCACCGCTCAGGGCGAACGACGTCACCACCACGAGCGGGATGCGCGCGGTGCGTGGATCGGCCCGCAGCAGGCGGGTCGCGTCGAGTCCCGACAGCTTGGGCAGCTGAACGTCCATCAGAATGAGATCGGGCAGCTCGCGCTGCGCCACCGCGACCCCCTCCTCGCCGTCCGCGGCCTCCAGCAGCTTGTACGGAGTCCGGCTGAGCAGCTGTCTCACGATCTTCCGATTGTACTCGTTGTCCTCGACGTGGAGGACCGTTCGGTCTCTCATGCGCGCCCTCCGTCCGTGTGCAGGGGCACCGTGAAGAAGAAAGTCGATCCCTTGCCGAGCTCGCTTTCGACTCCGATGCGTCCGCCGTGCATCTCGACCAGCCGCTTCGTGATGCTGAGCCCGAGCCCGGTGCCGCCGTATTCCCGGGTGATCGTGGTGTCGACCTGACGAAACTCGGCGAAGATGTTCTCGACCTCGTTCTTGGGAATGCCGATGCCGGTATCGCTGACGCGATACACGAGCCACGCGCCGTCGAGGCGCACGTCGATGTCGACCCGGCCCTGGCGGGTGAACTTGAGCGCGTTGCCGGCGAGGTTCAGGAGGCACTGCGTGATCCGCCGGCCGTCGCCCCGGGCCGGCGGGATGTCGGGCGCCACCCGGGCGGTGAACGTCAGGCCCTTCTCGAGGGCCAGCGATCTCAGGGACGCGCGCACGACGTCGACGATTTCCTGGACCGAGTACTCGTCGACTCCGAGCTCGAATCGCCCCGCCTCGATCTTGGACAGGTCGAGCACGTCGTTGATGAGACGGAGCAGGTGGCGGCCGTTCGTCTGGATATCGACGAGCGGCTCGCGCAGGGTCGGAGGCACCTCGCCGTACAGCTCGTCGAGCATGATCTCGGTGAAGCCGAGGATCGCGTTGAGCGGCGTGCGCAGCTCGTGGCTCATGTTCGCGAGAAACTCCGACTTGGCGCGACTGGCCAGCGCCAGCCGGTCGTTGAGGCTGTGGAGCGTCTCCGCCGCCACCCGCTGCTCGTCGTCGAGCCGGCGGAGCTCGCGGCTCATCCAGTTCATGTGCTCGGCCAGCGCGCCGAACTCGTCGCGGTTCGGCACGACGATCGTGCCCCCGAACCGCCCCTGGGCGACCTCGCTCAGAAAGCCGTGCGCCTCCCGCACCGGCAGGATGAACGACCACGAGATCACGAACCCGCCCAGCAGCGCCAGCACGATGGAGGCGACCGCGAAGCCGGCCATCATCCGCAGGGAGTAACGGCTGGCCGCCGCGATGCTGGCCCGAAGGCTGGCCATCCGCGTCTCCTCGGCGGCGACGAGCGAGCCGACCAGCGTCTCGATCTTCCGGTAGGTCGGCTCCTGGCGTGTCCGCAGCGCCGTCATCGCGTCCGCGAGGCGCCCGTCGCGGACGGCGTTGGCGATGTCGGCGACGGTGGCCATCGCGTCGTCCTGCGACCCGCGAATGTCCTGGATGAGCGCGCGCTCCTCGGGCGGCGCCGCCTTCTCGAGGCGGGCGAGCGTATCGTTGAACCGGTTGTTCTCGCGCAGGATCAGCGCCACGATGTCGGCGTCCTTGGACAGGAGCGCCATGGCGGTGAAGTGCATCTGCATCGCGAGCGCGTGCTCGATCTGCCGCGACCAGCCGACCCGCTCGTGGGCCTCGTCGAGGAGGTTCGTCTGGCGGGCCGTCTCGGCGACGGTCCGGAGGCTCACCGCGCTCATCGCGATGAAGAGCAGGGTGATCAACAGAAAGCCGGCGAGGAGCTTGATGTGGACCGACGCGCGAATCCGCGCCACGGCTCGCACGAGGATCCCCAGCGGCGACGCGAGCAGCGCCACCACCGGCGGCGCCACTCGCTCGGGGGCCGACACGCGGAGCATCGAGGGCCCGCCCGCGGCCTAGCGGGCGGGCATCTCCAGCGTGACGGTCGTCGGCTCCGGGTCGCCGACCACGATGTCCTGTGAGATCGTGCCGAGCCGCTCCTGCCATGCCCGGAGCGTGTAGCGTCCGGCCGGGACCCCGCGCAGCGAGAACTGCCCCTCGGTGTTGGTGAGCGCGTAGAAGGAATGCGGGGCCACCACGACCCACCCGCGCATCCAGGAGTGGAGATCGCACGTCACCCGAATGATCTCCGGCTGCGCGAACGTGATGGCGATGGTCCGCCCCTTCGGCTGGGTTCGGTTGAATGGCGGGTTGGCGTTCGGCGTGCTGTGCAGGTTGTGCAGGAGGCGGTCGCTGTTCAGGAAGTCGATCCGCCCGCCCGCCGCCACGACGACGACGCGGGGCGCGAACATGCACTCCCGCTGATCCATGGCGGTCACCGCCGGCAGCGCCTCGGCGGTCATCCCCGCCGGCGGTTTGTCGAGCCACACGACGGCGTTCCGGATCCCTCCCTGCGGCGACAGGAGCAGGTCCTCGGCGTTCTTCTCCTTCCCGCACACGTACTGATCGATCGTCACGGCGAGCTTCCGAAGCTCCGGGGCCGCCCCCTTGAGGACGACCGCGCCCTTGATCGACCCGCCCGACGCGACGCGAGGCGTCGCCAGGCCCGTCACCAGCGTGACGATCGTGATGCCGAACAGGACCGCTCGCAAAGCCGTCACCGCCATCTCCCTCCGCGCCCGATCAGCCCGCGAGTGCCGACGTTAGCGCGCGGATACGGTGTCGTGCAAGGTGAAAAGCGTTCTCTGACTCGCGGTCGTGCCCCCCTTGACTGCCCTGGGCAGCGTCCCTAGAATCCGACCACGCCCCTCGGCGATCTCCTCGACGTCCTAACCACAGGAGGACAGGCCATGAAAGAACTCGTCTTCGCGCTAGAGTTCAGAGGCAGCGCCGCGCCGGTCGCCGGGTCGGACAAGAAGCTGCAGGCCAGGACCTCAGCCGTCAGCCAGACCCTCCGTAGCGTCCTGAAGCCCGACGGGATCCAGGGGAGCATCGAAACGTCGACCGGCGGAGCGTCCGCGAGCTTCGAGTCCGAGGTCGAAATGGTCGGCGAGGGCGCCTTCGTCGAGTCCGGAAGCATCCGGTACGGGGAGGCGGGCCGGGTCTCGTTCAGGACCGTCGGCCGCGGCACCCTCGGCGCGAGCCCGCACGCGGGGCTCCAGCGGGGCGCCGTCATGTGGGAGGTGACCGGGGGCGAGGGCTCGCTCGCGGGCGCGCAAGGCCTCATCACCTCGAACTTCACGGTCGGCCCGCAGGGCGAAGTGGTGGACAACCACTTCGCGCGGCTCTTCGTGCCATAATCGGCGACACCGACCAACCACACCACGAACGAGGGACCTATGGTGAGCCGGCGAGTCGTCAGATCCTACCAGGCGCGCTACAGCCTCGGCGCCAACAAGGCCAGCATGTACGACCTCACGGACGCGATCGACGTCCACGCCCATGCGCGCGGCCACGACGAAGAAGAGCCGCTGCACGCCGCGCAGGAGGCGAGCCGGGCGGGCATGAAGGCGATCCTGTTCAAGAGCATTTCCCCCGGCCGTCCCTGGGAGGTCGCTCGCCGGGTCCAGGAGGATGTCGATCGCTGGGCCGAGCGGGAGAACCTGAGGCCTGTGAAATGTCTCTCCGCCTGGGTGGTCGGGATCCCGCTGAAGCCCATCGACTTCGCCGAGATCAAGGCGGCCGTCGAGGGCGGGATCCTCGGGATGTGGATGCCACCGGTGACCTCGGCCTGGAGCATCTATCGTCTCGGCGGCCGCGGCGTCTGGTTCGACAAGGCGCGGCGCTACGACGATCCGGTGGCGCCCGTCGCCTGGGAGCAGGCGCTCAAGACCGGGATGTACGTGATGGACGATCACGGCCGGTTGCTCCCGGCGATCCGCGATACCGTGCGGCTCTGCGCCGATCACGGCGTGGCGCTGTCGTTCGGCCACCTCTCGCCCCAGGAGATGGACGCGATGGCCGAGGAGGTCGGCGCCATCGGCTACACCCGGGCGTTCATCGACCATCCCTTCAGCGAGGTGTTCGAGTTCGACGTGCCCAAGATGAAGCGGTGGGCGGAGGCCGGCGTGCGCTTCGCGCTCACCTGGGACGAGCTCTCGCCGCTGCTCGGCGTGGACACGCAGGACATGGTCGCGGCGATTCGCGCCGTCGGCCCCGAGCACTTCATGCTCTCGAGCGACGCGGGCATCCCGCTCCTGCCGCAGACGGTCGAGGCCTATCGCTTGCTGGCGGCGATGCTCCGGGCCTACGGGATGACCGAAGTCGAGATGCGACAGCTCATGACGGGCAGCGCCAAGGAGCTTCTGACCCTGTCCTGAGGGTTACTTGCTTGGCGCCTTCACGGCGGCGCCGGGAGTGAGCCGAGCCTGTTTCAGCTCGGCGAGTCGGCGCCGCCGCGCGAGGCGCCGGAGTCGTTCAACGGCGTGCCGCGTTTTCGAGTGCGTAGCCATCGACCCTACCCTCCCACGTGAGGTCCGAAGAGGCGACACGACCGCGCGTGAAACTCATCCCATCGAGGCCAGGCGAGTGAGCAAGGCCTGCAGGGCGGGATCGTCGGCGCCCTTGGGTTTGATGCGCGTGAACTCCTCCCGCTCCTTCTTTCGCCAGAGCGGCGGCTTGGTGGCGTCGATCGCCATCTTGCCCCCGACGCGCATCACGGTGACCTCGGAACGGTCCACGTTCGGGGCCGAGATGTCGAGGGGATGGATGCGCTCATGCGGGATCACGATGACGCCGCGCTCGGGGTTCAGGCGCGTCGAGATCGCCCAGAAGACCTCGCGCGGATCGTAGATGTTCACGTCTTCGTCGACGGCGATCGCGATCTTCGGATGCAGATACGGGCTCGACAGGACCCCCAGCAGCACGTCACGCGCCTGACCGTCCCAGCGCGGTGTCATCTGCACGAACACCGTGAACATCGTGACCCACGGCGGAATGTAGACGTCGTGGATCTCCGTGCGGCCGTGGATCTCGCTGAGGCGTCGGAAGAGGCTCGCTTCCATCGGCACCGAGACGAGCGGCTGATGGTCGGTGAAGACGGTCGCCTGCATGTGGCGATAGATCGCGTCGCGCCGCCGGGTGATCGCCGTCACCTCGAAGACCGGCGCCGGCCCCTCGGCGCCCTTGCTGTAGCCGGTAAACTCCCCGAACGGACCCTCCGGCTCGCGCACGCCCGGCGGCACGACGCCCTCGATCACGATCTCCGCTTGCGCGGGGACCTCGAGGTCGATCGTCTCGCACCTCACGAGCTCGAGCGTCTCGCCGAGCACGCCCGCGCCCATCTCGAGCTCGTCGTACCCCTCGTGCCGACCGCTGAAGTTGGCGAGGATCTCGTAGCCGGGATGCAGACCGATCGCGAACGCCATCGGCGCCGGCAGGCCCCGCTCCTGGTACTTCATCAGGTGAGCCCAGTTGTGCCGCGCCGCCATCCAGAAGCCCATCTTCCGCGGTCCCCGGACGAGCGCGCGAATGATGGCCTCGTTGCGCACGCCGGTGTCCGGATCCTTGGTGATGGTGACGCCGGAGCCGAGGTAGCGGCCCGCGTCGCCCTCGGAGTGGATCGGAATCGGGAGCGTCGTGATGTCGGCGTCGGCGCCGAGGAGCTTCACGTCCTTGCACGGGCCGTCGGAGACGATCTTCGAGCCGCCGGGCACGCGCGTGAACATGCGGTCGGCGAGCTCCCGCACGACGCTCTGCGGCGCCGTCCCGAGCGCCTTCGCCTGACGCGCGCGATCCTTCACCAGGATGTCGCAGAGCTTCCAGCCCGGGAAGCCCTTGAGCCGATTCAGGAGAATCGGCCGGGGGCTGGCCGAGCAGAGCGCGCCGGCCTGGCTGATCGGATCGACCTCGTCGTCGACGCGGATCAGGTCGTCGCCGAGCGCCGCGAGAAAGTCTCTCAGGTTCAACGCCATCATCGTCTCCTCAGGCGCGCTGTGGCCTCAGTCGCGTTGTAGCAACCGCGCATCCCGAAGTCAAACGCATGGCGATCTTCGCCCTTGACCGGGCCGGCGTCCCGGGTGTTAGTGGGGGGCGACTGTGCTGTCGACTGCTCAGGGGGTGCGACCATGGCCCGATCATCCACGCCGAGATCTTCGACGCCGGTGGCCGCCACCGGCCGCGGGTAAGCCGGCGACGCTGCCGTACACCGGCAAGGAGTTTCTCGCGAGCCTTGACGACGGTCGGGAGGTCTGGATCTACGGCGAGCGCGTGAAGAGCATCACCACGCACCCGGCGTTCCAGAACTCAGAGGATCGGGCGGCGTGGACGCGGTCGGGCGGGTCAAGCTCATGAAGCTCCTGTGGGACGCGATCGGGACCGAGTTCGGGGGCCGCCACGAGCTGTACGAGATCAACTACTCCGGCAGCCACGAGGAGATCCGGCGCTACGCGCTCTCCGGCGCCCTCGCCTCGGGCCAGTACGAGCGCTGGAAACAGTTCGCCGAGACCTGCATGGCGGAGTACGATCTCGACGGGTGGACGGCCAACGACCTGGTCAACACCGGAGAGCGAGGGAACCGATGAATCGACTTCGGATGAGAACGCGGCTGGGCTGGGCGCTGATCGGCGCCGTCATCGGGACGGTCGTGCTGGCCGGCGCCGGCGCGTTTGTCGCCCGCGCGGCGGATCCGATCAAGATCGGGCTGGGCATGGCGTTGACCGGCGGCCTGTCCGCGAACGGTAAGCCAGCGCTCATGGCCATCCAGATCTGGAAGGACGACGTCAACAAGAAGGGCGGTCTTCTCGGCCGGCCGGTGGAGCTGATCTCGTACGACGACCAGACCAACCCCGCCACGGTTCCCGGCATCTACACCAAGCTCCTCGACGTGGACAAGGTCCACTTCGTCGTCTCCGGCTATGGGACGAACCTGATCGCGCCGCTCATGCCCATCGCGATGGAGCGCAAGCTCACCATCATGGGTATCCTCGGCCTGGCCAACAACGAGAAGTACAAGTACCCGAACTACTTTCAGATCCAGCCATCGGGGCCGGATCCGGAGGCCAACTGGGCGACCGGCTTCTTCGAGATCGCGGCCCGGCAGAACCCCAAGCCCCAGACCATCGCGATGGTGGGCGCCGATGCCGAGTACCCGCGTCACGCCATCGCCGGCGCGCGCGAGCTCGTCAAGAAGTTCGGCTTCAAGACCGTGTACGACAAGTCGTACCCGCCGAGCACCGTCGACTACACGCCGATCGCCCGGGCGATCAAGGCCGTGAACCCCGACATCGTGTTCGTCGCCTCGTACCCGCCGGACTCGGTGGGCATGGTCCGCGCGGCGCAGGAAATCGGCCTCCAGCCCAAGATCTTCGGCGGCGGCATGGTCGGCCTGCAGTTCACGACCGTCATGACGAGCCTGGGCCCCATGCTGAACGGGATCGTGAACTACGACTTCTGGGCGCCGGAGAAGACCATGATGTTCCCGGGCATCCAGGAGTTCTTCGCGGAATATCAGAAGCGCGCCAAGGAGGCGGGTGTCGATCCGCTCGGCTATTACCTCCCGCCGTACGCGTACTCCGCCGTCCAGATCTTGGGCCTGGCCATCGAGGGCAGCAAGAGCCTCGAGCAGCAGACAGTGGCCGACTACATCCGCGCCAACGAGTTCGGCACCATCGTCGGCAAGGTGCGTTTCGGACCGAACGGCGAGTGGGCGAAGTCGCGGGTCCTGCAGGTCCAGTATCAGGGCATCAAGGGGATCGACGTCGAACAGTTCAGAGTCCCCGGCAAGAAGATCGTCCTCTACCCCGAGGAGTTCAAGTCGGGCAACGTGATCTACCCCTACTCCGCGGCGCAGAAATAGCGCGAGCGTTCCGCACGGCATGAGGGCCGCGTCCCGGCAACGGGCCGCGCGCCCTCGTTCTGTGTGGACAGGCCCACCACATGTTCTCCTGGGATCTGCTGGCCAACGCGGTGGTCGCCGGCATCCTGCTCGGAGGGTTCTACGCTGCCGTCAGCCTCGGCGTCTCCCTGACCTTCGGGCTCCTGGACGTGGTCAACATCGCCCACCCCGCGTTCGTGATCCTCGGGGCGTACGCGGCCTATGTCATGAACAGCTCCTTCGGCCTCGACCCGATCCTCACCGGCGTGCTGTTCACGCCGCCGTTCTACGTCGTGGGCGCCGCCGTTTACCGGATCTATTACGGCAGCTTCGAGCGGCGCGGCGAGGAATCGTTGCGGGGGCTCGTGTTCTTCTTCGGCCTGCTCTTCATCATCGAGGTGAGCCTGAGCCTGAAGTACGGGGTGGACTACCGGCTGGTCGAGGCCGCCTACATCGGCAAGTCGATCGATTTCGGCGGTGTCGGCATCGCCTTCCGTCTCCTCGTGCCGTTCCTCGTCGGCGTCGGCATGACGCTCGCGCTCTCCCTGTTCCTGTCGCGGACGTTCTACGGCCGGGCGATCATGGGCGTGTCGCAGGATCGCCTCGCGCTCAGGCTCATGGGGGCGAATCCCGTCCGGATCAAGACCATCGCCTTCGGCATCGGCATCGCGGCGGCCAGCCTCTCCGGGGCGCTGCTCATCACGATCGCGCCGGTGGTGCCGTCCACCGATCGCGACTACATCGGGCGCGTCTTCGCCATCACCGTGCTCGGCGGGCTCGGCAGCATCGGCGGCACGCTGGTGGCGGCCATCATCCTCGGCGTGGCGGAGAGCCTGATGGCCACGTTCTTCGGGCCGTCCTGGTCGCACGCGGTCTCGTTCGGGCTCCTCCTGCTGGCGCTGGCCGTCCGGCCCGCCGGGCTCTTCGGGCGATAGACGATGCGAACCTGGGCAGCGCTCCTGATCGGTGTCGCGGTCATGGGCGGTGGGATCCTCCTGGCGAACCTCCGCGTGAACCCCTACGTCTATTTCGCCGGCTACGTCGTGCTCCAGTACGTCGTCATCGCCACCGCGTGGAACATCCTCGGCGGCTACGCCGGCTACGTGAACTTCGGCACGCCCGCCTTCTTCGCGCTGGGCGCGTACACCGCCATCTTTCTCATCGAGGCCTTCACGGCGCCGTTGCCGGTGCTCATCCTCGCCGGGGGCCTGGTCTCCGCGCTGCTGGGGCTCGGCATCGGCTACCTCACGCTCCGGTTGCGCGGCGTCTTCTTCTCCATCGCCACGTTCGCGCTCGCCGTGGTGCTGCAAACGCTGATCATCAACTGGGAGTACGTCGGCGGCGCGAAGGGGTTCACCCTCATCCGCCCGAGCGCCCCCTACTTCGGCAGCTGGGGCGTGCTGCTCTTCACCGTGATGGTCGGGCTGGCGGTGGTGGCGGTCCTCGCCGCGCGGATGATCGAGCGCTCCTGGATCGGCCGCGGGTTGTCGGCGCTGCGCGACAACGAGGAGGCCGCCGAGTGCATGGGCGTGCCCACGCTGCGCCTCAAGCTCTTCGCCACCACGGTCAGCGGCTTCTTCCTCGGCGTCGCCGGCGCGCCCTTTCCCTACTACGTGACCTACGTGGAGCCGTCGTCGGCCTTCAACCTCGATTACGCCGTGAACGCGCTGGCCATGCCGATGATCGGAGGCACGACGACGTGGATCGGGCCCGTGATCGGCGCCGTCCTGCTGGGCACGGCGCAGCAGGTGGCGACCGTCACCATTTCCTCCGAGCTGAATCTGCTGATCGTCGGCGTGGTGCTCGTGCTCTTCGTCGTCCTGGCCCCCGAGGGGATCACGGGCCTGGCGCGGCGGCTCATGGGCCGGTGAGGGGGCGATGGCGGACACGCTCCTCGAGATCGACGGGCTCACCAAGCGGTTCGGCGGCTTCCTGGCGCTGGATCGGGTCCGGCTCCTCGTGACGGCCGGCGAGCGGTTCGGTCTCATCGGGCCGAACGGCTCCGGCAAGACCACGCTCATCAACTGCGTGTCGGGCGCTCTGTCGGCGGACGGTGGCCGGATTCTCTTCGAGGGCCGGGACATCACGGCGATGGCGGCGCACCAGCGGACCCGGCTCGGCATCGTGCGGAGCTTCCAGATCCCGAAGCCCTTCACCAGCATGACCGTGCTCGAGAACCTCGGCATCCCCCTGGAGTACGCCGCCCACGCGAGATCGCACGGCGCCCGCGCCACCGCCGAAGCCATGGAGATCTTGAGAGAGATCGGCCTCGACGCGAAGGCGCACCTGCGGCCGGCGGGGCTGACGCAGATCGAGATGCGGAAGCTCGAGCTGGCCCGCGCGATGGCCGCCCGGCCGAAGCTGCTCATCTCCGACGAGGCGATGGCGGGGCTCTCCAGCGCCGAGGTGGACGACATCCTCGCGATCCTCTTCCGTCTGAGCGGGCAGGGAATCACCATCATCATGATCGAGCACATCATGCGGGCGGTGATGCGGTTCTCGCAGCGGATCGTCGTCCTGGACGCCGGCAACCGCATCGCCGAGGGCACGCCGGAGGAGATCGTGCGCAATCCCGCCGTCGAGAAGGCCTACCTTGGCGAGTAGGATCGTCGTTCGTGACGTCGACGCCGGCTACGGCGCGGTGCGGGTGCTCCATGGCGTCTCGATCGAGGTGCGCGAGGGAGAGACCGTGGCCCTGCTCGGCACCAACGGCAACGGTAAGAGCACCCTCATCAAATGCATCATGGGCATGGTGGCGCCCGACGCCGGCGAGATCTTCCTGGAGACCGACGACGCGCGGATCGATCTCACGAAACGGTCCACCGAGGAAATCGTCGGCCTGGGCATCACCATGGTGCCGGAGGGCCGCCGGCTCTTCCCCAAGCTGACCGTCGAGGAAAATCTCCTGCTCGGGGCCTACCGCACGGGCGCCCGCGGTGACATCGACCGCAACCTGGCCTTCTGCTTCGAAGCGTTTCCCGTCCTCCGCGAGCGGCGACGCCAGCTGGCGGGAAGCATGAGCGGCGGCGAGCAGCAGATGCTCGCCCTCGCGCGCGCCCTCATGTCCTCGCCCCGGATCCTCCTGGTGGACGAGCCGTCGGTGGGGCTGGCGCCGATTCTGGTCAACCGGGTCATCGGCAAGATCCGCGAGCTCAAGGATCGGTATCACCTGACCGTCCTGATGGCCGAGCAGAACTTCAATCAGGCGACCAAGATTGCCGACCGCGGATACATCATCGTGCACGGCAAGATCGAGTTCGAGGGACACAGCACGCAGGAGCTCCGGGAGAACGAGCTCGTCAAGAAGTATTACCTCGGCGTCTAGTTGCTCTTCCGCGCGTGGAGCCGGCGGCGGGGGCGGGGGCGTGCGGGAGGGGGCGCCGCGACCACGCGGCACGCGTTCGCTGCTCCTCGGCGGCTGGGCTCCATCTGGGCGCGCGACTCCCGTGTCAACTTGGAGGGACCGGGTCCGGCGCCCCCTCCCGCACGCCCCCGCCCCCGCCGCCGGCTCCCGGGTCGGTAGCGCCTCGTCTGGCGTAGGAGACGCGGAGGTGGGCTTGGACCGACGGGCGGCGGTCGCGGACGGACGGTCTGCGGAGGCGTGTAGGTTGTTGTAAGGTCTCTGCCATGACTTCGGGGTCGGCGGGGGGACGGTTTCGGGAGGCGGTTGCGGCCGAGCGCCCGTTGCAGGTGGTTGGGTGCGTCTATGCGTATGCTGCGCGGATGGCCGAGCGTGTCGGGTTCAAGGCGATCTATCTTTCCGGGGGCGGCGTGGCGGCGGGATCGCTCGGTGTGCCCGATCTCGGGATCACGACGCTGGACGACGTCCTCACGGACGTGCGCCGCATCACCGGGGTGACCCAGCTGCCGCTGCTCGTCGACGCCGACACCGGCTTCGGCAGCGCGTTCAACATCGCGCGAACGGTCCGATCGCTGATCGCATCCGGGGCCGGCGCCATGCACATCGAGGATCAGGTGCAGGCCAAGCGTTGCGGGCACCGTCCGGGGAAGGCCATCGTCACCCCGGAGGAAATGGTCGACCGCATCAAAGCTGCCGTCGACGCGAGGACCGACCCCGAATTCGTCATCATGGCTCGGACCGACGCGCTCGCTGTCGAGGGTGTCGAGTCCGCGATCGACCGCGTGGCGGCCTGTGTGGAGGCCGGCGCGGACCTGATCTTTCCGGAAGCGGTCACCGATCTCTCGACGTACCGCCGGTTCGCCGACGCGGCCGGGGTCCCGATTCTCGCCAACATCACCGAGTTCGGCGTGACGCCATTGTTCACCGTCGACGAGCTGGCGGGCGCCGGGGTGGGCGTCGTCCTGTACCCCCTGTCCGCCTTCCGGGCGATGAACGCCGCGGCGCTCGCGGTCTACGAGACGCTGCGCCGGGAGGGCACGCAGAAGCCGGTCGTGTCAGCGATGCAGACGCGCGCAGAGCTCTACGATTTCCTCGACTACCACGCCTGGGAGAGGAAGCTCGACGAGCTCTTCTCGAAGGACAAGCAGGAGTGACACCGTACCGATCCCATCGCCCTTGGAAAACTGGGAGGAAAGTCGCCGAATTCTGATCAGGAACTGACCAGGCTTCAGAGCTCTCCCCGCGGGCGGTACAGCCAAGTTTTACCGGAATTTCAGTATCTTCCCGTCATTCCACACCCTGGCACTCGCCGTGCTTCTCTTCACGGGACATGGACATCCCCAACGGAGGCCCGGGGGCGGGGAGCTTCCTCGAGGTACAGGGCGCAGCCACGGCGGAGCGTGCGGCGCAAATGCTCGAGGAGCTGCTTCAGCTTGGCATCGATATCGGCAGCGATGGCGAGCTGTCCTCGGTCCTCGACCGGATCGTGAGGCAGGCGCGTCGGTTCACCGGCGCCGAGGCCGCGACGCTCTTCCTTCGCGAGGGCTCCTATCTACGGTTCTCCGTCGTTCAGAACGAAATGACCGCGCGACGGCTCGGCGAACACGATATGCAAAACCGGCTCGAGGCCGAGCGCTTGCCGCTGGACGTCCCGAGCCTCGCCGGGCACGTGGCCAATTCGGGCGAGGTCCTCAACGTGCCGGAAGCCTATGACATCCCCCGCGACGCACCGTACGCGTTCAACTGGCGGGTCGACCTGGCCACGGGCTACCGGACCCACTCGGTGCTCGCGGTCCCGCTGCGGGACGCGTCGCGCCGGATCCAGGGTGTGCTCCAGCTGATCAACGCCGCGGGCCCCGACGGGCGGGTGATTCCATTTCATCCGCGACTCGAAAGTGTGGCCCGCGCGTTCGCCGCGTACGCCGCGATCGCCGTCCGGAGCGCCCGGCTCGAGGAGCTCTCGTTCAAGGACCCGCTCACGGACGGCTACAACCGGCGTTATCTCATGCTGCGGCTTCACGAAGAGGTGAGCCGCGCGTCGCGCTACCAGCAGCCGCTGTCGCTGATCCTGCTCGACCTCGACGGCTTCAAGGCCATCAACGACCGCTGGGGCCACGACGCCGGCGACGAGGTCCTCAAGCAGGTCGTCCAGCTCCTGGCGAGCCAATCCCGACGCGACTCCGTCGTCGCCCGGTACGGCGGCGACGAGTTCATCGCGCTCCTGCCGAGCACCACCAAGGCCGCGGCGCTCGTATACGCCGAACGAATGCGCGCGATCATCGAGCGCTATCCGTTCCAGTACGGGCCGCTGACCGCGAGCTTCGGCGTGGCCGGCTTCCCGGAAGATCCGGGCAGCGTCGCCGACCTGATCAAGAGCGCCGACCACGCGCTCTACGAGGCGAAGCGGCAAGGTCGGAACCTCGTTGGAGGTCTCCTGAGGTGACCCCGCTGATCGCCACGAAAACCGCGCGTGCCACCAAGACGGTGCTGATCGTCGACGACGAGCCGGCCATCGTCCGGATGCTGAAGGACGCGCTGGGAGTGTTCGGGCACGAGCACGGCTACAAGGTCGAAACCGCCGGTGACGGGGCGGACGCGCTGGTGGCGCTCGAGCGCGAGCCGTTCGATCTCGTCCTGCTGGACATGTACATGCCGAGGATGAGCGGTCTGGAGCTCCTCGAGCGGATGCGCCAGCTGAGGATGCAGACCCCGGTCCTCATGCTGACGGGCAACGACGATGCGCGCACCGCGGCCGACGCGCTCGCGAGCGGCATCTTCGCCTATATTCCGAAGCCGTTCGAGCTCCAGCAACTCGAGCACTTGGTCTCGCTCGCGATCTCGTCGCGCTCCACCGCCGCGATCCGCTGAGCCGGCCGCGGCGCGCCCGCGCGCGCCGGTGCGTCCCTGTTGACCCGGCCGCGGCGATCGCGTAGATCTGGAAGCCATGAGCGATCCCGTCACGGTTTCGGTGCTGACGCATCGGCTCGAGGCCATCGTCCAGGAGATGGGCGAGGCGATGCTGCGGACGGCGTACTCACAGATCCTGAACTCGAGCCGCGATTTCTCCACGGCGCTCTGCGATGCGCAGGCGCGGCTGATCGCGCAGGCCGAGCACGTGCCGATCCATGTGGGCGCGATCCCGTGGGCGGTCGAATCCGTCCGCGACGCCTTCAAGGGACGGGTCAGACCGGGCGACGTCTACCTGCTGAACGATCCCTACCACGGCAACAACCACCTGCCGGACCTGACCGCGTTCGTGCCGGTGTTCGTGGGCGACGAGGTTGCCTTCTGGTCGGTCAACCGCGCCCATCAGAGCGACATCGGCGGCTCGACCCACGGCGCCTACAACCCGGGCGCGACCGAAATCTGGCAGGAGGGCCTGCGGATCACGCCGCTCAAGCTCTACGACGCGGGCGAGCTGCGGGACGACGTGCTCCGGATGATCACGACCAACGTGCGCCACCCGCACGACTTCATGGGCGACCTCCGGGCGATGATCGGCTCGGCGCGCGTCGGCGAGCGGCGCCTGCTCGCGCTCACCCGTGAGTACGGCGCCGCGACGGTGCTGGCGGCCGTGGACGAGATCCTGGACGGCGCGGAGCTGCAGGCCCGGCGCTGCGTGAAGACCTGGCGCGACGGGGTGTATCGCGGCGAGACGACCCTGGACGATGACGGCCACGGGTTCACCGACATCTGGATCCGTGCGACCGTGACCAAGCGGGGCGACGCGCTCACCGTGGATCTGAGCGACTCCCATCCTCAGGTGTCCGGCTTCGTCAACTCGTCGTTTCCGAACACGATGTCGGCCGTGCACATGGCGTTCGCCTACCTCCTCGAGCCGAGGACGCCGAAGAACTCCGGAACGTTCCGGCCCGTCCGGGTCATCGCGAAGCAGGGCACGATCGTCTGGCCCTACCCGCCGGCGCCGGTCACCCTCGCGACGAACCACTGCGCCCAGGAGATCGCCGAGGCGATCATCCGGGCGCTGGCGCCCGCCTGTCCCGAGCGCGCGATCGCCGGATGGGGGCGGCGCTTCCGCATCGCGATCAAGGGCGTCAATCCACGAACGCGGAAGCCGTTCATCTGGCACATGTTCCACGCCCGCCCCGGCGGCGGCGCGACGGTGGTCGGCGACGGATGGGAGACGGCCGGCGAGGGGCAGGCCGCCGGCGGGATCAAGTTCGGCAGCGTGGAGGTGGCGGAGGCGCGCTTCCCGCTGACCTTCGAGCACCACGAGTTCCGAGCCGATTCCGCGGGCGAGGGGATGCACCGCGGCGGCGTCGGCGCCGTCCTGCGCCTCCGGATGGACATCGAGGAGCCGGCGGTCGCGAACACTGCGGGTGATGGAGTGCGTCACGCCCCGTATGGTCTGCTCGGCGGCAAGGATGGTCTCCCCCACCGCTACCGGCTCCAGTCGCGCGGTCGGCCGGTGCGCGGAAAGGCGACGTGTTCCTGGTCGAGTCCTCCGGCGGCGGCGGCTATGGGCTGCCGTCGAAGCGCGCGAAGGCCGCACGGGAGAGCGATCGCCTCAACGGCTTCGTGAGCCGGTAGATGAACCGTGGTTCGTGCGATGGCTTCGCCCGCGCGACCTGGCGTGGGACTCGGCCGCTATCGTGTGACCGGTGAGGGGTGCCGGGGGGAGCGACGCCGCTTGTATCTTGAGAGTGGCGTGGCAGACCGACTCGCCGGAGGTTGGCGCACAGACCGTGGGGGAGTGAGGGTCGCCACGCTGCATCCTCCAGAAAGCCCGAACAGTTGCCAGGGCCAGGGAGCCCGCATCGACAAGCTCGGGCGAAAGGAGCGGCGATGACCGAGGCGGGCGGCTTCGTGGGGATCGACGTAGCGAAGGCGGAGCTGGAAGTCGTGGTGCGGCCAAGTGGGGCGCGGTGGACCGTGACCAACAACCCTGCCGGGCTCGCGCAGTTGCAGGAGCGGCTGCAGGCGTCGGCGCCTTCGCTGATCGTGCTGGAGGCGACCGGCGGGTACGAGGTGGCGGTGGTGGCCGCGCTGGCGACGGCCGCGCTGCCCGTGGTGGTGCTCAATGCGCGGCAGGTACGCGACTTCGCCCGAGCCACCGGCCGGTTGGCGAAGACGGATGCGATCGACGCTGGCGTGTTAGCGCACTTCGCCGAGGTGGTGCGGCCGCCGGTGCGGCCGCTGCCGGATGCGATGACGCAGAGCCTGCAGGCGTGGCTCATGCGGCGGCGGCAGCTCGTGGAAATGCTGCTCGCGGAAGAGCAGCGCCGGAGCCGGGCCCCGCGGCCGATCCAGCGGCAGATCGACCAGCACGTGCGGTGGTTGCGCGCGCAGCTGGGCGCCGTGGAGAAGGATTTGGCGCAGACGCTACGGGAGAGTCCGGTGTGGCGGGAGAAGGATAACCTGTTGCGCAGCGTGCCCGGCGTGGGGCCAGTGTTGACCACCACGCTGTTGGGGGATGTCCCGGAGTTGGGGCAGCTCAACCGCAAGCAAATCGCCGCGCTCATCGGCGTGGCGCCGCTCAATCGCGACAGCGGCACCTACCGCGGCCGCCGCGCCGTGTGGGGCGGGCGCGCCCACGTCCGCGCCACCCTCTACATGGCGACGTTGACGGCCGCGCGGTACAACCCGGTGATTCGCGCGTTCTACGAACGGCTGGTCGCGGCCGGGAAACCGAAGAAGGTCGCCCTGACGGCGTGTATGCGGAAGCTCCTGACGATCCTCAACGCGATGATCGCGCGACGGACGGCGTGGAAGCCGCCCGCCGCGGTTAGTGCTTGACAGGGGAGACAGTTACTCCCCCCGGACGACTACGACTGCTACGAATTTCCAGCCCCTAAC
>Ga0209378_1000816_pt1 | contig 22571 bp, 22 predicted proteins | sample GraSoiAngelo_156_FD_186170 | JGI IMG/M metagenome (GOLD analysis project Ga0209378, IMG submission 186170) | Grasslands soil microbial communities from the Angelo Coastal Reserve, California, USA - 14_1009_13_40cm (SPAdes) (version 2) | ecosystem: Environmental > Terrestrial > Soil > Grasslands ...
TTCGCGCGTGTGTGGGTGGAGGCCAGGTTCGCGCTGTACTTCCGCAACAGCGTCCTCGTCACCATCGCCTCCGTCGTCATCGTCGTGATCCTGGGGGCCATGGCCGGGTACGCGCTGGGCCGGTTCCGCTTCCGCGGAAACGATCTCGTCTATCTCTACTTCCTCAGCGGGTTGATGCTGCCGATCCGCCTCGGGATCATTCCGCTGTTCATCCTGATGCGCACCTTACATCTGCTCGACACCCTGTGGGCGCTGATCCTGACCTACGCCGCCTCGGGCCTGCCCAGCGCGGTGTTTATCCTGACCGGGTTCTTCCGGACGCTGCCCGCGGACCTGGACAGCGCCGCCCGCATCGACGGCGCCGGGGAGTGGCTGATCTTCCAGCGGATCATGGTGCCGCTGGTGCGGCCGGCCCTGGTCATTGTGGCCGTGTACAACCTCATCCCCATCTGGAACGATTTCTTCTTTCCCCTGGTGTTCATCCAGACCGACCGGTGGAAAACCTTGCCGCTGGGGATGACGACGTTCTTCGGCCAGTACTCCGCCGACTGGGGCGCGCTGTTCGCCGGCCTTACGCTGGCCGCGGTGCCGGTCGTGACGCTCTATGCGCTGCTGTCGCAGCAGTTCATCCGCGGGCTCACCGCGGGTGCGGTGAAAGGGTGAGGACCGCCATGGACGCCGGATGGCAGGAGCGGTTGCGGGGCGGGGTGATCGTGTCCTGCCAGGCCCGGGCCGGGCATCCTCTGCACGATCCGGTGGTGATTGCCGCCATGGCGCGCGCGGCGGTCGCCGGAGGCGCGGTGGGGCTGCGGATCAACGGCGAGGCGGATCTACGGGAGGTGCGCCGGGGCGTGGACGTGCCGCTGATCGGCCTGCGCAAGATGTGGAGCGCGGAATCGCCGGTGTACATCACGCCCACATTTGCCGATGCCAAGGCCATCGCAGACGCGGGGGCGGACATCGTCGCGCTGGATGCGACCGCCCGGCCGCGCCCCGGTGGTGAGCGGCTGGACGATCTGATCCCGCGCATCCACCAACTCCTCGGCCGACCGGTGATGGCGGATGTGGCCACGCTGGACGAAGGGATGCGCGCCGCGGCGCTTGGGGCGGACATCGTCTCCACGACGCTCTCAGGATATACGGGGGACGGGCCGACTCCGGACGATCCGGACCTGGAGCTGGTGCGCCACCTGGCAGGTGCGCTGCGGGTGCCGGTCATCGCGGAAGGGCGCTACCGCTCGCCGGCGGAGGTGGTGGAGGCGCTGCGCGCCGGGGCGTTCGCCGTCGTGGTTGGGCGGGCAATCACCGATCCGTTGATGCTCACCAAGAGTTTCGTCGATGCGACGAAGGAGTTCCGGCGGTGACGGAGGTGGTCGTGGCCGGGATCGACGGCGGCGCGTCGTCGACGACCTGCGTCGTGATCGACTCCGCGGGCCGGGTGCTCGGGACCGGGCGCGGCGGTCCGATCGATCACCTCTACAAACCCTCGGGGCGCGCACAGACGCGGCGCGCGCTGCGCGACGCCTTGTCGTCTGCGCGAGGTGCGCGGAAGCCTCGTGTCCCGCTGCGCGCCGTCGTGGCGGGACTCACGGGCGTGGAGCCGCGTTCAAATGAGTCGCGCACGGCGGCGCGGATGATCCGCGAGCTCACGCGGGCGCCGGTCGTCCATGCCACCTGGGACGCCGAGATCGCGTACTTCGGCGCATCGGTCGGCCGGCCCGGTGTGATGGTGATCGCCGGGACGGGCTCGGTGGCCTATGCGCGGAATGCCAGGGGGCAGACCACCCGCACCGGCGGCTACGGATATCTGATTGACGACCTCGGCGGCGGGGTGAAGATTGGACAGGCGGGATTGCAGGCCGCCTTACGGAGCGCCGACGGGCGCGCTCCGCCGACAGCGCTGCTGCCGATGCTGACCGCGCAGCTGGGAGGATGGCCGAAGATTCGCGCGCGGATTTACGGTGAACGCGGCGGCCGCGCGTTCCTGGCGGCGCTGGTGCCGGTGGTGGCCAGGGCGGCGCGCCGCGGGGATCGTGTCGCGCGGGGCATCCTGGCCGACGCAGGGCGTGAACTGGGCGCGCTGGTCGTGGCGGCCGCAACGCGCCTGCACATGCTCCATGAGCCGTTTCCTGTGTTTCCCGTGGGAGGCGTGTTTGAGATTGGACGGCCGGTGGTGGACCCGATGCGCGCGGCGATGAGGACACGCGCACGCCGGGCGGTGATCCGCCCGCCGCAGTTCGCGCCGGAGATCGGCGCGGCGTTGATGGCGCTGGAGCTGGTAGGGATCACGCTTGACGCCGGGGCCCTCCGGCGGCTCGCGCGGTCCGCCCGGCAATTGTAGTCATCGCGAGCGCCAAAGGCGCGTGGCGATCTCCGTCTCAGGAGATTGCTTGCCACCCCGCAAATTTGAATAGCGAATTTGCGGGGACCCCGGCAGCGCTTCGCTCCTCGCCATGACAGAAGCGGCATCCCCTCACTGACAGAGGCGTCACGCAGGGACACCTCCGCATCCACAATGGGGCGCAAACTCGCATGTCTCATACATCCACGCAGGGCAGGGCGGGAGTTTGTCCGGAGCAGCGCCGGATTCGAGGAGCGCCACGCGGCGCTCGACTTCGGCGCGGATCGTTGGGAGGTCTTTGAAGCCAATCTCGTAGACCATGAACTTGTCATCGGGAATAGCATTGTAGTACAGAATGAGGCGACCCTGCGCACTTTCGGCTAACGCGCAGATGAAAGCGAGGCGGTCGACGTTCCAGCTCATCTCCTGGGGCAGGCGGTCGCGGTCAATCATGCGCCGGAAACCAGTCGTGCGGACCAGCGTTGGGACCCCCCGGAACATGGAGACGCGATCAGCCAGGGTCCGCAGCCCGACAGGGATACTCCGGAATCCTCCCGGGAATCCGTATTGCAGCGCCTTGGTGAGCGCCTCGTAGAAACCGCGCCGCCGGATCTCCTTGAGCCTGGCCTCGCTCGATTCATCCTCCTCGACGACCGCATCGGGTTGCTGTCGGTACGCCGTCTTCCGGGGAAAGAGGAGGTGATGGATTCGGTACCCGGTCGGGCGCGCCCCGGATCGCCGTAGCTTCTCATTGATCTGATCTTCGAGCCCCGGATCTCGCGTCACCGTCGCCATGTCCGCCCGGACGACACGCTCGAGCGGCGGCGCCGCTTCACAGCCGCACACGTCCTGATAATCGCACCGCCGGCCATACCATTCACATTGCGGCAGGCCGGAGGGAGTACCGGCGTCCAGGGCTCGCTGAAATAGATCTCGCCGCCGGATCATGCCGGTGCGGATCTCGGCGAGGTTCGAGAGCTCGACCGCATAGGCGGAGAGCACCGCGCCATCGCCAGATCGAGGAGTGTAGTAGACCACCAGGTGCCCCCGGGGGATGCCGGTCATGGCACAGTACATGCCCAGTTGGTCGAGGTAGCTGGGCCGCACCACGCCGTCGCGGTCTTGGAACGACGTGGTCTTCAGTTCGACGGGCGCATCTTCGTAGATGTCGATCTTGCCAACGATATCTTCATAGGTCACAAACTGCTCGGCAAACTCTTCAGTCGAAATGGTTCTCTCGAACTGCGCGTGAACGCCGGTGCCGGTCATCATCGTCTGCGCTCGCTCCGCCGATGGCTGGATATCGGGTCTCGTCCGGCGGAAGAAGGCCTGCCGCGGGTTGACAAGGTCGGTGACGGAGATGCGCCGGCGTGCGCCTTGAGTGCGGATGGCGGCCGTGAGCTCATCCTTGATCGTCCGGTTGGCGTCGACGTTGCGAACGAATTTGGCGGAGAAGGCTTCGTACATCGAGAATCAACCTTTGGTACTCACTCTACCATCGGGGGGACTCTATGGCCACGGAGGCCGGCGCGTATCCGCTGCGGTTTGATGTGCAGTACCCCGGGAAACTTTCCCGCAGGCTCATCTTCGTCAAGTGGCTGCTGGCGGCGCCGCACTATTTGATCATCAACACGTTCGGCAATCTGCAGTTTGCCTGCTCGCTGATCGCGTTCTTCTGGATCCTGGCGACCGAACGCTATCCCCGCGGGTTGTTCGACCTGTGGGTGAATACGACCAGGTGGGGCGTGCAGGTGGGCGCCTATACAGGGCTGATGCGCGACGAGTATCCGCCGTTCGGCTGGGACCGGGGCGCTTATCCAATCACATATGATGTCGAGTATCCTGGGAAGCTGTCGCGCTGGCTGCTCTTCGTCAAATGGCTGTTGCTCGTGCCGCACTACGTGATTCTCGTCTTCCTCTGGCCGGCCGCGGCCGCAGTGTGGATCGTGGCGTGGTTCGCCATCCTCTTCACCGAGCAGTTCCCCCGTGGAATGTTTGACTTTCTGGTGGGGGTGGCCCGGTGGACCTACCGGGTCCTCGCGTACTTCTCGCTGCTGCGTGATGAGTATCCCCCATTTAGTCTGACGTAACCCTCCTGTCATCGCGAGCGCAGCGAAGCGATCTCCTCTGACGCGGAGATTGCTTCGGCCCCTTCGGGGCCTCGCAATGACCGCGTGAGCACTCTCACTCTCCTCTGCAATCGTTCCCTGCGATGCAGGAGGCGGGCGCGGCAGGGATCCCCGTCACCGTTGAGCGCGGCCAGCGCATGCTCGGTGTGTGTCAGGGCGCGTTGCGGGTCGCGCAGCTCCCACTCCCAGACCATCGCCAGCCGTTCCAGCGCCTGCCACCGCGGGAGGATCCCCGCCTGCGCTTCGCGGTCCCAGAGGTCGAGCAACCGCTCCGGTTGGCCGGTCCGCCTGTAGTGGCGGGCCAGCGCAGTGGCCGCGCGGCGCCGCGCCGGCGGCTCGTGCTCGTCCTCAAGGGCCAGTTCGTAGCAGCCGGCCGCGGCGTCCACCTGCCCGCGGACGTCCAGGAGCCGTCCCAATCCGAACCAGTCCACCACGACCGGCGTGCGGTCAGGATGGGCGAGGAGTTCTCCGGCCAGACCGTGCAGGGCCACCAGCGAGAGAATATCCTGCTCGTTGTGGGCGAAGACCGGTTCGAGGACGTCGAAATCGCCGGTATGGAGAAACTGTACGTACAGTGAGGGGATCACCCACCCCGGCACGTCGATGCACCGCTCGACCTTGAGGATCATCTGCTCCAGCAGGGCCATGCTGTAGCCGCCCAGTCTCCGGTGCCACAGCCGGCGCGCCACGCTCATCAGATCCAGATGCGACTCGGATGCGATGTCCGCCCGCATGCGGCACAGGAGAAAGCGCGTCTGCAGTAGTGGGAGGTCGAAACGGGTGCCGTTGAAGGTGACAAGGGCGTCGAAGCGGCGGAGGTGGTCGCCGACCGCCTCGAGCATCTCCGGTTCCGCGCCGAGATCGCGGAGGAAGTACTGGGTGAGGGAGACGCAGTCTTCCCCGGTCGACGCGATACCGATGAGGAAGACGTAGGTGCCGGTGCCGCCGGCGAGACCGGTGGTTTCGGTGTCGAGCCAGGCCACGGAGTTCCCTACAGGGCCGGCAGTGCGGCCGAGGTGAAGCGCGTCGCCGAGGGGTCGCAGGCCGTGGACGCGGTCGAGCGGCCAGGTGCGGGTGCGGATGTCGAACCCATGATCTGTCATTGCGAGGAGCGAAGCGACGAAGCAATCCCCGTTGCGAGGGGCGAAGCCCCGTGGCAATCTCCATCTGAGAGGAGATCGCTTCGCTGCGCTCGCGATGACGGCGTGAGCAGGGGATCGCCACGGCCCTCCAGGTCTCGCGATGACGGACTGGACATCTCGGGGCTCGCGATGACGGACGAGAGTATTGCCAGGCAGTCCGCCTTGCCTGTACTCCCCACTTCCAGCACGGGTCCCACGCACGACGGGCACCCCCACTCGCAGCCGCAGTTCCGGACCAGGTCGATCGCGGCCGTCACGAGTTCGTCGTGGAGGCGGAACAGCCGCTCGGCCAGCCCCACGCCGCCGGGGGCCCGTTCGTACAGGTAGATCGTGGGGTGGCCGGTGTGCGGAGAGCGGATCTCGTAGACGCGGCCGAGGTCGTTGGGATCGCACATCAGATAGAGCGGGGCGATGTTGTGCAGCGCGTGGGACACGGCGGCGAGGGCGCCCTGGAGACGGTCGTTCGACCAGGCAGGAGATTGCTTCGGCCCTTCGGGCCTCGCAATGACAACAGGCCCGCTCCTCGCCATGACCGGTGGGAGGATCCACCAGGCGCCGGTGGTGTGGATCGTCGTCTCAGGAAGGTTGATGCGGCCCCAGCCGACGTTTTCTTGCGTGAACAGCTTCAACTTCTTAAAAATCGTCGGCCGGTAGGTGACGACCACATCGCCGTGCGCGCGGGGGAGGGGACCGCGTGCTCCGCCGTCCTCTTTGAGGATGTCGATGCCGACAGCGATCTCGGCGTCGGTATAGTAGTCGACCTCGACCTGCTTCACGTAGGCCTTGCGCTGGTCCCAGTCCAGCCGCTGCACCTCGTACTGCTGGCCCAGGTGCATGTAGATGGCATGCTCGTGGACCAGGGCCGGCGCCGAGGCCAGATCCACTTCCCCGACGACGTGTGGCGTGGGACCGGTCTCGTCGATGATGATCACGTTCTCCGTGGACGCCGATCGCAGGCTGACGTCCTCCGCGGGAAAGCGCTCGGCGACATAGTGCCACCGCCGGCCGTCGTCGTGCACGATGTGCTCCGACTGCAGATGGCGCATGATGGCGTCCTGGGCGGCGGCCCCGTACGGTTCATCACGGCCCATCGGCAGTTCGAACACCGCGCACTTCAGATGGCTGGTGAGGACCAGCAGGTTGTCTGGGTTGATCAGCGCGTGCTCAGGGGAGTGCTCGAAAAAGTACTCCGGGTGCGTCATCAGGTACTGGTCGAGGGGATCGCTGGTGGCCACCAGGAAGGCCGCCGCGAGTTCACTGGTGCGGCCAGCGCGTCCCATCTGCTGCCAGGTGGAGGCGATCGTGCCGGGATAGCCGGCGAGAATCGCCGCGGCGAGCTGGCCGATGTCGATGCCCAGTTCCAGCGCGTTGGTGGCGGCGACGGCGCGAATATCTCCCTCGCGCAGTCCCCGCTCGATCGCGCGGCGTTCTGACGGCAGGTAGCCGGCCCGGTAGCCGCGGATCGTCTCCGGATCGCGCCCGTGGTGCGTCGCCAGGTCCTTGAAATAGGTGGTGAGCAGTTCGGCCGCCAGGCGGCTGCGCCCGAACGTGATTGTGGGAATCTGGTTGCGGATCAGCTCGGAGGCTAGGTCGCGGACCTCCAGCAAGGTGTCGCGGCGGATCCCCAGCTCGCGGTTGACCACCGGCGGGTTGATGAAGGCGATCACTTTCTCCCCGGCGGGGGCCCCGGATTGATCGATCAGCGTCACCGGCCTGCCGATCAGGCGCTCGGCGTGTTCCTGTGGATTGCCGATGGTGGCGCTCGTGCAGATGAACTGCGGGTCGCTGCCGTAGAAACGGCAGATCCGCGAGAGGCGGCGGATCACGTTGGCCACGTGACTCCCGAACACTCCGCGGTACTGATGCAGCTCGTCGACAATGACGTAGCGCAGGTTCTCGAACAGCCGCAGCCATTTGGTGTGGTGCGGGAGGATCGCCGTATGCAACATGTCGGGGTTGGTGACGACGATGTGGCCGGCGGCCCGGATCGCGCGGCGGGCGGAGGCCGGCGTATCGCCGTCGTAGGTAAAGGTCTTGATGTCGGCGTGAAGCGTATGGACGAGCTGCTGGAGCTCGTCCACCTGATCGGCGGACAGCGCCTTCGTGGGAAACAGGTACAGCGCGCGGGCGTTCGGCTCCGTGAGGATCCGGTTGAGCACCGGCAAGTTGTAGCACAGCGTTTTGCCGCTGGCGGTCGGCGTCACCACGACGAGGTGCTCGCCCGCATGCGCGGCCCGAAACGCCTCGGCCTGGTGCGAGTACAGGGATTCGATCCCGCGCTGGCGCAGGGCGCGCGCCAGACCTGGGTTGACGGCGTCAGGGAAGGGTGCCGTCCGTGCGGATCTTGCGGGGAGCGTCTTCCAGGTGGCGACGCGAGAAGAGAGGTATGGGTCCGATTGAAGGCGGTTGAGGATCTGTAGCAGCGTCATGGGAAGCCTCCCGCGTCTTTTCGAAATACGAACTAGTGTTCGCTATATTATGGTGAGGTCCTTCACCCTGAGGAACCGCGTCATGGACGACGAACTACCTACTGCCTATCAGGAGGTCGTATCCATGGACACGATGGTCCACCCGCTCAGCCAGGCCGTGGAGTCACTGCACGAGGAAATCTTCAAAGCCGTCGAGCCCCTCGGGGACGCGGAGATCAACTGGGTGCATCCCCAGCTGTCCAACACCATCGGCATCCTTCTCCGGCACGTGGCCGGCTCGGAACGCTATTGGATTGGCGAGGTCGTGGGCGGGCGCGCCATGCACCGCAAGCGGGAGACGGAATTCACCCACGAGCCCCTGACGAAGACGCCGCTGGTAGAGAATCTGCGCCGCGCGCACTCACAGGTGCAGGAGGTGCTGCGGTCGCTGTCCGCAAGCGATCTCGCCTCGCTGGTTGACGTCCAGTCTCAGGACGGCATGCGCCAACACACGAAGGCGTGGGCCATTCTGCATTCCATCCAGCACACGTCCTATCATCTCGGGCAGATCCAGCTATTCAAGAAGATGGCGACCACCGCCCAGACCGCGGGAGGGCGAACATGACGCACTCCCTCTTTCGCCCCGTCTCCGCGGAGATGGTGGCCGCGAAGGTGGAGCTGCGCGACCGGCTGCTGACCCGTCTCGAACGTCAGGCGGTCCGGGCGCTAACCCTGCGCCGGCGGCGCCAGTATCATCCGTCTCCCGGCGTGAATCTGGTCGGGATCGGGATCGGTGAGAAGATTGTCGCCGCGCGGCCCACCAGCGAGCTCTGCGTCAAGGTGCTGGTGGCCAGGAAGTACCCGCGGGGCCGGATCAGCCGCGGCGACCGCATTCCGGCGTCGGTTGGCGGCGTGCCGGTCGATGTCGAAGGCGTGGGCTATGTAAGGAAGTTTCAACCGCCCAACCAGCAGCGCCGGCGGCCGGTGCCCGGCGGCGTCTCGGGCAGCTTGGCCATCGAGGCGGTGGGGTTCCGATATGCGGGCACGCTCGGGGTGATCGTGTTCGACCGGGATCACCGCGACGTCGTGTATGCCCTTAGCAACAATCACGTGCTGGCGAACGAGAACCGGGCGGCGGTTGGCGCAGGCGCGGTGCAACCGGCAACCCTGGATGGTGGCCGGCCCACGGATCGCGTGGCGGCCCTGGATCGCTTCGTCCCCCTGCGCTACAACAACGAACCCAACCGCATGGACGCCGCCATCGCGCGGTTCGATGCCCCGGCCGACGCGGCCCGGGTCATCCTGGACATCGGGGCGCCAACCGGGGCGGAGGATCCCACGCTGAACCTCCTCGTCCGGAAGTCCGGCCGGACCACGGGCGTCACCGAGGGGATCATCCGCTCGGTGCAGTTCGACGTGTTCAACGTGGTCTACGAGCAGGGGACCGTGCGGATGGACGATGTGATGGTCATTGAAGGTGTGCGGGGAAGCTTCAGCCGCCCCGGGGACTCCGGGTCGGCCATTGTGGATCCGCAGGGAAACGTCGTGGGCTTACTGTTCGCTGGAAGCGACACGGTGACGTTTGCCATTCCCATCCGGCGTGTGCTTCAACGCTTGCGGGTCAGTATCGCCACCTGAGGAGGTGCACGCCTGATGACCTCGGAGATGCCGGTCAAAGCACAGCGGGCCAAAGAGGCGCTGGTCAAACGGTTGGCGGACCAGCCGGGGTTCGTAGGGGTCGGCATCTCACAGAATCCCGCAGGACAGTTTGAAATCGTGGTGATGGTTGTGGAGCAGACCAGTCCCGTGCTCGCGAAAGTGCCCCCGCGCTGGCAGGGCATCCCGGTGCGCACGCAGGTCGGGGGCGTCCCCAGGAAATTCTAGCGGAGTTGTGCGAGGTCCTGAATGATATCGGCCGGATCCGGATTTGCCGCGTAGGCGCCCAGCACCACACCACGGCGGTCGATGAGAAAGGTGGGTACGGCGTGGTCCTGCAGGCCGCCGGCCAGGGGCCGGACCTCCACGCTGTAGCGGCGGCGCACGGCGGCGACCGCCTGCGGATCGCCCGTGAGAAAATGCCAGCCGCGCCGGTCGGCCTGGTAGCGCGCCGCGTAGGCGCGCAGGACAGCGGGCGTATCCCGGAGTGGATCGGTGGTGACCGACGCGAAGACGATGTCGGTCCCCCACCAGTGCCGGCGGATCAGCTCGCGCTGCACCCGGGCCAGGGCGGCGGTGGTGAGGGGACACACGTCGGTGCAGTTCGTGTAAAAGAACGTCAACAGGACCAGTTTCCCGTGGAACTGGCTCAGGCGGATCGACCGCCCATCCTGATCCGTGAGCGCAAAGTCGGGGGCGGGTTTGCTAATGACCGGGAAGGGAGGGTCGGCGTGGGCGACCCCTGTGAAGGCGCCCACCGACGCAACCAGAACACCGGCCAGCCACAGCATGACGCCATCAGTTCCGCGGCCGGCGTGGGGCTTCCTGCGGAGTTACGGGGAACTGGCGCGCTCAGGCGCCGCCGGCTCGAAGGTGGCCGGCGGGTAACGGTTGGACGGATTCCACAGCATCCAGCCCGAGGTCAGGCCCACGTCGTAGACCGCTTCCATCTGCGTGCGGATGACCGGAGGCGGGTAGAGGGCGCCGAGATCAAAGGCCTGCAGCCACGGCCGGATCCTGGCGATGCGGTCAATCGGGGCCTGGGCCCCGGTTCCTGCCGGAATCGAGGCCAGCATCCGCGCAAACGCCGCCCGGCGCTGCTCGGCCCGGACCAACGAGTAGCGCACGACCTGATACGGATGGTCGGCGGGATTGGCGAACTGCATGAACCCGCGCGCGTAGTGGGACGGGTACACCATCGGTGAGATGTAGTCGAAATACAGGAAGGCGTCCTCGATGATCTGGCCGATGCCCATGTCGTCCGGCCGGACCGTGGCCAGCCCAAAGAGATCGGCCGACAGCACCGCGCCGGTGGGTCGCAGCTGCGTGGTCAGATATTCAAAGAACCGGCGGATGACCTGGCGCCTGGACTCAACGGCCGCATCGTAGACCGGGTAGCGCAGCGCGGAGAGATCACCGTCGGACGGGAACCGGATGTAATCGAAGTTCAGTTCGTCGACCCCGGCCCGCGCCGCGGCGCGTCCGATCTCCACCAGGTACTCCCAGACCTCCGGTGAGGCCGGGTCCACCCATCCCAGGCCCTTGCGGTCGTACCAGATGCGGCCCTCTGGATCCCGGACCGCCAGATAGGGTCTCACGGTAAGCAGATGCTGATCCTGGAACGCTGCGATCCGGGCGATGACGTAGATGCCCTCAGCGTGGAGACGGTCTACGAGCGCCGGCAGATCGAGGCGGGAGACACTGCCCCCCAGCCTGCCGATCAGCGGGCTTTCGGTTTTGAAGACCACCGTGCCGGTGTAGTCTTTGATGTCGATGACGACGCTGTTGACTTCGGTGGTCTTCGCGAGCGAGATCGCCTCGCGCAGGCGGCTGGGCGTCGCCGCGCTCCACGACGTCAAATAAATTGCTCGAACGGCCGGCAGCTCACCCCGGGACCAGATGGAAGGACCGGTCTGGGTCGAGGCAATCTCCGCGCCGAGCACAGGGGCTGACACCCGGAGCGCCCACGGGGAGAGCGCAGGGAAGCTCACCTGGACTCCCATCAGCACGGCGAGCGCGGCCGTGACGATGATGGCGACACGCACGCCCAGCGCGCGATCTTCACGGATCGGCCCGGCATACGTGGGCGATGGATGGACTGGGAGATGCAGCGCGGCCCGTCGCAGGCGCATGGGCGGGCCCGCTACTTGGGCCGGAACGTCAGCAGGATGCTGACCAGCAGTTTGGCTTCGTCCGCCAGTCGGGTCGAGGCGGTCGTCGTCGTGCCGGTGACCACGTATCCGCGGCTCCCGGCCAGGGTGACCAGCTGCAGTTGATACAGCTCGACGCCATCGCCCCGCTTCCAGGTGTAGTAGCGCACCACGGCAGGGTAGGAGCCGATCAGCAATCTGTCGGTGCGCAGCCGGCGATACCCGGTGAACAAGAGGCCGAGCCCGGACTCGTTCTGGGCTTCGTAGTCCTCCACGTTCATCCCGGAGGGAAGTTCCTCAGACGTGACATTGACGTTCAACCGGAAGCTTTGCCCCCCCGCCGCCGCAGGACCCAGCGCCATAAACGCCACCCCGCTGGGTCCGTTGGTTTCGGCCCACCCGTCCGGGTAGCTCAGTGAAAATCCCAGCTGAGGGTGTGTGTAGGTCTGCCATCCTGCGGTGGCCTGCGCGGTCCCAGGAAGAGCCAGGAGCAGCACACTGAGGAAGATGGCGAGGCTCCCGGCGCGCTGCCTGAATCTGCGGATGTGTCCCATGCGATCCATCAGGCCTCTGCTAGTGTGGACGAAACGTCAGCATGATATTGGCCAGGGCCTTCGTCTCACCCTTGAGGTGCGAGGAACCGGCGAGCGTCGTCCCGGTCACCACGTAGCCGCGGGCGCTGTCGATCGTCAGGAGCTGCAGTTGATAGAGTTCGATGCCATCGTTGCGTTTCCAGGTATACTGCCGTAGCACGGCGGGGAGAGTGCCAATCGTGAGGCGCGCCGTCTGCACGGGGCGGTACGCGCTGAACGTGGACTTGAGGGCTTCCTCGCTTTTGGTGTTGTACACGTCGACGGACGTCCCGGCAGGCACCGGGTCGTGCGTGATGTTGACGTTCAACCGCATCCCCTGGACGCCGGCCACCTGCGGGCCCAACGCCACGAAATCGACGCCGGCCACGCCGCCGGCCAGCATCCAGTCCTCGGGGTAGCTGACGGAGAAGCCGAGCTCAGGGTGCGTGAATTTCAGCCACGCGGGAGAAGCGGCCAGCACGGTGCTGCTGGCGATCACGACGGCGAAGATCGCCACCACGACTCCACGCCGGAACGTCACCGCTGCCCCTCCTCTGCGATTCGAACGGGTGTGCTGCATTGATGACTCTGCCCGCCCGTGTGCGCGCGCAGACTTGGACTACGGAGGGGTGGATTACGAGCGGGCCAGCGAGACCCCGGCCAGCACCACCGCCGCGCCCGCGGCCTGGACCGGGCCCAGGCTCTCGCCGAGCAGCAGCCAGGAGGCTAACAGCGCAACGATGGGAATCAAGTTGGAGTAGATTGCCGTGCGAGGACCTCCGACGGCCTGGACCGAGGCATACCAAACAACATAGCCTACTGCGACGGCCAGCACCGTGGAGTAGGCCAGGGCTGCCCAGGCTTGCCAGCTTATCGCCGCCCAGGGTTGTTGCAGCAGTTGCGGGATTGATGCCACCAGGAGCGCCGGCGCCCCGGCGGCCATCGTCAGCGTGGTCAACTGTAACGGGGACATCGTCTTCAGGAGTGGCCGGGAGAAGACCGTGTACATGGCCCAGCAGAGGGAGCAAAAGAGGGTCAGGATGTCGCCGGCCAGCGTCGCCATACCGAGGTGCAGGCCTCCCCGGCCCGTGATGAGCAGCAGCAGGCCGACAAAGGCGAAGACGATGCCGATCCAGGTCCGTGGCGCCACCCGGTCGATCCGCAACAGCGACGTCAGCGCGGCGATGAACAGGGGCACCATGGAGAGAATCAGCGCGGAGTTGCCGGCGGTCGTCAGCGCCAGGCCGTTGATGAACGAGATCTGATAGATCGCGTGCCCGATTATCCCGAGCCCCACCAGGCCCGGCCACGCCGCGCGCGGGGGCAGAGGCTCCCGCGTACGCCACGACACTGCGAGCAGCAGAACCGTCGCGCTGCCGAAGCGCAGGGCGTTGAACACCATCGGCGTCATCTCGCGGAACGCGATTTTGACGATCGGGAAGTTCACGCCCCAGATGACGACCAGGGCGAGCATCGCGAATTCAACCCTTCTACTGGTGATTCGTGATTTGTGATTCGTGATTCGAAACGGATCAATGGCGGGGATTTTGGTTTGCGCACGCTCAGTCATGGGTCCCTTCAGTCGGCTCTAGGGCACAGCGGGGCAGGGGGCAGTGACGAATCACCAATCACGAATCACTAATCACGCCGTTGCGGTGTCGCAAGCCTCATCCTTTTCGCTAGATCCCCGGCCATAAGGATCGCCGCCGCCATGCTCTCCGCCCGGGCCAGCCCTTTGCCCGCGATGTCGAACGCCGTCCCGTGGTCCACGGACGTGCGGATGAACGGCAGCGCCAGCGTGACGCTGACTGCGCCGTGGAAGTCGAGGGTCTTCGCGGCGATGTGTCCCTGGTCATGATACAATGCGAGCACCGCGTCATAGCGGCCGTCCAGCGCCTGCGCGAACACCGCGTCCGCGGGAACCGGGCCGTCCACCTGCCATCCCTGCCCGCGGGCGTCCTGGACCGCCGGGGCGATCTCTTCCAGATCTTCCTTGCCTAACGCGCCGCCCTCGCCGGCGTGCGGGTTCAGGGCCGCGACGGCGATACGCGGCCGGTCGAATCCGAGTGTCCGCAACTCACCCACGATCCGGGGCAGGATGGCCGCAAGCCGGTCCCGTTTCACCTCCGCCACCGCCTCCCGCAGCGACATGTGGCGGGTGAGAAAGAAGATGCGCATGTTGCGCACCGCGAACATGGTGAGCGGGTCCGGGGATCCGGTGAGGGCGCCCAGCATCTCCGTGTGCCCAAGATACCGGTAGCCGGCCCGCCACAGCGCTTCCTTATTGATGGGCGCGGTGGCCAGCGCGTCGGCCCGGCCGGCCAGGGTCTCCTGCGCCGCGCGTTCGATGAACTGACCCGCGGCCGCGCCGGCTGTGGCCTGGATCTTTCCCCATTGCAGGCGGTGATCGACATTGGCGAGATCGAGCAACCGCACCGGTCCCGCTGGGGAGAATTCCAGCATCGTGCCGGTGACCTCCATGGCCCGCTCCAGCACCCAGCGGTCGCCCACCACCAGGGCCTGCACCGAGCGTTGCACGGCATCTTGGGCCAGCGCGCGCACCACGATCTCCGGCCCAATGCCGGCGGGATCACCAATCGTCACGGCCACGACGGGGGAGGGCATGGATTCCATTTTACACGGTTGGGGCAGGCCCCGTTCCCATTCGATTCGCCAACGCGCTCGTTACCGCAACGCGACACTATCGAATGGGTACGGGGCAGGGGCGGTTCCCCGGTCCGTGGAAAGCAGCCGCGACCGCTCCACGGACGGCGGGAGGCGCGCATGGCGATGGTTGAACGCGGCTGCCTGGCCATCGGCGACATCACCGGGCCTGTTGCATCTCGCCAAACTGGAGGGGGACGCCGTCTTCTGCTACAACCGTGAGGATGAGGCCGCCGGTCCCATGTTGCTGACCATGACCGAGTCGTGCTACTCACCGAGACCTACGACGATGTCGGAGAGATCGCCGGGTACGTGTGGGACGACCAACCACTGCGTTCATGGGGAGTACGCCGGCACCATCGGCTGCATCGACGCCAGGGCCTGTGGTCCGCCATCCGGCAGCAGCCGCATCGTCGCCCGCGTCCGCCGGCCGCCATCGATGGGGGTTAGTTCCGACGTGAACGTAGAGTCGTCCGGGGACTAGGCGAACGCCGATGCCGCCGGTGTTGGAAGACGTCATCGTCCACGGGCGGCGGTTCCAGCTGACCATCGACGGCCCGGATGCCATGCGCCGCTTCAGCGCGGTTATGATCGAGGTCGACACCGGCCGCGCGCTGACGCGGACTCCAGTGCGGGGACGCAGCGCCGCCGATGCACGGGACCGGGCCCTGGAGGTCATGCACAACCTGTTAGGGATCGAGCAGTTCCACGAGCAGGTCCGCGCCGTGGCCGCGCGGCTGGCCCCCGGCGCGGCGGTGGACCTGACCGAAGACGCGCAGATGCTGCATGCTGAAGTGTCGGGGCCGTGGGCACTGAGCATGCCCCTGGCCGTGGCCCGGGACGATGTGACCGATCCCGAGGCGGACCCGCAGGTCCTGGGCCAACGGATTGAGGCGCACTTCCGGGCGCACCTACGCCGGGTCAACGGGTAGGCGGGCGACGTCAGCGGCATGGACGCGAAGGAATTCCCGACGGCAGAAATCGCCCAGTGGGTTGACGCGTGGCGGCAGACGCGGGCGCTGACGTACGATCTGCTGCGGGCGCTGCCGTATGCCGTGATGAACTTCTCACCGCATCCCGAGTTCGGCACGCTGGTGCGGCAGATCCGGCACGCGGCCGACATCGAAGCCGCCTACCTCGCTGCCATCCGCACCGGGACGATGGACTTTGCCGGCCACCCCCGCCAGCGGAGCTTGGAGCAATCCAAAGAAAATCTGGAAGGCTACATGCGGCACGTGGACGAGGAGCTGGTCGCGGCGCTGCGAGCGCTCACCCCCACGCAGCTGGTCCGGCCGGTGGATTGGGGGACGGCGAAGCCCACCCTGCTGCAACACCTGATGTGGCTGCTGCAGCATGAGACGCTACATCAGGGCATGTGGGCGTTTTACGCGAAGGTTGCCGACCTCCCACTCCCAAAGAGCTGGCAGGAAACCTGGCGCCTCACCTAAGCCATTTCAAAAGGGTCAGACCCCTTTGAGGTCATCACTGGGGGGCAGTGCCAGGCAAACCAGCCTTGACACGATCTAACCGTTGTGCGAAAGTGTAAATGGTCTGACCAATGGACCATTCCGTACTACAGGGGTCAACAATTCCGTCCCCCAGCGCCGTCAAAGACGAACTCGAGCCGGTCCGCAAGACCCGGATCTATGAGGAAGTGGCCTCACAGATCCAGCGGCTGATCACCGACGGCAGGCTTCGGCCGGGGGATCACCTCCCGCCGGAGCGAGAGCTGGCCGAGCGGTTCGGCGTCAGCCGGACGTCAGTCCGAGACGCCATCCGGGTCTTGGAACTGATGGGACTGCTCGAACCCCGGCAGGGGGAGGGCACGGTCGTCAGGGACCTCAGCCCCGACTCGCTGGTGAACCCCCTGGCCTCGCTGCTGGTCCGCAATCGCACCCTGCTCGCCGACCTGCTGGATGTCCGTAAGATGATCGAGCCGGCGCTCGCGGCCCGCGCGGCGGTGCATGCCTCTGGCGACGAATTGGCTCGGCTGGAGCAGATCTTCCTCCGCCAGCACGACAAAGTCCAACACGGGGAACTCGCCATCGACGAGGACTCCGAGTTTCACTACGCGATTGCGACCGCGGCACGGAACCGGGTCATCCTGCGGGTGCTGGATGTGCTGATGGACCTCTTGCGGGAGAGCCGGGAACGGTCGCTCCAGGTCGCCGGACGGCTGCAGCGGTCGCTCGCGGGCCACCGGCGCATCTTGGACGCGATCCGGCGCCGCGACGCCGACGCCGCCGAGGTGGCGATGCGTCAGCATCTGCAAGAGATCGAAGACGTCTTGCTCAGACCGAAGGCATCTCGGGTGGGAGGGTAGCTGTGGGCCGCCTCTTCGCAGTAGAGATCGTCTACCGTGGGATCTTTCAGAAGAACCTGGCCAAGAACATCAGCCGCGGGATCGTGCTGGCCGCCAAGCACGACGGCAAGACCGGCATTTCCTTCGGGCGCTACGGTGACAGCCCCGAGCGCAATGGCATTCCCGCCAAGAACTTCGCCATCGTCGCTACCGACGACGAGACTCTGCAGGAAGGGATGGCCAAGTACGAGCCCAAGGAAACCGACATTAGCATCTCCGTCGACGATACGCTGTGCAAAGGCGTGGAGTCGTGGGCGTGGTACGGGCTGCAGCCGATCAACCGGCTCTTGAAGCCGAACGGCACGTTGATCGTGACGACGATGAAGGGCCCCGAGGCCGTCATCGAGATGTGTCACCGGAAAGACGCGCCCTACCGGCTGGCACTCCTCACGGCGATTCCCAGCTTCTCCGGGCTGTGGGTCTACAAGGATGATCACACCGACGTGCGCATCCTGGGCGCGATCGCCAAAGTCCTGCCCGAACTCCTCAGCCTGAAATCGGTCGAAAAGGCCATCAAAGAGGAGTGGCACGATGACCTGAAGGTGAAGTCGGCGCAGAAGGCGTTCGAGCGCGTCACCACCAGCGTGGTGTCCCCGCAGGAAGGCAACCCCGAGAAGCCGTATGAGTTCGAACTGCCGAAGTGGTACGAGCTCCGCGAGGGGCTGGCGATCCCGAGCATTCCGAAAGGGAAGGAGATCGCCGACCCTGTCTCGCAGCAGACTGGCGGGTTCCGCCCCGACCGCAACCCCACCTTCAAGAAATACTCCACCCGCACGATGCGGCCGGTGGTCGACTTCGACACCTGCGTGAAGTGTACGCTGTGCTGGCTGCAGTGTCCGGATTCCTGCTTCGACGTCACGCCCGACGGGTATTACGACGCCAATATGCAGGCGTGCTGCGGCTGCGGCGTGTGCGAGGCCGTGTGCCCGGTGGCGAACTGCATCACCATGGTCAACGAGACAGCGTTCGCCGACAACGCCAGCCAGTGGGAGATGTGGAAGAAGGAGAAGCCAGCATACAAGACGTGGCTGCAGGAGAAGATCCAGCACAAACCTGAGCGGTCGCACGGCTTCTGGGTGCGGGGACAGTACGAAAAGCAGGTCGACCAGATGGTGAAAGACGGCATCGTCGATACCGGCGGCGAGGCGATCACCGAGAAGGTCGTCACCGATGTCGGCGAAGCCAGCGCAGGAGGCTGACGCGGATGGCCAAGGTCATTGAGAAGGCGCAGCAGGAAAAGGAGTCGCTGATCAGCGGCAGCGAGGCGATTGCGGTCGCTTGCAAGCTGGCCGATGTTGACGTCATCACCGCCTATCCGATCCGGCCCTATGACACGGTGATGCAGTACGTGGCCAAGCTGGTGGCCAACGGCGAGCTGGACTGCGAGTACATCGTGGCCGAATCCGAGCACTCGCAGTTTGAGATCGTCAAGCACGCCTCCGCCGCCGGCGCGCGGGTGTTCTGCGGCAGCAGCGGCGTCGGCTGGATGTACGCGTTTGAGGCGCTGACGGTGACGCCGGCGCTGCGCATCCCGATGGTGGCGATGGTCGGCAACCGCGCCCTGGATGATCCCGGCGCGTTCGGTGTGGAGCACAACGACGCGCTGGCGGTGCGCGACCTGGGCTGGCAGCTGGTGTGGGTGGACAACGCGCAGGAAGCGCTGGACACTGCGCTGATCGCCTACCGCGTGGCCGAAGACCGCCGCGTCTTCCTGCCCTGCGCCATCGCCTGCGACGGCGCGTTTCTGACACACTCCCAGTCCATGGTGAAGATCCCGCCGCAGGAGTGGGTGGACGCTTTCCTGCCGCCGTACAACCGGGGCGACCTGCTGCTGCACCCGGATAACCCGATCACGGTGGCCCCGCAGGTGAACGAAGACTGGCTGATGGAGCTGCGCAAGCATAATGACGAGGCGATGAAGCGGTCCAAGACCGCGGTAATTCCGGAGGCGTACCGGGACTTTGAGCGGATCTTCAACCGTGCTTACGGCAACCCGTTCTTCGAGGAGTACCAGACCGAGGATGCCGATGTGGTGCTGGTCGGGATGGGCACGCTGTCCATGCCGGTGAAGGTGGCGATCCGCCAGATGCGTAAGGAAGGGACGAAGGTGGGGTTTGTGCGGGTGCGCTGGTTCCGGCCGTTCCCGGCGGAAGAGCTGGCGCAGACGCTGGGCCGGTTTAAGGCGGTCGGAGTCATCGACCGCGATTACTCGTTCGGCTCCCCGCACATGAGCGGCGTGCTGGCTACCGAAATCCGCGCCTCGCTGTACCCAGCGGCCGCGCGGCCGCCGGTGGTCGGATTCATCTGCGGGCTGGGAGGCCGCGAGGTCACCGTGCCGGACGTGCGGCGCATGAGCGATATGGTCTTTAAGGCAGCGGCCGGGCAGGCCCAGCCGCCCGTGACATGGATCGGCATTCGAGAGTGAATTGTTCTGTCATTGCGAGGAGCGAAGCGACGAAGCAATCTCCAACCAGCGATTGCTTCGGCCTGACGGCCTCGCAATGACAAGAAAAGACTGAGGTGAGCTGAGATGGACGCCGTCGAGACGCTCCCCACCCAGCAGCTGGACCCCTTTAAGGGTGTCAAGAAGGTTCCGCTGGAAGAATACTTCACCTCCGGCCACCGCACGTGCCAGGGGTGCGAGTCGGCCCTGGTGATGAAGTTGATGGTCAAGGCCGCCGGGCCGCGCACCATCGTGCTGGGCAGCACCGGCTGCATGTACGTGGCCAACACGACCTACTACAGCACGTCATGGGTCGTGCCGTGGATGCACACCCAGCTGGGCAGTTCGGGCTCGGCCGGCCTGGGGACCGCCGCGGCCCTCAAAGCGCTGATGCGCAAGGGGAAGATGAAAGAAGAACCCATCAACGTCATCGCGTTCTGCGGGGACGGCGGCGGTGCCGACATGGGCCTGTCGGCAATCTCGGCCACGTTGACCCATCCGCAGTACAACGTGCTCATCCTTCTCTACGACAACGAGTCGTACGCCAACACCGATATCCAGCTGTCCGGCATGACGCCCTACGGCGCGCATACCACGTTCAGCCCGCCGGGCAAGATGAAGCGGATCATGCACAGCCGCTGGAAGAAGAACGTCGCCGGCATGCTGGCCGCCGGCCATCCGGAGACCAAGTACGTGGGCACCGTCTGCGCGTCGTATGCGGTGGAGATGATGAACCGGGTCCGCAAGGCGCTGACGATTGGCGGGCCGACGTTCGTCCACTCCCTGGATCCGTGTCCCAAGGGGTGGGATTACGATCCGATGCTGTCCCACGAACTGGGGGAGCTGGCCGTGGACACCGGCATCTGGCCCCTGTACGAGGTCGAAAACCGGGTGCTGAAACTCTACGGTCGCACCAAAGGCATTGCCGAGAAGCGCTCCAGGCGCAAGCCGGTGCGGGACTACCTGCTGCGGCAAGGGCGCTTCGCGCACTTCACCGACGACGATATCGCCTACTTCCAGGCGAAGGTTGACGAGATGTGGGAGAAGTGGCTGATCCCCGGCGTCATCCCCTTCCACAAGGAACTGGAGAAAGACCAGCCACCGGCCTAGCCGGTGAGCGCCACCGATGACACACGGGCCTGCCTTCTCCGCGCGACGCGCAAGGGCAGGCCCGAACTGTTCGTGAGGGAATCCGAGGGCAATCGAACCGAGGGGGTGCAGCGGATGATCAGGTGGTTCAGAGCGGCTGTGGTCGTGGGACTGGGGGTCGCGCTCCTGGCCGTCTCACCCGTGGCGGGCGCGCCGGGGTGGCAGCCGACGAAACCTGTGGAGTTTGTGGTCCCCGCCGGAACCGGAGGCGGCGCCGACCTGATGGCGCGTTTCATCTCCGCCGTTCTCCAAAAGAACAATCTGGCTTCCCAGAACTTTCTGGTCGTCAACAAGGCGGGTGGAGCGGGCGCAGAGGCGTTCTTGTACGTGAAATTCGCGCGCGGGAATCCACACGTGATCGTCATCACGCTCTCCAGCCTGTTCACCACGCCGATGAACACCGGCATCCCCTTCAAGTATGACCAGCTGACGCCGCTGGCCATGATGGCGCTGGACTACTTCATCCTCTGGGTGAACGCCGACACGCCCTACAAGACCGCGCAAGAGTACATGGACGCGGTGCGGCAAAAGCCCGGCGAGTTCAAGATGGGCGGAACCGGCTCGGCGCAGGAAGACCAGATTCTCACCATTCAACTCGAGCAGGCCTTCGGCGTCAAATTTACCTATCTCCCGCTCTCCGGCGGCGGGCAGGTCTGCGCCAACCTGGTCGGCAAGCAGGTCGACTCCACGGTCAACAACCCGTCAGAATGCGTGGGGCACTGGAAGGCCGGCCGCGTCCGGCCCCTGGCCGTGCTGTACAACCAGCGGATTGATCTGCCTGACTGGAAAGACATCCCCACGATGAAGGATGCCACCGGCAAAGATGTGTCCTACCTCATGCTGCGCGGGATCTTTGCCCCGCCCGGCATCCCCAAGGAAGCCGAGGAGTACTACATCAACCTGCTGCGGAGCGTCACGCAATCCTCCGACTGGCAGAAGTATATCGACGACAACGCCTTGAAGGGTCAGTTCATGATCGGGCCGCCGTTTCTAAAGTGGCTCGAGGAAGCCAACGCGCTGCATCGAGACCTGATGACCAAGGGCGGCTTGCTCAGTCCCATCAGCAAGCGGTAACGATCTCCAGGGACGCCAATGCGACGCGCGGAGATCCTCACGGCGCTGGGATTCATTGCGTTTGCGCTTGCCATCGTGGCCCAGGCGAGGTCCGTCGGATCGGGTTGGTCGGTGGGACAGCCCCAGCCAGGATTCTTACCGTTCTGGTTGGGGTTGCTGTTGGGCATCTGCGGTGTCGTCGTCTTGGGTCAGGCGCTGTTGAGCAAGACGCGTTCTCCTCTCACATTTTTTGAGGGTCGGACCGGGCTGGCGTCTGTGTTGAAAGTGAGCGTGTCCGCGATCGGCATGCTGGTGCTGATCTATCTCGTGGGGTTCTACACTGCGACAATGGTCTATGTCCTCGCCTACACCCGGTTTGTGGGGAGACACTCCTGGGTCGTCGCGGTCGCGCTGAGCCTGGTCATTTCCTTCGGGAGTTTCTATGCGTTCGAGCGCGTGCTGGCGATCTTGCTGCCGCGAGGCATTTACACTATCATCCCGT
>Ga0209378_1000821_pt1 | contig 22449 bp, 24 predicted proteins | sample GraSoiAngelo_156_FD_186170 | JGI IMG/M metagenome (GOLD analysis project Ga0209378, IMG submission 186170) | Grasslands soil microbial communities from the Angelo Coastal Reserve, California, USA - 14_1009_13_40cm (SPAdes) (version 2) | ecosystem: Environmental > Terrestrial > Soil > Grasslands ...
GCGCCTCGCGGAAGTCGGCGGCGAGGCGCGCGAGCGCCTCGTGGTACTCGCCGATGGCGCGCTCGCACTCGGCGCAGCCGCCGGCGCGATGGGCCGCGAAGCGGCGCGCGTCCTCGCCCTCGAGCGCGTCGAGGACGTGCCCGGCGACCAGCTCGTCGAACGGCTCGTGCGCCGCGCTCATGTCCGCGACCCCGCCATCCCGCGCAGCCGCTCCAGGCCGAGCCGCATGCGGGTCTTCACGGTGCCGAGCGGTAGACCCAGGTGCGCGGAGATCTGGCTCTGCGTCATCCCCTGCAGGTACGCGAGCGCGATCGCCTCCCGCTGCTCGGCGGGGAGCTCGCGCAAGAACCCGCGCACCATCTCCCGCTCCTCCACCAGGGCGCCCGGATTGGCCATGGCCTCGGGCACGGCGGCCGCGGTCTCGTTGAGCGGGGCGACGAGCATCTCCTCCCTTCTACGAACGGAGCGCACCCGGTCGATTCCCCGGCTCCGCGCCCGCACCGTCACCCACGCCTCGGGGGAACCCCGCCGCGGGTCGTACTCCCCGGCCGCGCGCCAGAGCTCCCAGAAGACGTCCTGCAGCACCTCGGCGGCCTCGTCCACGTCCCGCAGCATGCGGCGAAGGAGCCCGAAGGCGAGCGGGGCGTAGAGGTCGTAGAACGCCGCGAGGGCCTCGCGGTCGCCCCCGGCCATGCGGCGGATGAGGTCGACGCCGGGGCCCACCATCTCGCCTTACGGGCGAGGCAGGGTCGCCGGATCTCCGCCGCCAAACCAGGTCCCGGCGATGATTCCGTCCTCGATCCAGCGCAGGAGGAGCGCGGCGGCCTCGGCCGGAGCGTCGAATCCCTCGCAGACGGCCGCGAAGGGCTCGCCGGCGGCCAGGCGCTCGAGCGCCGCCTCCTCGGCCGGGTCCATCGCCGTCTGGTAGACGAGGAAGCCCTCGCGCCAGACGCGGAGCAGGGTGCGCGCGGGGGCGAGCGCGGCGGCCGCGTCGGCCCACAGGCGATGCACGGGCCAGGCGGTCACCAGGCGCGCGCAGGCCGGGACGAGCGTGAAGCGGAGCCCTGGCCACTCCTCCACGGCGATGCGCCGGAGATCGCCGGCCGTGAGCGGCGTCGCATCGGGCGCGTCGAAGACCTGGAGCCGCGTCCACTCGAGGCGGGCGAGGTCGGCCAGGTACGCGGGCTGGTACCCGGCGAGGAAGTCGGGCAGCGCGCGCCCGAGGTGACGGATCGAGGGCGCGGTCGAGGGATGGGCTCGGATGTACCCGCGCACCAGGTCCGCGAAGCCGCCGTCGCCGAGGACGGTCGCGAGCTTGGGGAAGTCCTCGCGCAGGGCGTCCACGAGGCGCCAGAAGTACATCCCGGCGTAGACGTGCACGCGCTCGGCGGGTGCGAGCGTCGGGGTCGGCGGAACCGTCTCCAGGACGAGCGGGTCGGGGACCGGCGCGGCGCCCGGCTCGCGGGCGATCGAGCGCCAGAAGGCGCCCTGCAGCTCACGCAGAGAGGGCGTCGGCACCCAGCACCTCCGCCTCGGCCGCGCGCGCGCGCTCGGCCTCGGCGAGCACGACCTCCAGCGCGGGGATGTGGTCGTCCCACTCGACGAGCGTCGAGACGCGCCCGAGGCGGCGCACGGCGTGGCGGTAGAGCCGCCACACGGCGGGCGCGACCGGCGCATCGTGCGTGTCGAGGAGATGCGTCCCTTTGTCGCTGTGCCCGGCCAGGTGGATCTGCCCGACGCGCGCGGGCGGGACGCCGTCCAGGTACGCCTCCGCCGAGAAGCCGTGGTTCACGGCGCTCACGTAGACGTTGTTCACGTCGAGCAGGAGGCCGCAGTCGGCGCGCTCCGCGACGGCGGCGAGGAACTCCCACTCGGGCATGGTCGAGTGCGTGAAGGTGACGTAGCTCGAGACGTTCTCGACCAGGATGCGCCGCCCGAGGCGCTCCTGCACCCGCGTGATCCGCTCGACGACCACGGTCAGCGCCTCTTCGGTCCAGGGCAGCGGCAGCAGGTCGTGCGCGTAGTGCCCCCCGAAACTCCCCCAGCACAGGTGGTCCGAGACCCAGGCGGGCTCGAAGCGCCGGGCCAGCGCGGCGAGCTCGCCCAGGTAGAGCTCGTTCAGCGGATCGGTCGAGCCGATCGACAGCGACACGCCGTGCAGCACGAGCGGCGCCTCGGCGCGCACGCGCTCGAGCACCGCGAGCGGCCGGCCGCCGCGGATCATGAAGTTCTCGGAGATCGCCTCGAACCAATCCGCGTGCGCCGTGCCGTCGACGACGCGCGGGAAGTGCGTGGTACGGAGGCCGATCCCGTGACCCAGGTATGGAAAGGACTCGGGCACCGGGATGGACGGAGCGGGGACGGGCGAGCGCCCGCCCCGCTTCCCATCGATTTACTTCTTCGGCTTCTCGGCGACCTTGCCGCCCTTCTTGGCGCAATCGGCCGCCGACATCTCGACGACGCCCTTACCCTTGCACGCGTTCTTTCCCGCGCACGAGTTCTCGGCGCTGGCGCAGCTGCCCTGCCCCTTGCAGGCGTTGACGCCGGCGCAGTTCACCATGTCGCCGCCCGTCTTGCCCTGGTCCGCGCGCGCCGTCAGCGCGCCCGCCATGATCAGGCTCGCCGCCGCGCTCGCGATCAACATCCCCTTGTTCACTCGCATTCGCTCCTCCTTGGTTGCCGTGTCGACCATCATTCGGGCTGCCCATCAGCCGCGAACGAGGCCCGCGATCGTGCCTACGCCGCCACACGGCGATCTGGATCTCCCCCGAACGCAGCGAACGGCGCCGCGCTCGAACACGGTGGCCACACGATCGTTACCAGCGTCGGGGTCCACTCTGTCTGCCTGAGTGGCGTCATCGGACCTCCCGCTGAGATGCCGGGGACCGGTTACACGTTTCAACGGGTCGCGCCGCTCATAATCCAACGGCCGGGCCGGGCGCAACGGAGCAGGCGGGCGGGGGTCGGACGACGCCGCCCGCCGAGACCCTCCGCGGCACGCCCCTTGCTGCCTCCCATCCGTTGCCGTGGCGCCCGCCTCACGGGCCTGCTCGGGGGGCGCGGTGCGGCGAGAAGATGACGCTCGGCATGGATTCGGCGGCCCGACGGGACAGCGGGCCGGACATCCGCGAGACGGATCGCGAGGCGCTGTCGGCACGCGCCCGCGTCGGCCTCTGGATCGTCCTCGTCGCCGTCGCGGTGTTCACGCTCGCCGATCTGAAGCTCGTGCAGCATGGCCTGCGCTCGATGCTGCTCGTGCGGGTCGTGCAGCTCGCGCTGATCGGCGCCGCCTCGCTCGCGCTGCGGGTCCGCATGAGCGAGCGGCTGCGTGTGGCGTCGACGGTCGCGTTCGTGAGCGGCATCTACGTCACCTCCGCCATCGCGGGGAGCCTCCGCGGGGGGATGTCGACCCAGCCCATCACCGACCTGGCGATCGCCTTCGCCACCGCCACGACGCTCCCGTGGGGGCCGTGGCCCCAGCTCGCGTCGGTGACCGTCGCGGTGCTCGCCATCGCGCTCGGCGAGTACGCGGTGCACGGCACGCTCGCGGGCACCAGCCCGCACATGACCGCCGGGCTCGGCGTGGCCTTCCTGGTGTCCGTCTACATCGCGCATCAGCTCGCACGCTACCGGCGCGAGCGGGACGCGGCCGAGGCCGCGGTGCGCCGCAACGAGGAGCGCTTCCGCTCGCTCATCGAGCGCGGCTCCGACGTCATCACGATTCTCGACGCCGAAGGCGTGATCCGCTACGAGAGCCCATCGATCGAACGGCGGCTCGGCCATCGCGCCGAGGATCGGCTCGGCGAGAGGGCCTCGCGCTACGTCCATCCGGAGGATCTGCGGGCCGTCACGGCCGCGTTCGGCCGCGCCCTCGACGGCCAGGCTGTCTCGGTCGAATGCCGCGCCGCCCGGCGGGATGGCTCGTGGCGCGACGTCGAGGCGGTGTTCACCAACCTCCTCGATCATCCCGCCGTCGGCGGCATCGTGGTCAACTGGCGGGACATCGGCGAGCGCAAGCGCGCGGAGGAGGAGCGCGCACGCTACGTCCACGAGCTCGCCCGGGCGCGCGACCAGGCGCTCGCCTCGACCCGCGCCAAGTCGATGTTCCTGGCCAACATGAGCCACGAGGTCCGCACGCCGATGAACGTGATCATCGGTATGACCGACATGGTGCTCGACACGGACCTCGGGTCGGAGCAGCGCGCGAACCTCGAGCGCGTTCGCGCGGCGGCGATCGGGCTGCTCGCCATCATCAACGACATCCTCGACGCCTCCAAGATCGAAGCCGGCAAGCTGACCATCGAGGCCGTCGACATGGACCTCCGGCGTACGCTCGTGGAAGCCGCCGGCCTGCTCGTCCCTGCGGCCAGCGCGAAAGGGCTGTCGCTCACCTGCGTGATCGAGCCGGACGTGCCCGCACAGGTGAAGGGCGACCCCGTGCGCGTGCGCCAGACGCTCGTCAACCTGGTCGGCAACGCGGTCAAGTTCACCGACAGGGGGGCGATCACCGTCGAGGCCCGGGTGCTGCGGCGAGCGTCCTCGCACGTCGTGGTCCGCGTGAGCGTCATCGACACGGGTATCGGGATCCCGCCGGAACGACAGGCGGGGCTCTTCGAGAGCTTCGCGCAAGGGGACGACAGCACCACCCGCGTCTACGGAGGCACCGGGCTCGGCCTGGCGATCTGCCGCCAGCTCGTGACGCTGATGGGCGGACACATGGGCCTGGAGAGTCAGCCGGGCAGAGGCAGCACCTTCTGGTTCGAGCTCACGATGCCGACGAGGGGCGCCGACGCCGTGGCGGCCTGACGGCTCGGGCTCGGGGACCCGTTCGTCAGCCGAATCGACGCCCGCGGATCCTGTGCCTCGTACCGGCCATTCGACGAATCGGACGTATCCGATACTTCTCGGGCTCGCCCTCCCGCGCTTCCCGGGCGCGCGACAGACCCGTCCGAAGCCACTGCGCATCGAGACCGAGGACCTCACATATCCGAATGAACGCGAAGGGCGATTCGGTGTCGGTCGAGTCGAGCCACTCCTCCGCCTCTCTCAGCGCCCGTCGCTTTCGCGCCTGGCGAGGGGGCGGATACCTGAGAAGAGTCGCGGTGGCGTCCTCGAGAATCGCGAGCATCAGACGTTTCTCCGGCTGCAGCATGCTGGCGCGACGATCGAAGACCTGCGCCGGCAGCACGACCTCGGGCTCCAGGCGCGCACCCGCTGCATGCGTCTCGTCGCGGCCGGCGCACTCGATGACTTCGGACGGCGTGTGCGCTCCTCCCTCGGGCAGGGTTTCGGTGCTCTCCCACACCAGCAGACCTCCCTGGCCGTGCCCCCCGAGCATCCCCATGGCACTGCGACTCATGATCTGTAGACGTCTTGGCCCGCGGTTTGGTTGACGTGACGGCGCCCGGCGAGGCCGCCGGCGGTCCCTGGGCCGCGAGCCCGGGGGCGGCGCGGCCGAGAGATGGGCGGCGCGGGCGGCTCACGTGAGCTCGATCGATCCAGCACGTAGTCCACCTCGTGGCGGTGGGTGTCCGACCCGCGCCGACCGCTCCCGCGCCGTAGAGGAATCGAAGACGCGGCCTCAGCGCCCCCGGAACGTCGCGCGGAAGCGGCGGACGGGCGGATCCTCAGCGTCGAGGAAGTCCTCGAACGCCGTCAAGGTGAGGCGGTCCCCGGCGATCGCCTCGACCTCGCCGCGCGTGAGTGGCCAGGGCATGACGCCTTCCGGCTCCGCCGGCTCGCGGCCGCGCGCGATCACCAGGAGCGTGCCGCCGGGAGCGACGAACGTTCGGAGGGCATGGACGGCGGCGCCACGCTCCGACGGCGGCAGCACTTGCAGCGTGTAGGTCTCTGCGACGAGGTCGAACGCCGCACGCCAGTCCGCGGGCGGGTCGAGCAGATCCGCGACGAGGTAGCGGACCGGCGAACCGGGGAAGCGCGCGCGGGCGCGTGCCACGGCCGTCGCCGCGACGTCGAAGGCGACGACATCCATGCCACGGCGCGCGAGCTCCTCGGCGTTGTCGCCGAAGCCCGTGCCGACGTCGAGGGCGCGGCCGCCGATCGACGGGTTCGCATCCAACCAGGCCACGAGATGCGGATTCGGAACGAGATCGGCCCAGGGAACGACCGCCGTTCCACCGTCCGCCTCGCGGTAGAGGGCCTCGAACCACGAGAGCGCCTTCCCGCGTGCGATGGCGTCCTGGGCGAGCGCTCGGGCACGCGCACGATCCATCGCTCGATCCTACCATGCGCCGGGCGCCGCGCCGGAACGGCGGGCGTCGAGACGTGCTTCCCGCGGCGCCGGGCCCATGCTAACGGCCGTGCCCATGGAGCACACCGACCCCGCCCAACTCGGCTTCGACCCCGAGCGCCTGGAGCGCGTCCTGGGTGCGATCGACGCCGACATCGCCGCCGGCCGCTGCGACGGCGTCGCGCTCTGCGTGGCGCGCCGCGGGCGGGTGGCGCTCCGCGCCCACCGCGGCTTCGCCGACCGCACGAGCGGGCGGCGGCTGGCCCCGGACGCCGTCTTCGCCACGATGTCGGTCGGGAAGCAGTTCGCGAACGTCGTCGTGCTGAACCGCATCGAGCGCGGCGACCTGCGGCTCATGATGCCGGTGGCGGAGCTGATCCCCGAGTTCGGCAGCCGGGGCAAGGGGCGCATGCGGCTCGTGCACCTCCTGACGCATACGAGCGGGATCGCGTCGCGGGTGCCGGTGCTGGCGCCGGAGGAGCTCGCCAGCATCGAGCGCCTGGTCGCCTGGGCGTGCACGACCGCGCCCGAGTCGCTCCCGGGCGAGCGCGTCACGTACTCGATCGCCGTCGCGCACGCCGTCATGGCCGAGATGGTGCGGCGGGCCGAGGGCGGGAAGCGCTCGTTCGCGCGCATCCTGGAGGACGACCTCTTCCGGCCGCTCGGCATGCGGGAGACGAGCCTGGGACCGCGGGACGACCTCGTGCCCCGCCTCTGCCCGGTCGCCGCCCGCTTCACGGAGCCAGGGCTCTTCGGCCCGAGTGAGGTGGACGGCATCGGCGCCCTCTTCAGCATCCCGGGCGCCGAGATCCCGGCCGGCGGCTACTTGACGACGCTCGCGGACCTCGCGCGCTTCGTCGAGATGCTGCAGCGCGGGGGCGAGCTCGACGGAGCGCGCATCCTGTCGCCGGCGATGATCGAGTTCGCCACCCGCAACCACACCGGCGACAAGCCGAACTCGCTCCTCGACTACACGGTGCAGATGCGCGGCTGGGAGCCGTTCCCGGCGGCGATCGGGCTCGGGTTCTTCATCCGTGGTGAGGGAGTCATCCCGGGCTTCTTCGGCAACCTGTGCAGCGCGCGGACATACGGAGGCCTCGGGGCAGGGTCGACGGCCTTCTGGATCGATCCGGCCCGCGACCTCACGTTTTCGTTCCTGTCGGTCGGGCTCATGGAGGACAGCTACCACCTGGAGCGCGTGTCCCGGCTGTCGGACATCGTGGTGTCGGCCCTCGTCGACTGAGCCGACGGCGGCCCCGGCCGTGCCGGTGACGCACCCGCCAGGGTGCGGGACCGCCAGCGAGCGCCCTCGCGGCCCGCGGCCAGGGCTTCGGCGCGGCGCGCTTCGCGGCGGCCCACGTCCTCCCCTCCGGAGACGATCAGCCGCGCGGAGCTCGCGGCGCCTTGAGCGCTCCCGGCCGAGACTCGCGAGCGACGCTGACGCCCAAGGGGGTCCGGCGCCCTTGCGTTTCGATCGCCGCGAGCAGCACGTCGACCTGCCCCATGACTTCGGCGAGCGCCGCGCGCGGCTTCGCCGCCCGCGACACCATCATCGCCCCCTCGCACAGCGCTCCGAACAGGAGATGGGCGAGGGGCTCGAGCGATCCCGAGACCCGGCCCTCGGCCATGGCCTGCCGGAGCGCCCCCTCGATGAGCCCGAGGCTGTAGCGTGCGTCGATCTCACGCCACGCCTCCCACCCGAGCACGACCGGCCCGTCCCGGAGAATGATGCGCTGCACGCCAGCGTCCATCGAGGCCTCGAGGAACGCCCGACAGCCAGCCCGGAATTGACTCCACGCGTCGGGTCCACGCGCGCCGGCCGCCGACGCTTCCATGAGCGCTTGCTCCGTCTCGTGGAAAACGGCAAGGAAGATCGCCTTCTTATCCGGGAAATGATGGTAGAAGGCGCCCTTCGTGACGCCCGCGCGGGCGGCGATGTCCTCGATGAACGTCCGCGCGTAGCCGCGGATGCGAAAGAGCTTGCGGGCCACGGCCAAGAGCTTCCCACGCGTCGCCTCGGAACGCTCCTCCTGGGTCGCCACGCCGGCGAGAATAACGTATCCTCTTGACCACCGGAAATCCGATCTTACTTTTTTGGGCCGGCGACGGCCGGAAGCAGTGGCCAACCACCGTTGCAGCGTGGAAGCATTGAATGCCGACGGATGTGCGCTCGGCCGCTGCCGTGCACGGATGGGTGATGCCGGTCCATGACGCGGACGCGACTGATCGTCTCAGCGTTGGTCGCGAGGCTGGTCCTCCTCACGTACGGGGTTGAGAGCCGGGCGGCAGATCCCGAGTCGATCAACCGATCCGAGTTGCCGGTTCTCGTCACCGAGACGCCCGGGATGGTTCGCCTCCAGGTCCTCCTGCCCGAGGACGTCCCGCCGGGCTCGGTCGAGGTGCGGCTGGCGGGGCGGAAAGTGGTCGTCCTCGCGCGGGGCATCGACGGCCGGCAACTGCGCTCGCGATCCCTCCGGCTGGCGGATGCGCCCGTCGAGGGCGGTGCGCAGGCGGACTACCAGCCCGACGGGTCACTCACCATCACGCTGCAGAAGGCGCGTCGTGGCGGCTCATGAGAAGCCGAGGACGTCGACCTGTGCGCAGCCGAACGACGGACACGGCAATTTTTCGGCGGGTATGTCGATCTCGAGCCGGCCCGTTCGACGATACAGCGGGCCACCCGCGGCGCGAGCGGGGTGGGTGAGCGACCTCGACGGGCGGCCCGATCATGCTAGAAGCCGCCTGCGAAGACCGGCGCGAAAGCTCAGGAAGGAGTGAGGGATGAGCGGGGTACGGGTACTGGTCGGCACACGCAAGGGTGCATTCGTCCTTGAGTCGGACGGAAAGCGCCAGCGGTGGGACATCAGTGGTCCCCACTTCGGGGGCTGGGAGATCTACCACCTCAAGGGATCACCCGCCGACCCGAATCGGCTGTACGCGTCGCAGGGCACCGGATGGTTCGGGCAGTTGATCCAGCGCTCCGACGGCGGCGGCAAGACTTGGGAGCCGGTGGGCAACCGGTTCGTGTACGACGGCGTCCCCGGCACTCACCTGTGGTACGACGGCACGCCCCACCCCTGGGAGTTCGCGCGCGTCTGGCATCTCGAACCGTCGCTGACCGATCCGGACACCGTCTACGCCGGGGTCGAAGACGCGGCCCTGTTCCGCTCGCGCGACGGCGGCCAGACGTGGCAGGAGCTGCCCGGGCTGCGCCGCCACGAATCGGCGCCCTCCTGGCAGCCAGGTGCCGGCGGGATGTGCCTGCACACGATCCTCCTGGACCCGAGCAATCCCGAGCGGATCTTCATCGCGATCTCGTCTGCCGGCGCGTTCCGGACCGACGACGCCGGCAAGACGTGGCGACCGATCAACCGGGGCCTCAGGTCGGAGCAGATCCCCAACCCGACTGCCGAGGTCGGCCACTGCGTTCACCGCATCGCGATGCACCGCTCGCGTCCGGGCGTGCTGTTCATGCAGAAGCACTGGGACGTCATGCGCAGCGACGACGCCGGCGAGTCGTGGCAAGAGGTCAGCGGGAACCTACCGAGCGACTTCGGGTTCCCCATCGACGTGCACGCGCACGAGCCGGACACCATCTACGTCGTCCCGATCAAGAGCGACTCGGAGCACTATCCGCCCGAGGGAAAGTTACGCGTGTACCGCAGCCGCACGGGCGGACACGAGTGGGAGGCGCTCACGAAGGGCCTGCCGCAACGCGATTGCTACGTGAACGTGTTGCGCGACGCGTTGGCCGTCGACTCGCTCGATCCGTGTGGCGTGTATTTCGGCACCACCGGCGGGCAGGTGTACGCGTCGGCCGATACCGGAGACAGCTGGGCTCCCATCGTCCGAGACCTTCCCGCCGTGCTCTCCGTCGAAGTCCAGACACTGCCATGATCCGCGTGGTGCTCCCGGCACATCTGCGGAAGCTGGCGCACGTCGACGGCGAGGTGAAGCTCGATGTCGAGGGTCGGGTCACGCAACGCTCGGTCCTCGACGCGCTCGAGGCCCGCTATCCGATGCTGCGCGGGACGGTCCGCGACCACGTCACGCAACGGCGCCGGCCGTTCGTGAGGTTCTTCGCCTGCGAGGAGGATCTGTCCCACGAACTGCCGGACGCCCCGCTGCCCGACCCGGTCGCGACGGGGGTCGAGCCTTTTCTGGTCGTGGGGGCCATGGCCGGCGGTTAGGCGCCCGCACTTGGAATGTCCAGCACTTAGCTGCGCTCCAGGATAGTCCCCTCGACGTGTCGATCGCGCGGCCCCTCGTTCGTCGCGAGAGTAGAGCCAGGTCGAGACCGGAACGAAGGAGGACATGACGATGCGATTCATGCTGATCATCAAGGCCGACACGAACACAGAGGCGGGGGTTCTCCCGAGCAAGGAGCTCGTCGCCGCCATGGACGAGTTCAACGAGAAGATGGTGAAGGCCGGCGTGCTGCTCGCGGCCGAGGGGCTCCACCCGAGCTCGAAGGGCGCGCGCATCACGTTCCATGGAGGAGGCAAGCGCACCGTGACCGATGGGCCCTTCACCGAGGCGAAGGAGCTGATCGCCGGCTTCTGGCTGATTCAGGTGAAGTCGAAGGAAGAGGCGATCGAATGGGCCTCGCGCTGCCCCGATGTGCTCGGTCCGGGTGAGACGGCGCAGATCGAGATTCGCCAGGTGTTCGAGATGTCGGACTTCCCTGCCGAGCTCCAGGAGGCCGCGGGCAACGAGCCCGCGATGCGCGCGCAGCTCGAGCAGGGTTGGCCAAACGCCCCGCGAGCCTAGCTCGCCCGGCTTCGATCAGAAGGAGACGCGACGATGCGATTCATGATGCTGATGATCCCGAAGGGGTACGAGAAGGCAGAGGCGGGCGCCATGCCGAGCGCGGAGATGGTCGCCAAGATGACGAAGTACAACCAGGCGCTGACGAAGGCCGGCGTGCTGATCGCGCTCGACGGGCTCCACCCGGCCTCGAACGGCGCGCGCGTCTCGTTCTCTGGAGGGAAGCCCAGGGTGACCGACGGGCCCTTCACCGAGGCGAAGGAGCTGCTCGGCGGCTACTGGATGATTCAGGTGAAGTCGAAGCAAGAGGCGGTCGAATGGGCATCGCGCTGCCCCGCTCAAGACGGCGACGTGATCGAGGTTCGTCAGGTGCAGGAGATGTCGGACTTCCCTCCCGAGGTCCAGAAGGCCGCCGGCGCGACGCGCCTCGGCGGAGAGATTCCATGAGCGTAACCCCCTATCTGAACCTCACGGACGCGAACGCGGCCATCGAGTTCTACGTCAAGGCATTGGTGTCATGCCGTACCTGCTGCTGATCCTGGAGCAGGGAGAAAGAAGACGGAACCGATCGGCGGTAGAGGGGCGGCTGGCTTACGAGCGCATGCTCCGCTTCACCGATGATCTCAAGGCCCGCGGCGTGCACAAGGCCAGCGAATCGCTCAGGTCTGATGCCGAAGGGGTGCGGGTCGAGGTTCGAGGCGGCAAACGCACCGTCGTCGACGGTCCGTTCGCGGAATCCAAGGAGATCGTCGGAGGCTTCTTCCTCCTCGATTGTCAGACCAAAGAGCAAGCGATCGCGATCGCCAGCGAGTGCCCCGCGACCGAGTGGGCAACCGTCGAGGTGCGCGAGATCGGCCCCTGTTGGGAGGGCAACGACTGAGACGCCCGTCGCGGCACCCCTCGGTCTTGCATTGGCGGGCCAAGATGCTGTGATCGGAAGCCGTGGCGGCTTCCGATACGCATCGCGCGATCAACGCGGTCTGGAGGATCGAGTCGGCCAGGCTCATCGCCGGTCTCGCGCGGATGGTGCGCGACGTCGGTGTTGCCGAGGATCTCGCGCAGGAGGCGCTCCTCGCCGCGCTCGAGCGGTGGCCGGAGTCGGGCATCCCGGACAACCCGGGCGCCTGGCTCATGGCCACCGCGAAGCATCGTGCGATCGACCTGCTACGTCGAAGCAAGCTGCTCGAGCGCAAGCACGAGGAGCTCGGTCGCGAGATCGAGGCCCAGCAAGAGATGGCCGCGCCGGATCTCGACGCCGCGATCGACGCCAACATTGGCGACGACCTCCTGCGCCTCGTGTTCATATCGTGTCATCCGGTGCTCTCGACCGAGGCGCGCGTTGCGCTCACACTCCGCTTGCTCGGCGGTCTGACGACCGAGGAGATCGCGCGGGCGTTCCTCGTCCCGGAGCCGACCGTCGCCCAGCGCATCGTCCGGGCCAAGCGGACCCTCGCCGAGAAGCGCGCCCCCTTCGAGGTCCCCCGCGGCGCCGAACTCGCCGCCCGTCTGTCGTCGGTGCTCGAGGTCATCTACCTCGTCTTCAACGAGGGGTACTCGGCGACCGCCGGGGACGACTGGATGCGACCGGCGCTCTGCGGGGATGCGCTCCGTCTCGGCCGCATCCTGGCCGAGCTGGTTCCGAGGGAGCCGGAGGTGCACGGCCTCGTCGCGCTCATGGAGATCCAGGCATCGCGCTCGAGGGCGCGGACCGGTCCGTCGGGAGAGCCCGTGCTGTTGCTCGATCAAGACCGGGCGCGCTGGGATCACGTCCTCGTCCGTCGTGGTCTCGTGGCGCTCGAGCGGGCCGAGGCGCTCGGCGGCGCGCAGGGTCCGTACGCGCTGCAAGCCGCGATCGCCGCCTGTCACGCACGAGCGCGTACGCCGGCGGAGACGGACTGGGCGCGCATCGCGGAGCTCTACGAAGCGCTCGCCCGGCTCACGCCCTCCCCCGTCGTCGAGCTGAATCGCGCGGTCGCGGTCGCGATGGCCTTCGGTCCCGCAGCAGGCCTCGAGCTCGTCGATGCGCTGACCGCGGAGCCGGCCCTCCGGGGCTACCACCTCTTGCCGAGCGTGCGCGGCGACCTCCTGGCGAAGCTCGGCCGCTTCGACGAAGCACGGGCGGAGTGCGCGCGCGCGGCATCGCTCACCCGCAACGCACGGGAGCGCGAGCTGCTCCTCGAGCGCGCCGCCGCGTACGCGCGCGGATCGGCACATCGCTCGACCACGTCGTAGCGGGTCGGCGGTCCCCACTGGACGAACGAGTTCGTCCTCGACACCCGAGGCTGATCGCGGGTCTTCACCGAGCCCCGGGATGAGGCACTCCCTGTCGATTCCCAGCGATCGCGGGTTTTGCCTGGGAGCGGAAAGTATCGAGGGGACGACGTATGCTCGTCGGGTGGCGAGCAAGGGCGAACGGGTCGAGGTCGCCGGGCGCGAGGTCGCGATCTCCAACCCGACCAAGGTCTACTTCCCGGAGTCCGGCATCACCAAGCTCGAGCTCGTGCGCTACTACCTGGCGGTGGCCGAGGGCGCGCTCGGTGGAGCGGGTGGCCGGCCCAACGTACTGGTCCGCTACGCCGACGGGATCCATGGCGACTTCTTCTACCAGAAGCGGGCGCCCGCCTCGCGGCCGACCTGGATCGAAGTCGTCGCACTACACTTCCCCTCCGGCCGCGTGGCGGAGGAAGTCGTGCCACGCGACGCGGCCGCGCTGGCCTGGATGGCGAACCTGGGATGCCTGGAGCTCCACCCGCACCCGGTCCGCGCGGAGGACCTCGACCACCCCGACGAGCTCCGCATCGACCTCGACCCGATGCCGGGCATCGAGTGGTCCCAGATCCGAGACGTGGCCCGGGTGGTCCAGGAGAGCCTGGCCGACTTCGGCCTGGTGGGCTGGCCGAAGACCTCGGGCTCACGGGGCATCCACGTCAACGTGCGCATCCATCGCCGCTGGTCCTTCACGGAGGTGAGGCGCGCCGCCCTGGCGCTCGCGCGTGAGGTCGAGCGGCGGGCGCCTGGCCTCGCCAGCAGCAAGTGGTGGAAGGAGGAGCGCCACGGCGTGTTCCTCGACTACAATCAGAACGCCAAAGACCGCACGGTCGCGAGCGCCTATTCGGTGCGCCCCAAGCCCGACGCCCGGGTCTCCGCGCCGGTCACCTGGGACGAGCTCTTCGAGTGCGCGCCCGAGGACTTCACGCTGCGCACCATGCCCGCTCGCTTCGCCGCGGTCGGCGACCGGCACGCGGGCATCGACCAGAGTCCCTGCTCGCTGGAGGCGCTGCTGGAGCTGTCGGCGCGGCACGAAGCGGCGGGCCTGGGCGATGCGCCCTGGCCGCCGCACTACGCGAAGCAGGCCGGCGAGCCGCCGCGTGTCCAGCCGTCGCGAAGGAAGGGCGGGCCGAAGCCGAGCGGCCGGCGCGTGCCCACGAAGCCGCTGATCGAGATCGGCCGCGCCGCGAAGAGAGAAGAGGCGCTGGCCGGGCTCGAGCGCTGGAAGACGCGTCATCCCCGGGCCGCCATCCACCTCCAGCCCGCCGACATCCTGGTCGACGCCATGCGCGGGCGCTCCTCGACGTGGACCCGCGTCCGCGTGAATCTCGAGCACGTGCCGGAGAATCTCCGGCCGGGTCAGGAGCCCCCCGATCCGGACTACGACCCGTACGCACGGTCTACGCGGGACGCACCCCGAAAATCTCGGCGAGCTCGGCGGGGGGCGTGACCTCGAGCTGGTCGTAACGGCAGTCGGCCGGCCGCTTGTCGGGACGCCAGCGTACGAAGACAGCGGCGTGTCGGAAGCGATCGCCCTGGAGGTGGTCGTACTTGACCTCGCACACGCGCTCGATCCGCAGCGGCTCCCAGGAGAGGTCCTTGCCCGCGCTCCACCGGCTCTGGGCGCCCGGCATGCGGACCGCGCCGTCGGTCATTCCGGCCCAGTCCCGCCAGGGATGCGACGCGAGGGCGTCCGTGCGCAGCGGCGCCAGCTCCTGCGCGAGACGGCGGCGGGACTCCATCGGGAACGAGGAGGTCACGCCCACGTGGTGCAGGGCTCCGGCGCCGTCGTAGAGCCCGAGCAGCAGCGAGCCGACCAGCGTTCCCGGACCGTGCTTGTGCCAGCGGAAGCCCGCCACCACGCAGTCCGCGGTACGCACGTGTTTGACCTTGATCATCACGCGCTTGCCGGGCTGATAGGTCGTGCTCTCGTGCTTGGCGATCACGCCGTCGAGCCCGGCGCCTTCGAAGCGATGGAACCACTCCTGGGCCACCGAGCGCTCGCGACGGCACGGCGTGAGATGGACGCGGCCCGAGGTCCGCTCGAGCGCCTTCTCCAGCAGCAGGCGGCGCTCGGCCTGCGGCCGGGAGCGGAGATCGCCGCCGGCTCCGGCGAGCAGGTCGAACGCGACGAAGGAGGCGGGCGTCTCGGCGGCGAGCTTCTTCACCCGCGATGCCGCCGGGTGCAGTCGCAGCTGCAGGGCCTCGAAGTCGAGTCCGCGCTCGGTCGCGATCACGATCTCGCCGTCGACCACGCACCGAGCGGGCAAGCTGGCGCGAAAGGCCGCTTCCAGCTCGGGGAAGTACCGGTCCAGCGGCTTCAGGTCACGGCTCTGGACGTAGAACCGGTCGCGGTCGCGGAACACGATGGCCCGGAAGCCGTCCCACTTGGGCTCGAACAGCCAGCCGTCGCCCGCGGGTAGGTCCGTCGCGAGCTTCGCGAGCATCGGCTCGATCGGCGGCTCGATCGGGAAACCCACGGCCGCGTCTTTCCTTCCCATCAGCGCACGCCTGCTCGCCGCGCCGCGATCCGCCGGTCGGCGGATGGTGCGCTCGCGAGCGTCCTCTACCGCATTGCACCCACGGACGCACACCGCTACACAGCGCGCATGGGCAAGCCGAAAGCGCTGCTCTCGTGGAGCAGCGGCAAGGACAGCGCGTGGGCGCTGCACGTCCTCCGCGAGCGGGCGGCCTGCGAGCTCGTCGGCCTGGTGACGACCATCAACGAGGCGGCGGACCGCGTCGCCATGCACGCCGTGCGCGCCGCGCTGCTGGAGGCGCAAGCCGAGGCGGTAGGCCTGCGCCTCTGGCCGGTGCCGATCCCGTCTCCGTGCAGCAATGAGCAATACGAAGCCGCAATGACGCAGGTGGTGGAACGCGCTCGCGCCGCCGGCGTGACGGCCTTCGCCTTCGGCGATCTCTTCCTCGCCGACATCCGCGCCTATCGCGAGCGGCAGCTCGCCGGCAGCGGCCTCACGCCCGTGTTCCCGCTGTGGATGCGGCCCACCGACACCCTCGCCCGTGACATGATCGCCGGCGGTTTGCGGGCGCGAGTAAGCTGTATCGATCCCAAGAAGTTACGCGCCGACTTCGTCGGACGCGAGTTCGATCTCGAGTTCTTGTGCGATCTACCCTCCGGGGTCGACCCCTGCGGCGAAAACGGCGAGTTCCACACCTTCGCCTACGCGGGGCCCATGTTCCATCACGCCATCGCAATCACGCCCGGCGAGGTGGTCGAGCGCGACGGCTTCGTGTTCGCCGACCTGATGCCCGCGCGATAGCGCCACCCTACGTGTCTCCCTGGCGGGGTCACACCAGCGACCCTAGATACGGCGCCAGCAGGACCGCGGCGACGCCGATCCAGTGGAGCAGGATCGACACGGCGATGCTCTCGGAGCGCTCGCGGGCCATGCCCGCTGCTGCTCCGAAGAGCAGGGCGCCGAGGAGCGGAAGCGTGGAATCGGGGCCTCCGGTGGTCGCCTGCGTCAGCGAGATCGCGGGGTGCCGCAGGATGGCGCCCCAGAGCGCGTAGAATCCGGCGGAGAGGATGACCGGACAGGAGAGGAGCCAGGGACCACCGCACTCCTGCACTGCGAAGCTCGCCACCAGGCCGCCATGGAGGAGACCCCGGAAGATCACCTCGGCCGCGAGAGGAAGCGTGAGAACACCCAGGGGCTCGAGCCACCCGGGCACGGGGGTCGTTGCAGGGACGGGAATCCACACGCCGCCCGCCAGCGCGCCGAAGATGGCGGAGGGCAGAAGGATGCACCAGTCCAACCCGGCGGGGCGCCGCAAGCCGTACAGCCCCGGCGCGCGCAGGCCTCTGATGAGGAGGAGTGCGCCGCCGAGCGTCACCAACAACACGGAGAACTGCGCGGGGCTCGCCGCGAGCCCGCTCGGCGCACCGGCGCCCCGCCCGATCAGGCCGGGCAGGAAAGCCGACGCCAGTGCGGCCAGCAGGATCCCTGCGCTGCCGAGCGCTGCGCCCGCGATCCGGCGGAGGCGCTGGACGAGGGCGGGCGGGCGGAACGCCTGCTGGCACACCCGGGCGATCTGCTCGGGGGCCAGGCGGGTCCCGGTGGCGCGCGGCGATCCGCCGATCTCCGTCGAGCCGCCCCAACGGTTGGCAGAGCGATGGCCGCCGGCTCCCGGGTCCACCAGATTGAGGTGCGTATAGAACCGCTCGAGGCTCGTCGGCAGGTACGGATTCACCTGACGCAGGGTATAGGTCGCGGCACCCGTGCGCAGCACGATTACCCCTAGCCGTTTGCCGTGCAGCCGGCGCAGCTGCCGCTCCACCTCGTAGATGCCGGCCTTCGAACGGCAGACGACCGCGACCGAGCCGTTCGTTATCTCGACCCGCGCCAGCTGCTCGACGTCCGTGACGTCGTCGAAGTGTGTCGGCGAATAGACCAGGCGATCGATGGCTCGCAGCCGGTCGGCGGTGTAGCCGACCAAATCGCTCTCGCCCCAGCGCCCTCGCCGCTTGAGCGCCAGCTCCGGCTCGCGTAGCTCATCGATGCAGGCCTGTATCTCGGCGAGCAGCTCCGGGGGCAGCGCGGACATATCCTGCATGTCGAGCCCCTGCGCATCGATCACGCCCTGGAGGCGCACGAGCGGCATGACTCGTGCGCGCGTCTCCGTGCTCCCGTCGTCCAGGCGGAGATGATTCAGGAGCACCCAGATCGCCAGGACCGTGTCCAGGTCGGCGTCGTTGGCGTACACCGTCCACTCTCGCTTGCGGAGGTCGAGACCCTTGCGGACCAGGACCATCGCCTGCTCGCACGTGGCGAGCAAGAAGGAGCGAACGCACGCTTCGTGGTGATCGAGGTTGTAGACCTCGCGCTTCGGATCGAGGAACGGCTCTCCCTGGGCCGCGCCGTCGAGGAAGACAGAGCCCGGTGCGGCGCTGCGCGCCGCCGCTGCCGTCACCGTGAACCCGTGCTGGACTCGAACCGAGACGGTCGGTGCCTCCACGCAGGTAAGGACGGCGCCGGTGTCGTCCCGCTTGATCCGATACCGATCGGGAAGGGCGGGCTCGGCGGCTCCTCGGCCAGGCAGGGGAACCCGCCCCTCGGCTTCGCGCGCTTTGCTCCCGCTCATCACAGCCAACCCGTGCCGCACGCTCGCGGCCGACGGCCACCGGGCAGCGACGCCGACCTTCCCGCGCGCAGTCTCGCTTCCTTAGACTTAGGCCGAAATTCCAGCTGAAAAGCAAGCCGCAGTAGCAAAAAAGGGATCACGCAATACGGAGCACCGGCCAGCTCGGTGCAACGCTTCCCGTACGAGGTTCGAGCATGATCTCCAGCGCATCGGGTAGCACAGCAAGCGCGGGGCTCTCGGCGATCGAGCGGGCGCCGCCCGCGTCAGGCAACACGGTGCCGAGCGACGTCCACGTGGCAGGCCGAGCGCGAGTGCCGATCCAACGCTCTCAGGCGGGTGCTGGTGAACGGTCCGTCAATGCGCTGCGTCACGGTGGGGCCCGCCGAGTACGAGCCCGGCGATCGAACGTATACCCCCCTACTTTATGGTACGAGGCAGTCATGGCTCACACCATCCGCGAGAAGACGAAGCTGCTGAATCGGGTGCGCCGCATCCGCGGCCAAGTCGAGGCGGTCGAGCGCGCCCTCGAGAGCGAGCTCGGCTACACCCAGGTACTGCAGCTCATCGCCTCGGTGCGCGGCGCCGTGAACGGCCTCATGGCCGAGGTGATGGAAGACCATATTCGCCTGCACGTGGTCGATCCCAGGCGCGAGCGGGACCTCAAGCGTGCCCGCGGTGCCGACGAGCTGATCGACGTCGTGCGCGCCTACCTCAAGTGACGAGAAGGCCCTCCCGTGGCAACCCAGCCGGAGAGCATCGGCCGCGACGGCACCCTCGCCGACCAGGCCATGGCGCGGACGAGCGCTCCCGCCGCGCTCGACGAGGACCGACGCCGGGCCGACGACCCGAGCGGTCAGAGCTCCGATCATGAGCATGACCACGATGACGCGCACGCCTTCGCGTGGCCGGAGGCACTGCGCATGGGTCTCGTCGCCCTCGCCGCCGCGGCCGTCTGGTTCCGGGTCTGGGAGCCGTACCGCAGCGTCAGCGTGATCGGGGCCGTCGGCCTCGCGATCGGCGGCTGGCCCATCTTCAAGGAGGCTTTCGCGAACCTGATCGAACGGCGGATGACGATGGAGCTGTCGATGACGATCGCGATCGTCGCGGCGGCCGCCATCGGCGAGTTCTTCACCGCGCTCGTCATCACACTCTTCGTGCTCGTGGCCGAGGTGCTGGAGGGCATGACGGTGCAGCGCGGCCGCCGCGCCATCCGCGACCTCCTGGAATTCCTGCCGCGCGAGGTCTCGGTGCGCCGGGCGGGGTCGGTGCGCGCCGTCTCGGCCGCCGAGCTCGGCATCGGCGACACGATCCTGGTCAACCCGGGCGGGCGCGTGCCGGTCGACGGCACCGTGCTCGGCGGCCACTCCTTCGTCGACGAGTCGCGCATCACGGGCGAGTCGATGCCGGTCGAGAAGACCAAGGGAGCGCCCGTCTACGCCGGCGCGATCAACCAGTCGGGCGCGCTCGAAGTCCGCGCCGAGCGGATCGGCCGCGACACGACCTATGGCAAGATCATCGAGGCGGTCGAGCGCGCCGAGCGCTCTCGCGCCCCGGTCCAGCGCTTGGCCGACCGGCTCGCCGGCTTCCTCGTCTACTTCGCCCTGGCTGCCGCGGGCCTCACCTTCCTGGTCACGGGCGACGTGCGCGCGACGATCGCGGTCGTGATCGTGGCGGGCGCCTGCGGTATCGCCGCCGGAACGCCGCTCGCCATTCTCGGCGGCATCGGGCAGTCGGCTCGTCTCGGCGCGATCGTCAAGGGGGGCGTGCACCTGGAGACGCTGGGCCGCGTGGATACGGTGGTGCTCGACAAGACCGGCACCCTGACCTACGGCCGACCCGCGGTGCAGCGCGTGCTCACCGTCGCTGGGGTGTCGCCAGAAACCGTGCTCGACGCGGCGGCGGCCGCCGAGCAACGCTCCGAGCATCCGCTCGGGCAGACGATCGTCGCGCACGCCCGCGCGCAGAAGCGCCCGGTCGTCGAACCCGACCGGTTTTCCTACACGCCGGGCCGCGGCATCGCGGCGGAGGTGGCCGCCACCACGGTGCTGGTCGGCAACCGGGCCTGGATGCGGGAGCGCGGCGTCGTGATGCCGGATGCCAGCGGGACCGGGATCGGGCGCGAGACCGCGGCTTCGGCCGCGTCGGAGGTGTTCGTGGCGCGCGACGGGCGCCTGCTGGGCGCCATCGCCATCGCCGACGCGGTGCGCCCGGAAGGGCAGCGCGCCGTGGCGGCGCTCGGCCGCATGGGCATCCGCACGATCCTTCTCACGGGCGACACGCGGTCGGTCGCCGAGGCTGTCGCCCGCAGCCTCGACATCCGGGAGGTCGAGGCCGACCTCCTACCCGAAGACAAACTGGAGCGGGTCAAGGCGCTGGTTGCCGCCAGCCGGACGGTCGCGATGGTCGGCGACGGCGTCAACGACGCGCCGGCGCTCATGGCGGCGAGCGTCGGCGTCGGCATGGGCTCGGGTACGGACGTCGCGCGCGAGAGCGCCGACGTGGTGCTGCTCGGCAACGACCTCGCGCGCTTCGTCGAGACGCTGGCGGTCGCCCGCCGCACCCGCGGCATCATCTGGCAGAACTTCACCGGCACGCTCGTGGTCGACGCGCTCGGCGTCGGGCTTGCGGCGTTCGGCCTGCTCGGCCCGCTGCTCGCGGCGTTCATTCACGTCGCCTCCGAGCTGGCCTTCATCCTGAACTCGGCGCGGCTGCTGCCCTCACCGCGAGCTGCCCACCGCGCCCGGAGCGCGGGGACAGCGCGCGGCGGGGCTGCGGCGGGAGAGGCCGTGGGAGGCCGGGCATGATGCGTTGGCGCCCTCGCCGTCACTCGAGGCCGAAGCGCGACAGCGCCCAGTCGGCGCAGGTGAAGAGCACGAGCCCCCCGAACACCGTCCACGCGAGGGCGGGCCCGCCCTCGCGGTTCACCTCCGGGATCAGGTCGGAGGCCGCGACGTAGATCGTGACCCCGGCCGAGAGCGCGAGCGCATATCCGATGTGTCGGCCGGCGAGCAGCGTCGTCGCCACCGCGCCGAGCAGCGTCAGCACGCCGAGCGCCGTCCCGGCGAGAAGCGCCGCGACACGCGAGCGCCCGCTCGCCAGCGTGATCGACGCGACGGTGAAGCCCTCGGGCACCTTGTGGAGCAGGACGGCCAGGAAGAGCAGGAGGCCGAGCGTCGGGGCCACCATGAAGCCGGCGGCGATGGCCACGCCGTCGAACAGCGTGTGTACACCGAGGCCCAAGATCGCGAGGTACGCGGCCGCGGGCTTCAAGATCGCGCCCGTGTGCGTCTCCTCGCCGAAATGGAAGTGCGGGGCGACCGTGTGCTCGAACAGGTGGACGCCGAAGTACCCCATCAGCACGAACAAGAACGCGTGTGGCACGTGCGTGCTCTCGGGCAACATCCGCACGAAGGCCGCCGCCAGCATGAAGCCGGCACCGGCCGCGACGAAGTAACGGAGCGGGCCGTGCCCGCCGCGGTGCGCTCGTAGGACCACGAGCGAACCGGCGACGTCGGCGGCGGCCGCGATCGCAGCGAACGTGAGCGCGCTCAGCATGGCCTGGGAGTTGGTCTACGGGCGATCACGGCCATCGACTCGCCACGCCCGCAGCTAATGGCCCTCGCACTCGAGGTCAAGCGACTCCTCGCGCGCGCCGGCCGAGTCGCGGGCCAGGAGGCCGGCGGTGACACAAGGCGTGCGGTTGACCGGACGGGAACGCGCCGGTACGCCGGGCGCGATCATGGGAGCCGCCCGAGCCCGGAAGACCCGGGCAGCCGTAAGACACGCCACCTCGTGTCTTTACCTCGTGACCGCCTTGGGCTGCGGCACGATGTGGCGGCCCGTCGCGACGCGCCCACCTGCGCCCTCCGTCCCGGCAGGCGTCGATCCAGAGGCGCTCGATCGGTCCGTCGACCCGTGCACTGACTTCTACGACTTCGCCTGTGGCGGCTGGGCTGCCAGAACCTCCATCCCGCCGGATCGGCCGGCATGGTCGCGGAGCTTCTCCGAGATCACGGAGCGCAATCTCGCGATCCTCCGCGAGAGCCTGGAGGCCGACGCGG
>Ga0209378_1000825_pt1 | contig 22384 bp, 21 predicted proteins | sample GraSoiAngelo_156_FD_186170 | JGI IMG/M metagenome (GOLD analysis project Ga0209378, IMG submission 186170) | Grasslands soil microbial communities from the Angelo Coastal Reserve, California, USA - 14_1009_13_40cm (SPAdes) (version 2) | ecosystem: Environmental > Terrestrial > Soil > Grasslands ...
GTCGGTGTTCTGCATGGCGTATTCGAGGCGACGGCGCATTTCACGTCCCACGCCGCGCACGCAGTCGGCGAGCCGCCCGAGCAGCTCCGCGCGCGACGCGCTGACGAGCTCGGCCGCCGCCGTGGGCGTGGGCGCACGCCGGTCGGCGGCGAAGTCGGCGATGGTGAAGTCGCTCTCGTGGCCGACGCCGACCACCACGGGGATGCGCGAGGCGCGCAGCGCGCGCGCCACTGTTTCTTCATTGAAGGACCAGAGATCCTCGATCGAGCCGCCGCCGCGCACGAGCAGCAGCACGTCGCATTCGTCGCGCGCGTTGGCGGTCGCCAGCATCGCGGCGATGCGCGCCGCGGCGCCCTCGCCCTGCACCGGCACCGGATAGACGATCACCGGAATCGCCGGGTTGCGCCGCGCCAGGGTCGTCAGCACGTCGCGCAGCGCTGCGGCGGCAGGGGAAGTGAGCACGCCGATGCAGCCCGGAAACGCCGGCAGCTCGCGCTTGGCGGCGAGGTCGAACAAGCCTTCGCGCTCGAGCTTTTCCTTCAGGCGCAGGAAGCGCTCGTAAAGCGGCCCCAGGCCGGCGGGCCGCATCCCCTCCACCGTGAGCTGGAAGCGCCCGCGCGGCTCGTAGAGCGTGACCAGGGCGCAGACTTCGACCCGGGCACCGTCGCGCGGCTCCCAGTCGAGCGCCGCTGCCCGGCTGCGGAACATCACGCAGTCGACCTGCGCCGCCGCATCCTTCAGCGTGAAGTAGCAGTGCCCGGAGGGCGCGCGCGACAGATTGGACAACTCACCCCGCACCCAGAGCAGCGGAAAGCGCCGCTCCAGGGCGTCGCGCACGCTGCGCAGCAACTCGGAGACGGTGAGGACGCCGTTAGGAGTCATGGATTGCCGAGCGGGGGATGCCATTTCATGTTACCGCTTGTCTAAATGTCCGTCGCTGTCGCCGCACGGCGTCATAAAAGCAGCCACCGTTTCGCGTCGTAGGGCAGCGACTTTGCCGATCGCCATTGACTTTGGCTTTCAAGGAATAAACACCCACTAATCCACATCACCGCCAGCGCGCGGCCGTGGTGTGGCGAAGCATCGCGCGGAGCCCGATTCTGTTACGCAAGACGCTGTTTGCTGAAGGGAAAAACCTGCTCAAATTTTGATCGCAACCGTCTTGCGCCGCGTTGCAAGTCGGTGAGGCGACTCTATCCAGCGATAATCCACAAACTTATCCACAGGTTCTTGTGGATATCGCCTGACGCGCTGCATTGAATCGTCCCGCAGCTGCGGAAGGGCCGGCCTTTGTGCATCGCGGAAACTTGCCGCGGCGTGAGAGTTTGACTTAAAGTCGGCGGCGCAGCGCCCCAAAAATACAAGGAACAAGAGTTGTTCGCAATCATTCAGGCAGCGGGATGGCCGATCTGGTTCCTGCTGCTCGCTTCGGTCGTCGCCGTCGCCCTGATCATCGAGCGCTCGATCTCGCTCCGCGAAAGGAAAATCATCCCGCCCACGCTGCTCGATCAGGTGATCACGGTCTACCAGCGCCAGGGCGTCAACGAAGAGGTGCTGCAGAAGCTCGCCAAGGATTCGCCGCTCGGCACGGTGCTCGCCGCGGGCCTGCGCAATCACAGGAGCTCGCGCTACGTCATGAAGGAGGCGATCGACGAAGCCGGTCGCGCCGTCGCGCATGAGCTCGAGCGCTTCCTCACGACGCTCGGCACCATCGCCACCGCCTCGCCGCTGCTGGGACTGTTCGGCACGGTGATCGGCATGATCGAGATCTTCGGCTCGCAGTCTCCCACCGGCAGCAACCCGCAGCAGCTCGCGCACGGCATCTCGATCGCCTTGTACAACACCGCGTTCGGCATCGGCATAGCGGTGCCGTCGCTCATCCTCTACCGGCACTTCAAGAACAAGGTCGACGGCCTGGTGGTGGAGATGGAAGAGCAGGCCTCCAAGCTGGTGGATATCGTTCACGGCGAGCGCAGGCAGTAGATGAACTTCCAGCGCGGCAGGGGCAAGGAACCGCTCGAGATCAACCTGGTCCCGCTGATCGACGTGATGATGGTGATCCTGATCTTCCTGATGATCACGACCACCTATTCCAAGTACACCGAGCTGCAGATCAACCTGCCGACCGCCGATGCCGAAAGGCAGCTCGAGCGCGCCAACGAGATCACGGTGCTGGTCAGCGCGCAGGGGCAGTACGTGATCAACCGCAATCCGATCCCTTTCCGCGGCATCGAGCAGCTGGCCGAGGAACTGAAGCGCGCCGCCGGGACGCTGAAAGCGCCGCTCGTCGTGATCAGCGCCGACGCCGCCGCCACGCATCAGGCGGTGGTGCGCGTGATGGAGGCGTCGCGGCTCGCCGGCCTGACGCAGCTCACCTTCACCACGCAGTCCGCCAAGTAGTGAGGCACTGGTATCGCCGCGGCGCCGTCGCCTGGCTGCTGTGGCCGATCAGCCTGTTGTTCGGGGCAGCGGTCCTCATACGCCGCTTGCTCTTCAAGCTCAGGCTCCTGAGCTCGAAGCATCCCGGCGTCCCGGTGATCGTCGTCGGCAACCTCACGGTCGGCGGCAGCGGGAAGACGCCGCTCGTGCTCTGGATCGCCGAATTCCTGAAATCGAAGGGCTGGTCGCCGGGCATCGTCTCGCGCGGCTACGGCGCGAAGATCGATGCGCCCCGCGCGGCCACCGTGGCCGATCAGGCCACCGAGGTCGGTGACGAGCCGATTATTCTCTCCCGCCGCAGCGGGTGCCCGGTATGGGTCGGCCCGGACCGCGTGGGAGTCGCCGCGGCCCTGCGCGCCACGCATGATGACGTTGACGTGCTGGTCCTCGACGATGGGCTGCAGCACTACCGGCTGCGGCGCGATCTCGAGGTTGCGGTGGTCGACCGCCGCGGCTTCGGCAACGGCTTTCTGCTGCCGGCCGGTCCTTTGCGCGAGCCCGCTTGGCGCCTGCGATCCGTCGACGCGGTGGTGTCGCATGGCTCTTCCATCAGGGGCTATTACATGCAGCTCGAAGGCGAGGTGCTGCACCGCATGACGGACGCCCGCGAGCGCCGCGCCGCGAGCGCCTTCGCCGGGCAGAAAGTCCACGCCGTCGCCGGCATCGGCGAGCCGGACCGCTTCTTCCAGCACCTGGTGAAGCTCGGCCTCAAGGTGCTGCCGCATCCCTTTGCGGATCACCATGCGTTCTCGCCGCGCGACCTCGAATTCGGCGACGACCTGCCGGTGCTGATGACCGAAAAGGACGCGGTAAAATTGCGCCACGCCGCCCGGCCCGAGTGGTGGGTGCTGCCGGTATCGGCGAAGCTCGATCCCGCGTTCGGCGACTGGCTGCTAGGGAGTCTCGATGAATTCCGGCGTCGATCCAAAGCTGCTTGAGATCCTGGTGTGCCCGCTATGCAAGGGCAAGCTCGTCTACCGCAAGGAAGTGCGCGAGCTCGTCTGCAGGGCCGACCGCCTCGCGTATCCGGTGAAGGACGGCATCCCGGTGATGCTCGAAGAGGAGGCGCGCAAGCTCCCGCCAGAAGAAGAAGTGACGTGAAGTTCAGCGTCATCATTCCCGCGCGCTACGCGTCGACCCGCTTCCCGGGAAAACCCCTCGCCGACCTCGGCGGCAGGCCGATGGTCGTGCGGGTATGCGAGCGCGCCGCCCAAAGCGGCGCCGCCGCGGTGCACGTCGCCACGGACGACCCCCGCATCGCGGACGCGGTGCGCGCGCACGGCCACTCGGCGCTGATGACGCGCGCCGGGCACGCCTCCGGCACCGACCGCATCGCCGAGGCGGCGAGGCAGCTGCGCCTCGGAGACGACGACATCGTCGTCAACCTGCAGGGCGACGAGCCGCTGATCGAGCCGGCGCTTATAGCCGAAGTCGTAAACATCCTGTGCAAGCAGCAGGAGGCCAGCGTTGCCACGGCCTGCCACGCGATTCACGATGCGGAGTCGTTTTCCAGTCCGAACGTGGTGAAAGTGGTGCTCGACCAGAAAGGTTATGCGCTCTATTTCAGCCGCGCGGGGATTCCGTATCCGCGGCAAGGCCAGGCAGAAGCTTATCGCCATGCCGGCCTCTACGCGTATCGCGTCGGTTTTCTTCTGAAGATTTCGCAGCTGGAGGAAGCACCGTTGGAGAGAATCGAGGCGCTCGAGCAGTTGCGGGTCCTTTGGCACGGCTACCGCATTGCCGTGGTCGTCAGTCCGCGCGAGATTCCGCCAGGGGTCGATACGCCTCGAGACCTGGAGGCGGTGCGTAAGATGCTGGCATGAAGTTGATCCTCTTGGGCCCGCCCGGCGCCGGCAAGGGCACGCAGGCCGCCTTCATCCGCGACAAGTTCGGCATCCCTCAGATCTCGACCGGCGACATGCTGCGCGCTGCGGTCGAGGCGGGAACGCCCCTCGGCCTGATGGCGAAAAGGGTGATGGACGCCGGGCAACTGGTGTCCGACGAGATCATCATCGGGCTGGTGAAGGAGCGGCTGAAGCAGGGCGACTGCAAGCGCGGCTGCCTGTTCGACGGCTTTCCGCGCACCATTCCGCAGGCCGAGGCCATGAAGGCCGCGGCAGTGCCGATCGATTACGTGCTCGAAATCGACGTTCCCGACGACGAGATCATCACGCGCATGAGCGGCCGGCGCGTGCATCCCGCCTCGGGCCGCATCTATCACGTGAAATTCAATCCGCCGCAGGTCGAGGGCCGCGACGACCAGACCGGAGAGCCGCTGATCCAGCGCGACGACGATCGCGAGGACACGGTGCGCAAGCGGCTCGACGTATACCGGGCGCAGACGCGGCCGCTGGTGGACTACTACCGCAAATGGGCGGCTTCCGGCGATCCGCGCGCGCCGAAGTACCGCAAGATCTCCGGCTGCGGCGCGGTCGACGAGGTCACCGCGCGCGCTTTCGCCGCGTTGACCTGATAAAATTTCGGTCCTTTCCAGGGGAGAGAGACATGTCCGGGGGACTCCTGTTCGCGCTCGGCTGCGCGCTGGCAGCCATCGTTTACGGCATCTGGCAGGGCACGCGCATCCTGCGCCTCCCCGACGGCAACGAGCGCATGCGCGAGATCGCCGCCGCAGTGCGCGAGGGCGCGATCGCTTACCTGTGGCGGCAATACAAGACCATCGCCATCGTCGGCGTGATCCTGTTCCTCGTGATCGGCTTCATCCCCGCGCTCGGCTGGCCGACGGCCTGGGGCTTCCTCATCGGCGCGCTGTTGTCGGGCGCCTGCGGCGTCATCGGCATGAATATCTCGGTCCGCGCCAACGTGCGCACCGCCGAGGCCGCGCGCGTCGGCCTCAATGAAGCGCTGCAGGTCGCATTCAGGGGCGGCGCGATCACGGGAATGCTGGTGGTCGGCCTCGGCCTGCTCGGCGTGGCGGCCTACTTCGCGCTGCTTTACGCCAATGCGATCGACAAATCGGAGCTCGCCCACCTCATCCAGCCGCTGATCGGACTGGGATTCGGCGGCTCGCTGATCTCGATCTTCGCGCGTCTCGGCGGCGGCATCTTCACCAAAGGCGCCGACGTCGGCGCCGATCTGGTTGGCAAGGTCGAGGCCGGCATCCCCGAGGACGATCCGCGCAACCCGGCGGTGATCGCCGACAATGTCGGCGACAACGTCGGCGATTGCGCCGGCATGGCGGCGGACCTGTTCGAGACTTACGCCGTGACCATCATCGCCACCATGCTGCTCGGCGCGCTGATGGTGAAGAGCCCCGCGGCGCTCATCTACCCTCTCGTTCTCGGCGGCTTCTCGATCATCGCCTCGATCCTCGGCACCTGGTGGGTAAAGGCCAAGCCCGGCGAGAAGAACGTGATGCCCGCGTTGTACCGCGGCCTGTGGGTGGCGGGTGGCCTGGCCTTCGTCGCCTTCTGGCCCATCACGCTGTACGTGATGGGCGACGTGCTCAGGGAGGTCCCCTTCGACATGCCGGGCGGCAGGAGGCTGATCACGGTGTGGCACCTGTGGGGCGCGGCGATCGTCGGTCTTGCGCTCACCGGCTTCATGGTGTGGATCACCGAGTACTACACCGGCACGCAATTCAAGCCGGTGCGCCATGTCGCGGCAGCGTCGGTGACCGGTCATGCGACCAACATCATCGCCGGCCTCGGCGTGTCGATGAAGTCCACCGCCTGGCCGGTGCTCGCGGTCTGCGTCGCGATCCTGCTTTCCTACGTGCTCGCGGGACTGTACGGCATCGCGATTGCGGCGACGGCGATGCTGTCGATGGCCGGCATCATCGTCGCGCTCGACGCCTATGGGCCGATCACCGACAACGCCGGCGGCATCGCCCAGATGGCGGACCTGCCCGAGTCGGTGCGCGACATCACCGATCCGCTGGATGCGGTCGGCAATACCACCAAGGCGGTGACCAAAGGCTACGCCATCGGCTCGGCGGGCCTGGCGGCACTGGTTCTCTTTGCCGACTATACGCACGCGCTCGAAGCTGCCGGCAGGAGCTTCAGCTTCGATCTCTCCAACCCGTTGGTGATCGTGGGCCTGTTCATTGGCGGCATGGTGCCCTTCCTCTTCGGCGCCATGGCGATGGAAGCCGTAGGGCGCGCCGCCGGCGCGGTGGTGCTGGAAGTGCGGCGCCAGTTCAAGGAGATCCCGGGGATCATGGAAGGCCGAGCCAAGCCCGAGTACGGCACCGCCGTCGATATGCTGACCCGCGCCGCCATCAAGGAAATGATGGTTCCGTCGCTCCTGCCTGTTCTGGTGCCGATCGTGGTTGGCCTCGTTCTCGGGCCGCAAGCGCTCGGCGGGGTCCTCATGGGAACCATCGTCACCGGCCTGTTCGTCGCCATTTCGATGTGCACCGGCGGCGGCGCGTGGGACAACGCCAAGAAATTCATCGAGGACGGCAATTACGGCGGCAAGGGCTCTGACGCGCACAAGGCTGCGGTCACCGGCGACACGGTCGGCGATCCCTACAAGGACACCGCCGGCCCGGCCGTCAACCCGCTCATCAAGATCATCAACATCGTCGCGCTTCTCATAGTGCCTTTGATGGTTTGAGGAAAACTGAATGAGAGGAGTGAGAAGGGCGGCGCTTGTCGCCCTTTTTCTTTTTTGTGATGTTGCAAATGCGCGGGACGCTGTTACCGCGAAGCAGTTCATTGTGTCCGCGGCGCATCCGCTCGCCGCCGAAGCCGGCTACGCGGTGCTGCAGCTCGGCGGCAGCGCGCTCGATGCCGCGGTCGCTGTGCAGATGGTCCTCGGCCTGGTCGAGCCTGAATCCTCGGGGATCGGCGGCGGCGCCTTCCTGCTGCACTGGTCGGAGCAGGAGAAGAGGCTTCGCACCTACGATGGCCGCGAGACGGCGCCGGCGGCCGCGCGGCCGGACCGTTTTCTGGACGCGGGTAAAAGACCCATGGAATTCTACGCAGCCGCCGTGGGCGGGCGCTCGGTGGGCGTTCCGGGCGTGCTGCGGCTGCTCGAGCTTGCGCACCGGCAGCACGGGCGCCTGCCATGGAGCGAGCTGCTGCAATACGCGATATTCGCCGCGGAGGATGGCTTCGTCATGTCCCCGCGGCTGCACGCAGTGCTCGAGCGCGAGCGGTTCCTGCAGCAAGATGCCTTTGCAAGGAAGCTCTATTACGGCGCGGACGGGGAAGCCAGGCCGGCAGGTACACGGCTCGTGAACCGGGCTTATGGCGCGACGCTCCGTACCCTGGCACTCGAAGGCGTAGGCGCTTTCTACCGCGGACCGATCGCCGCCGAGATCGTGCGCGCGGTGCGCTCTCATGCAAAGCCGGGCGATCTGTCCGAGGAGGATCTCGCCGGGTACCGCGCACTGGAGCGCGAGCCGGTCTGCGGACCCTACCGGCAATGGCGCCTGTGCTCGATGGGCCCGCCCAGCGCCGGCGGCGTCGCTGTGCTGCAGATCCTGGGTCTGCTCGAGCGCGCCGGCTTTGAGCGGGCCGCGCCCGACTCCGCCGCCGCGGTGCATCTCTTCGCCGAGGCCGGGCGGCTCGCCTACGCCGACCGTGCTCGCTACCTCGGCGATCCGGACTTTGTGCCGGTTCCGGTTCGAAAACTCCTGGATGGAAAGTACCTCGACCGCAGAGCACGCCTGATCGGCGAGCGAGCCATGCGCGAGGCGGCGCCGGGCGATACCGAGGCGAACGGCACCACCCACTTCTCGATCGCCGATGCGCAGGGCAATGTCGTTGCCATGAGCAGCACCATCGAGAGCCCGTTCGGCAGCCGCATCATGGTGCGCGGCTTCCTGCTCAACAACCAGCTCACCGACTTTGATTTCACTCCCGGCTCGGCGAACGAGGTACGGCCACGCAAGCGGCCCCGCAGCAGCATGGCGCCGGCGATGGTGTTCGAGCGCGGCGGCAGGCTGCGCATGGCGCTCGGCTCCCCCGGCGGACCGTGGATCATCAATTACGTCGCGAAGACGCTGGTCGCCGGGCTCGACTGGAGCCGCGACATCCAGGCGGCGATCGAGGTGCCGAACTTCGGCAGCCGCAACGGCCCCACTCTATTGGAACAGGGGTCGTCCTATGAATCGCTTGCGGGGCCATTGCGACGCAGAGGCCACGAGGTCGAAACGGTGCCGCTGGTAAGCGGCCTGCACGGCATCGAACGCGTGCCCGGCGGCTGGCGCGGGGGCGCGGATCCGCGGCGGGAAGGCACGGTGCGGGGGCGGTAGTACCATAGCCCCGGGAGGAAGGCCGGGATGAAGCCTCGGAGGGTGTCGCTCGGCAAGACGGCGCGCCCGAGCCTGACAGGGATCCTGTCGCGCACGCGCCTGTTCGCGCTGCTCGATCGCGGGCGCGAGGGGCCGGCGGTGTGGGTTTCCGGGCCGCCCGGCTGCGGCAAGACCACGCTGGTGGCGAGCTGGCTCGACCACGCCTCGGTGCCATACCTTTGGTACCAGCTCGACGAAGGCGATGCAGACGTCGCCACGTTCTTCTATTACCTGAGCCTTGCGGCGGCCGATCTCGAGGCCGGCGAGGGCGAGCGCCTGCCGCTGCTTACGCCCGAATACCAGGCCAGCCTCGCGGTGTTCACGCGGCGCTACTTCCAGCGGCTGTTCGCGCAGCTGAAGCCGCCGTTCGCCGTGGTCTTCGACGGCTACCAGGAGGTGCCGGCCTCCTCGCCTTTGCACGAAGTGATGCGCACCGCGCTGCAGGAGCTGCCGCCGGGCGGATGCGCGATTCTGGTGAGTCGCGGCGATCCGCCGGCGAGCCTCGCGCGCCTGCGCGCCAACCGCGCCCTGGCGCATATCGGCTGGGAAGCGCTGCGACTCACGCGCGATGAGACCGCTTCGATCGTCGCGCAGCGGCTTCCAGCCCTGCCGCCCGGATCGCTCGACTCGCTCTACGCGCGGACCGAGGGCTGGGCCGCCGGCCTGGTGCTGATCCTCGAGCAGGCGAAAGTCACCGGCTCGATGGCCGGCCCGCCGGACTCCTCGACGCCCAAGCTGGTGTTCGACTACCTCGCGGGCGAGATCTTCCAGAAGTCCGACGCGCGCACGCAGGCGTTCCTCCTGAACACGGCGTTCCTGCCGCAAATGACCACGCGCATCGCCGAGGAGCTCACCGCGGACGCGGATGCGGGCAAGATGCTCGCCGAGCTCCACCGCAACAACTACTTCGTCGCGCTGCGCGAGACGCAGCCCGAGCCGCTCTACCAGTACCACCCGATGCTGCGGGATTTCCTGCAGGCACGCGCCGAGGAAGCGTTGTCGAAGGACCGCAAGCGCCAGCTGCAGCGCACCGCCGCGGCGCTGATGGAGCGAGCCGGACCGGTCGAGGACGCGGTAGCGCTGTATCGCGAGAGCCACGAATGGCACGAGATGGCGCGCCTGATCGACCGGCACGCCGCCGCGATCCTCGCCCAAGGCCGCGGCGAGACGCTTGCCCGCTGGGTCGAGGAGCTGCCGCCAGAAGTGCAGGTGAAGCATCCCTGGACCATCCACTGGGCAGCCGCCAGCCGCGCGCCGCTCGCGCCGCGCGAGGCACGGCTGCTTTACGAGAGGGCGTTCGAGCTGTTCCGCGCCCAGGCGCAGCCCGATGCGCGCGGCATGGTGCTCGCCTGCTCGGGAGCGATGGACGCGATCCTCTACGAGCTCGACGATTTCTCGCTGCTCGACCGCTGGATCGCGGTGCTCGATGCGACCGCCGCGCGCGACGCGGCGCTCGCCTCCCCCGAGGCCGAGGCGCGCGTCGCGACGAGCATGTTCATCGCGCTGACCCTGCGCCAGCCGCAGCGGGGCGACATCGGCGCGTGGATCGAGCGGGCGCTCAATGCCTCGCGCAACGTCGACGACGTCAATGTGCGCATCTTCGTCGGGCTGATGGCGGCGCTGACGCTGATGTGGACCGGGCTGTTCTCGCGCGCGGCGGAATTGATCGAGTCCATGCGGCACGCCGCGGCGACGCCAGGCGTCACGACCTTCATGCGGCTCACGCTGAAGACGTCCGAGGCGATGCACGGCGCGCTTACCGCGGACAGCGATACCTGCCTCAAGGCCATGCGCGAAGGGCTGGAGCTCGCGCGCGCCACGGGCGTGCATACCTGGAGCTTCCAGCTTTTGGCGTACGGCTACGGTGGCGCGCTGGCGCGTCAGGACCTGGAGGCGGCAGCGGGGATCGCGCGGCAGCTGGAGACGCACGTGGCAGGGGCCGGCCGCTTCAATCTGTGCCTGTACCACCATTTCCGCGCGTGGGAGGCGATGCTGCGCAAGGACCTGATGGGCGCGCTGCAGCTGGAAAAGACCGCGCTGCGCATGGCGATCGAAGTGGGCTGCCCCTACTTCGAGGTGCTGTGCCGGCTCGCGCTCGCCGGAATCCTTGCCGACTGCGGCGACCAGCGCAAGTGCATCGCCCATTTGCAGGCGCTGCGCGACATCGTGCGCGGCATCGATAATCGCTTTCTCGAATTCACCTGCCTGATCGGCTTCGCGCAGATCGCGATCGAGCACGGGCGCCAGCGTCCGGGCTACAACGCGCTGCGCCGCGGCCTCGAGCTCGGGCGGCAGTATGGCTACGCTCATTTCTTCTGGTGGCGGCCGGGCGCCGTCGCGCGGGTGCTGACGCACGCGCTCGAAACCGGGATCGAGCCCGACTACGCGCGCAGCCTCATCAAGCGGCGCGCGCTGGTGCCGGAGCAGCCGCCGCTTTCGGTCGACGGCTGGCCCTGGACGTACCGCGTGCAGACCTTCGGCGGCTTCCGCCTGCTGCGGCACGACGCGCCGCTGGCGGCCAGCGGCAAGGCGCAGCGCCGGCCGCTCGACCTGCTGAAAGTGCTGATCTCGTACGGCGGCGAGCAGGTCAGCGAAAGCCGCATCACCGACGCGCTCTGGCCGCGCATCGACGGCGACTCGGCGCACCGCTCGTTCACCAGCGCGCTGCATCGGCTGCGCAAGCTCCTCGGCGAGGATCGGGCCGTGCTGCTGCACGAAGGCCGGCTCACGCTCGACCGCCGCTACTTCTGGGTCGATGCCTGGGCGTTCGAAGGCCTGGCGGCCGAGCTAGAGCGCGCAGCCGATCCGGTGCAGGCGGAGAAGCTCGCCGAGCGCATGCTCGCGCTGTACCGCGGGCCGTTCATGGCCGACGACGCCGATGCTTCCTGGTACCTGCAGCCGCGCGAGCGCATGCGCGGCCGCCTCGCGCGCGCCATGGGCCGCGTGCTGCGCCAGTGGCAGGAAAGCGGGCAGCGCGAGCGCGCAGAGGAGTGGCAGGAGAAGTTTAAGCAATCGGTAAGCGATCCGTAATCGATCAGGCTGCACCCCCTCCCGAAGATGGGCGCAGCAGGGCAAGGGCCCTGCACCACATCAGGAGGGAATCATGCTGACCGCGCGCGAAACCGACGTGGTACGGCTGCTTGCCGGCGGTTGCACTTACGGCCAGATTGCGGCGCGGCTGGGTATTTCGGTGCACACCGTGACCAGCCACATCAAGAACGCATACCGCAAGCTCGACGTGCATTCGGCCGCGGCAGCCGTGATGCGCGCGGTGCAGCTGCGCCTGCTCGGGGGCGTTCCATCATGACGCCGGCTGACTACGTCATCAATCTGACGCTGAGCGTGATTCTCATCGTCGGCGCGTACCAGTTCTATTTCTGGTGCCAGCGCAATCACCTGAGCGCTGCGCGGGAGCTGGGATCCCGAATCGACGAGCGGATACCGTACTGGCCGAGCTGGGTGTGGATCTACAGCTGCATCTACTACCCGCTCATCCTTTACCTTAACTTCGTCGTCGAATCGCCGCGCCACTTTACGCACATCGCAATGAGCTACATGCTGCTGCTGGGCCTGCAGATGGCGTTCTTCGTCCTCTTTCCGGTGACCACTCCGCCGCACTGGCGCGCGTACAACCGGCAGCGCAGCCCGTCGGAGCGCTTCCTTGCGCTGGTGCAGCGTTTCGATGCGCGCTCGAACAGCTTCCCCAGCATGCATGTATCGGTAGCCGTTCTTACCGCGTTTCATTTGCAGCCGCAGCTGGGGCAGCTGGCGCTGGCATTTCCCGCCCTGATCGCCCTTTCTTGCCTTTTCACCAAGCAGCATTACCTTCTCGATCTTCCCGCCGGTGCGCTGCTTGGATGGCTCACCTATTGGGGATATGGGCTTGCAGCGCCTGCATGATGGTCCGCACGCAGTCCTGCGCCGGATGCACGACGTCGACTGAGATGGCCCGCACCGGCGGCTCGAGCGTCGCGAACTGGCTTGCGAGGAGCGAGGCGGGCATGTAATGGTGAGGCCGCTCCACGAGGCGCGCGCGAATGAGCTCGAGGCTGCCGTGGAGGTACACGATCTCGCAGCGGGCGAGGCCTGCGGTGATGCGGCTTCGATAAGCTTCCTTCAACGCCGAGCAAGCCAGGACGGCGTTTTCTTCTCTTCTCAGGACGCGGTTCAGCGCCTCGAGCCACGGCCAGCGATCCGCGTCGTCGAGCGCGATGCCGGCGGCCATCTTCGCCACGTTCGCGGGAGGGTGGTAGCCGTCGGCGTCGATAAAGCGCCAGCCGAGCTCGAGGGCGAGCGCCTTGCCGATCGTGGTCTTGCCCACGCCCGAGACCCCCATCACCACCACGATCATGGCTGCTTATGGACCGCGTGGCCTCCGAAGCGCGTGCGCATCATGGCGAGCAGCCTGCGCGCGTGGTCCGAGCGTCCCTGGCTGGAGAAGCGCGACATCAGCGCGGTGATGATCACCGGGGCCGGAACGCCGAGCTCGATCGACTCGACCGCGGTCCAGCGCCCAGCGCCGGAATCGTCGACCACCGGCGCAATGCCCGAGAGATCCTCGTTTTCCTTGAGAATGGCGCCGCACAGATCGAGCAGCCAGGATCGCACGACGCTGCCGTGGCGCCAGGTCTCGGCCAGCCGCGCCGGGTCGATGTCGAGCTCTGGCCGCGCGGCGATGAGCGCGAAGCCCTCGGCGAGCGCCTGCATCATGCCGTACTCGATGCCGTTGTGGATCATCTTGGCGTAGTGGCCGGCGCCGCTCGGGCCGCAATGCAGCCAGCCCAGGTCTGGATCGGCCGACAGGAGCTTCGCGAACGGCGCGAAGATCTCGATCGACTTCGGCGTGCCGCCGAGCATCAGGCAATAGCCGTGCTCGAGGCCGTGCACGCCGCCCGAAACGCCGGCGTCGACATAGCGCAGCCCCTGCTGGGACAGTGCGAGCGCGCGGCGCTTGGAGTCGCGGTAATAGCTGTTGCCGCCATCCACCAGGGTGTCGCCGGCAGAAAGCAGCGGCAGCAGATCGCGGAGCGTGTCCTCGACCGCGCCGCCTGCCGGCAGCATCAGAATCACTACCCGCTCTCCGCTCAGGCGCGTGCAGAGCGCCGCCAGATTCTCGGCACAGACGACGTTGGGCTCCGCGGCGAGCGACCCGCGCGCGGCATCGGCCTGGTCGTAGCAGATGACATGCACGCCCGCGCGCGCCAGCCGCCGCGCCATGCCGGCGCCCATTCTGCCCAGACCGACGATGCCGATTTCCATGTGCGCGCTCCTGAACGAGAGCCCGCATTCTAGCTAGCGGACTTCGTCAAGGAGCAGCTCGAGAGCTACCGGCGCATCCTGCGGGCCGCCGGCGTCCAGCCGGAGTAGGCCGGGGAGGCTGCGCAGCCAGGTGAGCTGGCGCTTGGCGAGCTGGCGCGTGGCGGCGATGGCGCGCTCGCGCGTCTCGCGCTCACTGATTTCATTTTCCAGGTATTGCCATACCTGGCGATAGCCCACCGCCCGCATGCTCGGCAGGGCCGGCGTGAGCCGATAGCGACCGCGCAGCCGCTTCACTTCGTCCACCAGCCCGGCCTGCAGCATGGCGTCGAAGCGCCGGGCGATGCGTTCGTGCAACGCTTCGCGCTCCGGAAAAAGCGCAAATCCCCTCAGCTGAAAAGGCAAGTCCGGCTGCGCGGCGCCTTGCAGCGCCGACAGCGGCTTGCGGGTGAGCCGCCATACTTCGAGCGCTCGCTGGATGCGCTGGGCGTCGTTCGGAGAAATGCGGTGCGCGGCGCGTGGATCGACCTTCTCCAGCTCGGCGTGCAGCGCCGGCCAGCCGCGCAGCCCCGCTTCGGCATCGATCGCGGCGCGGATCGCCGCATCGGCCTGCGGCAGGCTGTCCAGGCCCGCAATCAACGCGCGATAGTAAAGCATCGTTCCCCCGACCAGCAGCGGAATTCTCTTTCTTTGAAAGATCTCCATGACCGCGCGGAGCGCATCGCTGCGCCAGCGGCCCGTGGAGTAGCTGTGGTCTGGATCGACGATGTCGATCAGGTGATGCGGCACGGCTGCGCGTTCGGTGATCGACGGCTTGGCGGTACCGATATCCATGCCGCGGTACACCAGCGCCGAATCGACCGACACGATCTCGATCGGCCGCAGCGCCGCGAGCTCCAGGGCGAGCTTCGACTTGCCGCTCGCGGTAGGCCCGAGCAGCGCGTACGCCGTGCGCGTCACGGCTAGCGGCCGCCGGTGACGTCGATGAAGCTGCCGGTAGTGTAGGAGGCCTCGTCGGAAAGCAGCCAAAGAATCGCGCGCGCAACTTCCTCGGGTTGGCCGCCGCGTTTCAGGGGCGCCGACTCGGCGATGCGCGCCACTCGGCCGGGATCGCCGCTCTGGGCATGGATCCCGGTATGGATCACGCCCGGCCGCACCGCGTTGACGCGGATGCCGTCGGCAGCGACCTCCTTGGCCAACCCCACGGTAAACGTGTCGATAGCGCCTTTCGACGCCGCGTAATCCACATAGTCTCCCGGTGAGCCCAGGCGCGCCGCCGCGGAGGACAGGTTGACGATGGCTCCGCCCTGGCCGCCGTGCCGCTTCGACATGCGCTTCACCGCTTCGCGCGCGCACAGGAAACTGCCGATGACGTTGACCGCGAACATGCGCTGCAGGCGCTGCGCAGACATGTCTTCCACACGCGAGCGCAGATCGACCACGCCGGCGTTGTTGACCAGCGCCGTCATTCGCCCCAGAGACTGCTCCGTCTGCCTGAACAGGCGAATGACGTCGTCTTCATGCGAGACATCGGCAGCCACGGCGATGCCGCCAATTTCTTTGGCGAGCTTCTCCGCTGCCGGACGGTCGCTGCGGTAGTTCACGCACACCGCGTAGCCGCGCTGCGCACCTAGGCGCGCGGTGGCCGCGCCAATGCCGCGACTGCCGCCCGTGACGATCATCACGCCGCCCACCTCAGCGCCCCCGCAGGAACAGCTTGTCGAGATCGGCCAGGGTCAGCTGGTACCAGGTCGGGCGGCCGTGGTTGCAGGTGCCCGAGCGCTCGGTTTCCTCCATATCGCGCAGCAGCGCGTTCATTTCGGCGACCGACAGCAGCCGGTTGGCGCGCACAGCGGCATGGCAGGCCATGGTGGCGAGGAGCTCGTTCTGGCGCTTGAAGAGCACCTGCTCGGCGCCAAACTCCGTCAGTTCCTGCAGCACGCCGCGCGCCAGGCCGACGACATCGCCACCGGCAAGCAGCACCGGCGCGGCGCGCACCGCCAGCTCATTCGGTCCGGCGGCGCTCATCTCGAGGCCGAGACGCTCGAGCGCCTCGCGGTTCTCCTCGGCGGTTGCGACTTCGAGCGCTTCGGCGCGGAACAGCGCCGGCACCAGCAGGCTCTGGCGCTCGACGCGGCCGGCATCGAAATTGCTCTTGAGCCTCTCCATCACGATGCGCTCGTGCGCGGCATGCATGTCGACGAGCACCAGGCCGGCCTCGTTCTGCGCCAGGATGTAGACGCCATGGAGCTGCGCGAGCGCATAGCCGAGCGGCGGGGCGTTCTGCGCCGTCGGCAGGGGAACTGCCGAGCCCATGAACGCCTGATACGCGAGCGCCGGCTGAGCCAGGCCGAAAGAGGACTGAACCCCGTGCGTCTGTGACAGCGCGGCATAAGCGACGGGCGCTTCGGCGGCGCTCGGCGATAGCGCGCGTCGCACCGCATGCAGCACGAACTGGTGAATGCTGCGCGAGTCGCGGAAGCGCACTTCGGTCTTCGCCGGATGCACGTTGACGTCGACGCCGCGCGGATCGATCTCGAGGAACAGCAGGTAACCGGGCTGGCGCTCGCCGTGCAGCGTCTCCGCATAGGCTTCGCGTGCGGCGTGCGCCAGCACCCGGTCGCGCACGCAGCGGCCGTTGACGAAGAAGTACTGCACCTCGGCCCGCGCCTGCGGCGATCCTGCGTACCCCGATACACGCAGCGCGCCGGCCTGCGCCTCGACCGGCAGCGACGCGTCGATGAATTCGCTGCCCAGGAGCGCAGCTACGCGCTCCCTCAGGGGCTGACTGCGCAAATGGCGGCTGGCGCGGCCATTGTGCTTGAGCGTAAACGCGATTTCGGGATGCGCCAGCGCGATGCGCCTGAAGAGCTCGTCGCAGTGGCCGAACTCGGTGGCTTCGCTGCGCAGGAACTTGCGGCGCGCCGGCGTGTTGAAGTACAGGTCGGCGACCGTCACCGTGGTGCCCGGGGCGCGTGCCGCGGGCTCGACTTCCCCGATATGCGGGCCCTCGGCGCGGATCGCCGCGCCATGCGGCGCCTCCCGCGTGCAGGCGGTGATCGAGACCCGCGAGACCGCGGCGATCGAAGCGAGCGCCTCGCCGCGAAATCCCATGCTGCGGACGCCTTCGAGGTCCTCCAGGCTGCGGATCTTGCTCGTGGCGTGGCGCGCGAGCGCAAGCGGCAGGTCGTCGCGCGCGATGCCGGTGCCGTCGTCCTCGACCTGGATGCGCTTTGCGCCCCCCTCGTCGAGCGTCACGATGATGCTGCGCGCGTCCGCGTCGAGGCTGTTCTCGAGCAGCTCCTTGAGCACCGAGGCGGGCCGCTCGACCACCTCCCCGGCGGCGATCTGGCTCACCAGGAGATCGGGCAGGACGCGAATCGCTGGCACGCAAAGAGTATATAGAATCGGGGCGTGGAACTCGTCGCCCAGCTGTGGGACTTCGTCGTCCATCTCGATGCGCATCTCGCCGCGTTCGTCGCGCAGCACGGCGCCTGGGTGTACGGGCTGCTGTTTCTGATCGTGTTTTGCGAAACCGGGCTGGTGGTGACGCCCTTTCTTCCCGGCGATTCGCTGCTGTTCGTGGTCGGCACCCTCGCCGCCGCGGGCGGCATGGACATTCACGCGGTCAGCGGCACGCTGGTCGCTGCGGCCCTGTGCGGCGACAACGTCAACTACTGGATCGGGCGCTGGGCAGGGCCGCGCGTGTTCAGCAAGGAGGGGTCGCGCTGGCTCAATCCCAGGCACCTCCAGCGCACCCACGAGTTCTACGCGCGGCACGGCGGCAAGACCATCATCATTGCGAGGTTCGTGCCGATCGTGCGGACGTATGTGCCGTTCGTCGGCGGCCTGGGGAAGATGAACTACCTGCGCTTTGTCGCCTTCAGCGTGGCCGGTGCGCTGGTCTGGGTCGTCTCGCTCTGCTCGGCGGGCTACTTCTTCGGCAACATCCCGGCAGTGAAGAGCAATCTCACGCTGGTGATCATCGGCATCGTGCTGCTTTCCATCTCGCCCGGGCTCATCGCCTGGGCGAGGGGCCGCTCAATTCAGCGCCAGGGGGGATGACGGCCGCGGCGGGTGCTTGACGACGTAATCGCGGATTCCGTCGAGAAGCGCCCGCGCCAGCTTGTTCTGGTAACTCTCGTCGTTCAGCCGCTTCTCCTCCTGGGGATTGGAGATGAACGCGGTCTCGACCAGGATCGAAGGCACGTCGGGCGCCTTCAGCACGGCGAAGCTGGCCTGCTCGACGCGCGGCCTGTGGAGGTTGTTGACTGCGCCGAGCCGCCGCAATACCAGATCGCCCAGCCGCAGGCTGTGATCGATCGTGGCGGTCTGCGCGAGGTCCAGCAAGGTCTTCTTCAGGTACACGTCCTTCACGTCGAGGTTGACGCCGCCGACGAGGTCCGCCTCGTTTTCCCTCTTGGCCAGCCAGCTAGCCGCCTCAGAGGTGGCGCGCCTCTCCGACAGCGCGAACACCGACGAGCCGCGCGCATGCTGGCGGATGAACGCGTCGGCGTGAATGGAAACGAACAGGTCCGCCTTGACCTTGCGCGCCTTGTCGACGCGGACATGCAGCGGCAGGTAGTAATCGCCGTCGCGAGTAAGGAGCGCGCGCATGTTGGGCTCGGCATCGACCAGCGCCTTCAGCCGGCGCGCGATCGTCAGGGTGATGTTCTTTTCGCGCGAGCCGTGACGCCCGGTGGCACCCGGGTCCTCGCCGCCGTGGCCGGCATCGATGACGATGATCGCCAGGCGCGCTACCCTGGGCGCTTTCGACTTGTCGAGCGCTTTCGGCTTTTCCGATTCCTCGATCAGGGCGGCGAGCGGATCGAACGGCACCACCGGATAGAGGTCGAGCACTAGGCGGTGGCCGTATTCGGCGATCGGCTTGAGCGTAAACACCTGAGGATTCACCTCGGCCTTGAGATCGAGCACCAGGCGCACGACGCCCGGGCGGTTGTGCGCGACGCGCAGGCCCTGGACATAAGGATCGTCGGCCGCGACTTTGGCGTTCAGCTCGAGAAGCGCGGGCGACAGCTCGGCGAGCTCGAGGTCGAGCACCAGGCGCTCGGGGTCCTTGACGCCGAACAGCGTGAACTTGATCTCGCTCCCGGATTCGAGGGTCAGGCGCGTGTAGTCGCGCGCCGGCCAGATGCGGCTGGAGAGGACCTGTGCTTCGGCGCTCGCTATGCACGAGACAAGAAGGACAACAGCCAGAGCTCGCCAGTGCGCGAGTGCGATTGCAATATCGCCCGGCGCCCTTCGCCGGCAAATTCCAGGGCCAGATCGAGATCGGGCGGGGCGAGCAGGGTCCCGGCCCGCTCCGGCCATTCGACCAGGCAGACCGAGTCGGCGTTGAAGTATTCGCGAAAGCCCGAGCTCAACCATTCGGTCTGATCTTTGAAGCGATAGAAATCAAAGTGATACAAGTTTAAGCTCGAAATGCTATAAGGTTCAACCAGCGTGTAGCTGGGACTCTTGACCCGGCCCGTAAACCCGAGCACGCGCAGCAGCCCCCGGACCACCGTCGTCTTACCCGTGCCAAGCTCGCCACGCAGGTGCAGGACGCGCCCTGCCGCAACACCGCCGGCCAGCGCCTCGCCGACGCGTAGCGTGGCTGCCGCGTCCGGCAGACTAATATCGACAGGCATGGACTACACCGCGCTCGCGCCGCGCATCAAGACCTGGGGACTCGAACTGGGGTTCCAGGCGGTTGGCATCGGCGATGCCGACCTGTCGGCGGCGGAGCCGCGGCTGCTCGAATGGTTGGGGCAGGGCTGGCATGGCGAAATGGAGTATATGGCCCGCCATGCGGCGCTCCGCGCGCGGCCGGCCGAGCTCAAGCCCGGGACGCTGCGCGTAATTTCCTGCCGCATGGACTACGCAGCTGCCCTTGAAGATGAAGAGGTTTCGCTGAGAGACGGCACGCGCGCCTATGTCGCCAAATACGCGCGCGGGCGCGACTACCACAAGCTGATGCGTAATCGTCTCCAGGCGCTGTGCGAGCGCATCGAGCAGGCGATCGGTCCGTTCGGCTACCGCGTGTTCTCCGATTCCGCACCGGTGATGGAAGTGGAACTCGCGGCGCGAACCGGCATCGGCTGGCGCGGCAAGCATACGCTGCTGCTCAGCCGCGATGCCGGGTCGTGGTTTTTCCTGGGCGAGGTCTACACCGATTTGGCTTTGCCCCTCGATTCTCCGGCAGAGGAACACTGCGGGTCCTGTCAAAAATGCATCGACGTATGCCCCACCCAGGCGATCCGCGCTCCGTACCAGCTCGACGCGCGGCGCTGCATCTCGTACCTGACCATCGAGCACAAGAGTGCGATTCCCGAGGAGCTGCGTGCGCTGATCGGCAACCGGGTCTACGGCTGCGACGATTGCCAGGCGGTCTGCCCGTGGAACCGGTTCGCGCGGATTTCCGGGGAAAAGGATTTTGCGGTGAGGAACGGGCTCGACCGGGCCACCCTGGTCGAGCTGTTCGCCTGGAGCGAGGCCGAATTCGACCAGCGCATGCGCGGCTCGGCGATTCGCCGCATCGGCTACGAGCGGTGGCTGCGCAATCTGGCGGTGGGCCTGGGCAACGCTCCGAGCTCGCCCGAAGTGATCGCCGCCTTGCGCTCCAGGGTCGATCACCGGTCGGCGCTCGTCAGGGAACACGTGCAATGGGCTCTTTCCAGGCATGAGCGGCTGGCGGCCTGACACGCTGCTCGGCGGGTTCGAGGCGCTGCAGCTGCAGTTTCCGGACGATTACGACGGGGCGGTCGTCGCGACCCTCGTGCGCCTGCCCGCGGGCGAGTCGCCCCGCGGCGCGGCGCTTTACCTCCACGGCTATGCCGACTATTTCTTCCAGCGCCACATGGCCGAGCGCTTCGCCGCGGAAGGCTTCGCTTTTTTCGCGCTCGACCTGCGCAAGTATGGCCGTTCGCTGCGGCCGCGCCAGCACCCGAATTTCTGCAAGAACGTCGCCGAGTATTACGCCGACATCACGGCGGCCATCGACGCGATCGGCGCGCCGGTGCTGCTCGCCGGCCATTCGACCGGGGGGCTGGTGGGCTCGCTCTATGCGCACGAGGGTGCGCGGCGCGACGAGGTGAAGGCGCTCTGGCTGAACAGCCCTTTCTTCGACTGGCCGTTGCCCGATTGGCGGCGCGTGCAGCTTCACCTGGCCACGGCGCTCGGACGGTTTTTCCCCTTCATCAACGATCCGGACTATTTCGATCCGGCTTACACGCTCAGCCTGCTTGCCGACTGGGAATTCGATGCGCGGCTGAAGCCCGCCAAGGGCTTTCCGCTGTACTACGGCTGGCTCGGCGCGATCAGCGACGCGCACGCCAAGGTACACAGCGGCCTGGCGATCGCCTGCCCGGTGCTGTCGATGCACTCGGACGAGGCCGATATCGTGCTCGACTGGCGGCACATCGCGCGCTGGTCGCGCAGTCTCGGGCCCGACGTGCGCGTGCTCGCCTTTCCGGGCGCGCCGCACGATCTGATCCTGGCCCGGAGCGAGATCCGCGAGGAAATATTCAGGCAGCTTTTCGCGTGGGCGGAACGAGCCGTAGCGTGATCAGCGTAGCGAGCGTCCACGCGACATAGCCGGCGGTGAATATCCACTCGGGCGCCTGGTAGTAAAGCAGGCGGTGTGCCCAGCGCCCGATGAACGACTCCGGACGCAGCCCGCCGCGCAGGATGTCTTCCCACACCGTGAGCGGGCAGGCGGCGCCGAGCAGCGCCTCGGCGGCGACGAACGCGATCGCCGCCAGGTGCAGATAGCGAAACCAGGGATTGCGCACCCAGCCCCAGCCGCGCGCCCCGCCGGCCCAGACAAGGACCAGGCCGCCGACGATGAAGGCGGCGATCGCGAAATGAACCCCGAGCAGGAGATCCGCCACCATGCAAGGCGGATAATACGGAGAATGCAAGCGAGATTTCCACGGCTGACTCCCGAAGCAATGACTGAAGCGCAGCGGGAAGTCGCGGCCGAGATCGCCGCCGGCCCGCGCGGCGAGGTGCGCGGACCGTTCGTCGCCCTCATGCATCATCCCGAGCTCGCGCGCCGCTTGCAGCAGCTCGGCGAGCAGCTGCGCTGGGGAAGCAAGCTTCCAGCTCGCTTAGTGGAGCTGGCGGTCCTGATCACGGCGCGGCGCTGGACCTGCCAGCACGAGTGGGCCATCCACGAGAAGCTCGCCCGCAAGGCGGGCCTCGACGGCGCCATCGTCGAGGCGATTGCCGAGGGCCGCGAGCCCGGGGGTTTGCCGCCCGAGGAGGCCGCCGTCTGCGCTTTTTGTCGCGAGGCGCACGCTGGCGGGCGCGTCGGCGATGCAGCCTTCGCCGCGGTGCGCGACAGGTTCGGCCTCGACGGCGCGCTCGAGCTTCTTGCGCTGAGCGGCTATTACTCGTTGATGGCGATGGTCCTGAACACTGCCGGCC
>Ga0209378_1000835_pt1 | contig 22244 bp, 24 predicted proteins | sample GraSoiAngelo_156_FD_186170 | JGI IMG/M metagenome (GOLD analysis project Ga0209378, IMG submission 186170) | Grasslands soil microbial communities from the Angelo Coastal Reserve, California, USA - 14_1009_13_40cm (SPAdes) (version 2) | ecosystem: Environmental > Terrestrial > Soil > Grasslands ...
TCTGCGACTTGTAGCCCAGGCGCCGCGCTGCGAGAGTGACGGTCTGACCCGAGACGCGGGCTCCCGGCACGACGATGCTGTAACTCCCGTCGTCCCTGGTGAGGCCGCCGAGCCCCATGCTCGCAATCGCGACTTCCACCTGCCCTAAGGGCTGGCCGGCGTCGCTGGTCACTTTGCCCGTGATGGTCACCGGCTCCTGCGAGGCAAGCAGGGCCGGCAGCGCGAGAAACGCGCTGAGGATGATGGGAACTAACCGACCGCGTGTGAATTGCATGTCGCCTCCGACGGAAAAGCGTGACACGCATGACCGGAGCCGCCGGTGTGGCGGTCCGGGACGACTCCTGCGAACGGCAATCAACTGACCGCGTCGCGCGCACGTCGCGAATGCGGTCCTGAGCGTCGGTTGTCAGTTCATCAAAGTCACGCGCTCGCACAACGGCGGGGGGGCGCAGAACGCGTGAGGCACGGCCTTCGGCATCGGAGCGGCTCGTATCACCGCTCGATAGCGACTGTTATATCACGGATTCCCGAAGAACGCCAGACCGATGATGCAACCGCAGTGTCGTCAGAGTGTTGCAATATGAAACACCACGCTGTGGCGCCACCATTCGGGACCGGCTATGGTTTGGCCCCAGAACTCTTCATGATCCGACCGCTTTTCCTCGCCATCGCCTGGGTCGTGACCGTGCCGATCGGCACCGCTCAGACGCCCGACCCGGTGGCCGCACAGTCTAAGGGTCAGCCGGGCGCCCCCATTACGATCTATGAGATGTCGGATTTCCAGTGTCCCTACTGCAGGGCGTTCACCCTGGAGACGATGCCCCTGCTCGAGCGCGAGTACATCCTGACGGGTAAGGCGCGGTTGGTCTATGTGAACCTGCCGCTCGAGAGCGTCCACAAGAACGCCACGATCGCCGCGGAGGTCGCCATGTGCGCGGCCAGCCAGGGGCGGTTTTGGCGGATGCACGACCTGCTGTTCCAGAACCAGGACCACTGGGCCGGGCTCGCCGCCCCACGGCCCTACCTCCTCACGCTGGCCGATTCCGCAGGCGTGAACCGCGCCGCGCTCACGCGCTGCCTCGCTTCCCCCACCACAGCCGCGCTAGTGCGGGAGGACGGGGAGCGAGCGCGGCGCTCGGGCGCGCAAAGCACGCCTACCTTTTATATCGAGGGCGGCCTCCTGGAAGGCGCGGCCCCGATCACCGCCTTCCGGGCAGTGCTCGACTCGATCTACCAGAGCAAGACGCGAGGCCGGGCGCCGTGACAAGGCGCCCTTCCTTCATATACAGGCTCGGCGTCGGGCTGGCGCACCGCGCTCTTCCTCTGGCGGCGCGATTCGACAAGAAGCTGGCGAGGGGGTTCGAAGCGCGCCGCGGCGTGACGGAGCGCCTCGCGTCCTGGGCCGGGACCCAGCGCGACCCGGCGCGGCCGCTCGTGTGGGTGCACGCCTCATCGGTGGGAGAGGCCCTCCAGGCGAAGCCGGTGCTCGAAGCGCTGCGCGCCGAAGCCCCGCACTGGCAGCTCGCCTTCACGTTCTTTTCCCCCTCGGCCGAGCGATTGGCGCGCACCTTGCCGGTGGACGTGGCGGACTATCTGCCGCTCGATCGCGCGGGAGAGGTGACGGCGGCGCTCAAGGCGCTTCAGCCCACCGCGCTCGTGTTCTCAAAGCTCGACGTGTGGCCCGAGTTGACGCTTGCGGCGGCGCGGAACGGCGTGAAGCTGGGCCTCATCTCGGCCACCGTCGCGCCTCACAGCTCGCGACTGCGGTGGCCGGCCCGCGGCTGGGCCGAGCCCGCATATCGGGCGCTCGACCGCATCGGCACGATCAGCGCGGAGGACGGCCGTCGCCTGCAGCATTTGGGGGCGCGTCCCGCGGTGATCGAAGTGACCGGCGACACGCGGTACGACAGCGTGGCGGAGCGCGCCGAGCGGTTCGATCGCACGCGCGATCCCTTTGCCCAGCTGGCGATCGTCCCGGCCGGTACGTTCACGATCGTGGCGGGCTCGACCTGGCCCTCCGATGAAGCGGTCGTGCTTCCCGCGTTCGCCGATCTCCTGGCCCAGGTGCCCGCCGCGCGGCTCATCCTCGCCCCGCACGAGCCCAACCCCGATCACCTGGCCGGCATCGTGCAGCGCGCGAGCGCCGTCGGCCTGCCGCGCCCGGTGCGCCTGTCGCAGATCGAGCACCAGCCGGCAGCTCCGGTGATCGTCGTCGATCGGGTGGGCATTCTGGCCGACCTCTACGCGCTCGCGGCGGTTGCGTTCGTGGGCGGGGGCTATCACCGCGCGGGGCTGCATTCGGTGCTCGAGCCCGCCGTGTTCGGAGTCCCGGTCACCATCGGCCCGCACTGGCACATGAGCCGCGACGCGGCGCTCCTCCTCGAACGCGGCGGGGCGGTCGCCCTCGAGGCCGACGGGCAGCGCCCGTTGCATTCCCAATGGCTCGTCTGGTACCACGACGCGGCGGCGCGTACGAAGGCGGGGGCGGCGGGGAAGCAGCTGGTGCGGGAGGGGCGTGGAGCAGCGGAGCGGACGACGGAGCTGGTGAGGAGGTTGGTGGAGGATCGTGGAGGTGCGTGAAGGTGGGTGGAGGTCCCCGCCCTACCTCCACCAACCTCCACCAACCTCCACCAACCTCCACAAGCCTCCACGCTCCTACTTCCCTACGACAATCCCCTCGAACGTCACCGCGCGCGGGACGACGAGCCCGAGCGTCAAGCCGGTCACGAGCAAATCCGTCCAGCGGCTCCGCACTTTCACTCGCAGGTTCGCGATTCGTGCCCCGGCGCCCAGCTGTCCCGCCAGGACGTCCTCGAGATTCGGCTGCGACAGACTAACCAGTCCCGCGAGCAGGTAGGTCGCGCGCTTCGTGACCCGGAACGCGGCACCGGAATCCGGTGACTGGGCGGAGCCCGCGAGCGAGACCGGCACGCCGAGGTGGGTCGCGTCCAGCGTGAGCGCACAGCCGCACAGGGCGAGGGCCAGCGCGAGGACCGACGCCCGCGTGACGAACGAACGGATCACAGAGCTCCTGGAAACGGATGGGGCGCGCCAGGAAAAAGCGCGCCCCAAAGGTAGCGGCTTCAGTTCTGGTTGTGAACCAGCACTCACATCCCGAGTGGGAGGTGAATGCCGGCGTGGAGGCCGACGCCGAAGACGCCGCGGTTGCCGCCACTCACCTTTTCATTGTCGTAGGCGAGGTGCGCGCCCAGCACACCGAAGCTCAAGTTGGCGCCGAAGACGTAGCCGAACTTCGTCGTGTTTCCCCCGCCGCTTACGTTCGTGTACCGAATCCCCGGCGAGAAGTACGGCTCAATGCTGAATCCGGGGGTCGGCAGCGGGACGCTGATGCCGACCGCGCCTATGACGCGCGTCGCCGCCGAGCCGTAGGCGGTCGAATCCGAGTGCGCCGCACCGACCTGTAGGTTGACCGCGACAGGGAGCAGCGAGCCGCCGATCAATCTGAAGTCCGCACCGCCACCGAAGCTGGTGATGCTCTTGGTCGCCAAATCGGGCTTCCACGTCGACACGCCCGCCGTGAGCGTGAGGGTACCGAGACCGAGGGTGGCCCGGCCGCCCCACGTGTTGCCCTTGCCGTAGTCGGCATTCGGGTGCGCGTAATCGCCGCTGATCGTGAGCCCGGTGCCGCCCTTGGGGCTGTTCCACACCGGCTCGCCGAGCCATTGCGCCGCAGCGGGCGTCGTCAGTAGCGCCAAGAATCCAATGACCACCGCCGAAGACTTCATAACCCCTCCGATTAAATGCAGGTTGGTGGAGGTTGGTGGAAGTCGGTGAAGGTTGTCGAAATCGGAGCAACCTCCCCCAACCTCCACCAACCTTCAAAACCTCCCTAACCTCCTTTAGTGCACCCACACGGCGCCGATCGACACTCCGGTGAGCGGGTAGTCGCCGAGGCCGCCCGAGACGCGGGCGTCCAGCACCCGAGAGAGACGGAAGTCGGCACCCAAGCCGAGGCCAAACTCCACCGCTGAGGTGCGGCCGTTCCCCGCGACGAACGACAGCGTGGGCTGGACGTACGGAACGATGCTGATCGTGGACCCCTGTGGCTCGACGCGGCGGCCCAGAGACAACCCCACCGGGACGAACAGCGTCGAGCCACCGCTGACGAGCCCGGCTCCCGCGCCGAACACGATGGCACCGTCGAGTGGAAAGTCGATGGTGTGGGTGATCACACGCTCCCGTGCCTCCACCCCGGCGAGCAGGACCGCTTTTCCGGCGCCGCCGGGGTCGAAGATGCCGCCCCGCAAGCCGATATCGAGGGTACCGCTCGCGTAGCGATACACTCCCTCGAACCCCGTCCCGCCCCCGTCCGGGAAGCTGAAGACCGCACCCAACTCCGACCGTTGGAATGCGCGATAGGGTGCGTTGAACGAGGGCATGCCCGTCGCCTGCGCGCCCACCACACGGGCGCCGCTCGCGGCTATGAGCACCAGCACCAGCAATGTGTATCGTGGCATCCCGTTCTCCTGTGTGTGCCCAATACCGCACACAGGTACCCACCGAGGTGCCCATCGTTCCGGCGGGCCGCGCGGGAATCGGGGTGGCCCGGCTCACACACCGCGCGGCGTATGCTGCCTCAGAAGCGGACGCCGCCCGTGAGAACGAACGTCTTGCCACCGCCCACTTCGCCGCGGGCCTCGGCGAACGGCGTGAGCGTAGATCCCTTGAGCTTGAACGTCGTACCACCGAGTAGGTTCAGCCCGGCCTTGGTTTCGCCAACGCTGGTACCGCCGGACGGGCCGGCGGACGCGTGCGCGATGTTCAAGCCCCCACCGGCGTACGGACGAAACGAGCTGCGGGCGGGGACGCGGAACCGGTACGCGACGTCGCCGTTGATCTCCCAGTAATGCGCGCTGACGCCGGCGGGCGCGCTCGGGAAGAAGTAGTCGAACGAGACCATGCCATCGATTGGCGTCCTGGGAAACAGGGATTGCAACGGGAAGACGCCGCGGCCGCCGATCCCGAAGTCGACATCGCTACTCCAATTGAGCTCGAGCCCGAACGACGGCTTCTGGGCCGCACTGGGCGTGGGGCGCGGGGCCGCGCGTCGCTGCGCCGCGGCTTCCGTCGGGACGAAAGCGACGACGGCAAGAAGCAGCGCACTGCCGAGCAGCTTCCGCATAACGGACCTCCAATGGAAAGGTGACGGGCGCCTGAGACCGCTCGGGAGCCGCACATCGCTACAAGCGGCCCCGTCAACAGTCAAGAGACTTCGACTCGATCGGCCACAATCCGGACCGCGTCTCCCCCCCCCACCACCTGGAGGAATCCCCCCGACACCTGGAAGCGGCTCGACGTGCTGCCCTGCCGCACCTGCAAGACCCCCATCCCGAGCAGCGTGAGGAACGGCGCGTGCCGCGGCAGAACCCCGACCTGGCCGTCGTACGCCGGCGCGACCACCGCGTCGGCGGCCCCATCGAATACCGCTCGCTCGGGTGAAACGACCGTGACGTGCATCACTCAGCTCGTGGCCAGACGCTTCGCCTGCTCCAGTGCCTCGTCGATCCCACCCACCATGTAAAACGCCTGCTCGGGCAGATGATCGAATTCGCCCGCCACCACCCGCTCAAACGAACTGACCGTGTCTTCCAGCTTGACGTACTTCCCTTCGAGCCCGGTGAATTGTGTCGCCACGAAGAACGGCTGGGAGAGGAACCGCTGCACCCGCCGCGCCCGCGCGACGAGCTGCTTGTCCTCCTCCGACAACTCGTCCATCCCGAGAATCGCGATGATGTCCTGGAGGTCCTTGTAGCGCTGGAGAATCCGCTGCACCTCGACGGCGACCTTGTAGTGCCGCTCGCCCAGGTATTGCGCATCGAGGATGCGGGACGCCGACGCCAGCGGGTCCATGGCCGGATAGATGCCGAGCTCGAAGATCTGGCGCGACAGCACGACGGTGGCGTCCAGGTGCGTGAAGGCGGTCGCCGGCGCGGGATCGGTGAGGTCGTCGGCGGGAACGAAGATCGCCTGCACGGAGGTGATCGACCCTTTCTTGGTCGACGTGATCCGCTCCTGCAGCTCGCCCATCTCGGTTCCGAGCGTCGGCTGGTAGCCCACGGCGGAGGGCATCCGGCCGAGCAGCGCCGAGACTTCCGACCCTGCCTGCGTGAACCGGAAGATGTTGTCGATGAACACGAGCACGTCCTGGCCCTCGACATCGCGGAAATACTCGGCCACCGTCAGGCCCGAGAGCCCGACGCGCAGGCGCGCGCCCGGCGGCTCGTTCATCTGTCCGTAGATCAGGGAGCAGGACTTGAGGACGCCGCTTTCCTTCATCTCGAGATAGAGGTCGTTCCCCTCGCGGGTACGCTCCCCCACGCCGCAGAACACCGACCGCCCCCCGTGGCCCATGGCGACGTTGTGGATGAGCTCCATGATGATCACGGTCTTCCCGACGCCGGCGCCGCCGAACAGCCCGATCTTCCCGCCCTTCACGAAGGGCGCGATCAGGTCGATCACCTTGATGCCGGTCTCGAACACTTCGGTCTTCGGCTCGAGATCGACGAACTTCGGCGTCTCGCGGTGGATCGGCCACCGCTCGGCGTCGGGCGGAATGGGGTCGCCCTCGTCCACCGGCTCGCCCAGCACGTTGAGGATGCGCCCCAGCGCTGCCTGGCCCACGGGCACCGTGATCGGCTTGCCGGTGTCGAGCGCGTCCATGCCCCGCACCACGCCGTCAGTCGTGCTCATGGCCACCGCGCGCACCTGGTTCCGGCCGATGTGCTGCTGCACTTCGGCCGTCAGGTGGATCGGCGGCGTGCCGTTGCCGGGGTGATCGATGACGAGCGCGTTCAGGAGCTCCGGCAGGTGCTCCGGCGCGAACTCCACGTCGAGCACGGGGCCGATGACCTGGACGACCTTGCCCACGTTGTGCGTGGTCTCGCCAGCGGGTTTCTTCGATGCGTTTTTCGTTCTCGTCGCCATTTAAGTTCCTCAGGTGTCGGGTGTCAGGTGTCGGGTATCGGAGGTGTCAAACCTGACACCTGGCACCCGAGACCTGGCACCTAGCCTTTCAAGGCTTCCGCCCCACCGACGATCTCCGCCAGCTCCTGTGTGATCTGCGTCTGACGCGCGCGGTTGTACGTCCGTTGCAAAATGTCGAGCATCTCGCCCGCGTTGTCCGTCGCACTCTTCATGGCCGTGCGCTGCGAACCATAGAACGCCGCCACGGTCTCGACCAGCGCGCGATATAGCTGGTTGCGGACGTAGAGTGGCAGCAGCTGCTCGAGAATCGCCTCGGCAGATGGCTTGAGAATGTAGTTGACCGCCCTCTGCCGCCCTCTGCCGCCCTCTGCCGCCCGGGGAGGGGCGATGGGGAGGATGCGGAGCGTGGTGGGCGGGGTCGACACCGCGCTCTTGAACTGCGGGAACACGACTTCCACGGCGTCCACGGCGCCCGCCTCGAACTGCGCCATCAGAGGATTCACGACATCCGCGGCGTGCGCCGCCGTCGGCTTGTCACCGATGTCGACGCGCTGCGATGCGATCGGTCGCTTCGCGAACTTGAAGTAGGTGATCCCTTTCTTACCGATGAGGTGCAGATCGACGGTGGCCCCCTCGGATTCGAGCTGCTCGATCCGCCGCCGACCTTCGCGGATCAGGTTCGCGTTGAATGCGCCGGCCAGGCCCCGGTTCGAGGTGATGACGACGAGCGCGACGTGACGCACGCCCCCCGCCCCCCCCGCCCCCCCTGGCTGGCGCAGCAACGGAAATCGCTCGGCCAACTCGGGGGCGTACAGGTCGCCGATCACCCCGGCCATGGCGGCGGCGTAGGGCCGGGCGGCGACCACCCGATCCTGGGCGCGCTTGAGCTTCGACGTGGCCACGAGCTCCATGGTCTTGGTGATCTTGCGCGTGCTCTGGACCGATTTGATCCGCCGGCGCAGCTCCCGAGGCTTCGCCATCAGCGCGCGAGCAGCTTGTAGGCCTCGATCGCCGAACGCAGCCGGGCGGACAGCTCGTCGTTCAGCACTTTGCGGGTGCGGATTTCTTCGGCGATCTCCGGGTGCTCGGCGGCCATGAAATCACGGAAGCCCCGCTCCCAGTCGCGGATCGTCTCCACGGGCACGTCGTCCAGCAGCCCGCCCGTCACCGCGAAGATGATCATGACCTGCTGCTCGACGGGCATCGGCTGGTACTGCGGCTGCTTCAGCACTTCCACCACCCGCTCACCGCGGGCGAGCTGCTTCTGCGTCGCCTGATCGAGCTCCGACCCGAACTGCGCGAACGCCTCGAGCTCGCGGTACTGCGCGAGGTCGAGGCGCAGTCGTCCGGCCACCTGCTTCATCGCCTTGATCTGCGCGTTGCCACCCACGCGGGACACGGAAATGCCCGGGTTGATCGCCGGCCGCACGTTCGAGAAGAAGAGGTCGGTCTCGAGGAAGATCTGCCCGTCGGTAATCGAGATCACGTTCGTCGGGATGTAAGCCGATACGTCCCCCGCCTGCGTCTCGATCACGGGGAGCGCCGTCAGCGACCCGCCACCCATTTCATCAGAAAGCTTGGCGGCGCGCTCGAGCAGCCGGCTGTGCAGGTAGAACACGTCGCCGGGGTACGCCTCGCGACCCGGCGGCCGCCGCAGCACGAGCGACAGCTGGCGATATGCCGCGGCCTGCTTGGAGAGGTCGTCGTAGACGCACAGCGTCGCCTGTTTCTCCTCGTACATGAAGTACTCGGCCAACGCGCACCCCGAGAACGGCGCGACGTACTGCATCGGTGCCGGCTCGGCGGCCGAAGCCACGACGACGATGGTGTAGTCCATCGCATCGTGCTCCTTGAAGCGCTCGACCACGGCGGCCACGGTCGAGTTTTTCTGGCCGATCGCGACGTAGACGCAGATCACCCCCTGGCCCTTCTGGTTGATGATCGTGTCGATCGCGATCGCCGTCTTGCCGGTGCCACGGTCGCCGATGATGAGCTCGCGCTGGCCGCGCCCGATCGGGATCATGGAGTCGATCGCCTTGATGCCCGTCTGCAGCGGCTCCTTCACCGGCTGCCGCTTGATGATGCCGGGCGCCACGATGTCGACCTTGCGAGTCTTGGTGGTGTGGATCGGCCCGAGGCCGTCCACCGGCCGGCCCAGCGCATCGACCACCCGCCCGACCAAGGCCGGGCCCACCGGGACCTCCAACACCCGGCCGGTGCGCCGCACCTCGTCCCCCTCGCGCAGCACGAGATAGTCCCCGAAGATCACCGCCCCGATGTTGTCCTCTTCGAGGTTCAGCGCCTGCCCGGTCACCTTGTCCCCGGTCTGCGAGGACATGAACTCGAGCATCTCCCCCGCCATGGCGGAGGTAAGACCGTAGATACGCGCGATGCCGTCCTTCACCTCCAGCACCGTGCCTACCTCGCGGACGTCGATCTCGGCGAGATCGGCCGCCTGGATTTCCTTGAGCAGGATCTCTTTCAGTTCGCCGGGTCTCAGGATGGAATCGGTCGCCATGGGATCACGAGTTGGAGTTTGTGAATTTTATCACAAGGGTGCGGAATGCGGAATGGGGAATGCGGAGTGTCAGTGTGGGTGTCGTGACGCGAGCGACCTCCCACGACAATTCCGCATTCCGCACTCCGCACTTCGCGCTCAGATTCTCGACCGCGTCCTTCCTCTAATGAAGCGCGCAAGCACGCCGCGCGCCCCGACCGCGCGCAGCTCCTGGGGCGTGGTCCCCGCCACCCGGCGCACCGCGCCCGCGAGATGGCTGGGCGAGGCGTACCCCAAGATCCGCACCACCGCGCGCACCGTGTAGCCCGGATTGCCGAGCAGGTCGGCCGCGCAGGCGGTGCGGGCCAGATCGATGACGCGCTTGAGATTGGGCGCGCCGCCCGCGGCGAACTGACGGGACAAGTGCTCCCGCGTGACACGGAGCGCGGCCGCTACGTGGCCGGTCTGGGTCGGAAAGTCGACGCGACGCAGGATCTCTTCCCAGGCCGCGAGCTGCAGGCGGTCCGTCAGGCGCAGCAGCTTCGGCGCGTCCGCCAGCGCCTCGCGTAGGGCCACCTGGGCAGTTCGCGCCGCGATCCACTCGCCCGCAACCGCATTGTCGACCCCTTCCACCAGCACGCCCGCGAACCCGGCCGCGTGGCAGGAGGCCAGCAGGGGACCGTCGTCCGGGCGCAGCGGTGACAGCACGAACATGGGTATCCGAGGAAAGCGGGGCGGCAGGGCGAGCGCTGCGGCCGGCGCACCCTTTACGTCCAGTACGACGGCGTCCACGAGCCGCTGGTACAAGAGCCGCTCGACGGCCGCCACGGAGCGACACAACCGCACGCTGCCGGCGTTCCGCGGGTACCCGCGCTTCACGGCGCGTCGCGGCTCCGCTCGCGGATGAAACACCGGCACGACAGTCATCCAGACCCTCCGCCCACCGGCCCATCTTCCACCTGGGTCAGCGCCTGCACCATGGCCGTCGCCTGTGCGAGCACCTCGCGGGCGTTGTCGTATGAGATGGTGCGCCGGGCCTCGTCCGCGGAATACCAGGCGCAGTCGGTGATACCCTCTTCGGTCTGGGGCACCGGCTCGCCGTGCTTCGACTCGAACAGGAAGAAGTGGCAGTACTTGTGGATCGTCTTCCCGCGGAAGCGGAAGTACCAGTCGATCACGCGGATCGGGCCGTGGAGCACCAGGTCCGAAAGCCCGGTCTCTTCCGCCACTTCTCGCCGCGCCGCGTCTGCCGGGGGCTCCGCCGCCTTGAGGTGCCCCTTGGGAAACCCCCAATTGCGATAGGAGTCGCGGATAAGAAGAAAGTGCGGCTCGCCGTCCCCCGGCCCCCGCCGGAAAACGACCCCGCCGGCCGACGTCTCGCGCTGGGCGCGGCGCTGCTTCCGCCTCATCCCTTAGAACACGCTGAACGAGAAGTACTTCCGCGGGTTTGCCTGGATGTCGGACATGAGCTGCCGCAGCTGGATCATCGTGAGCGTGGTCTCGCGGTACAGCGTGGAGTCCGACACGAGGAGGCCGAGCGTGCCGCTGCGGTTCGCGATGCGGGACATCACGGTGTCCGCGGCCGTGAGGACGCGGACCAGGCTCTCCTGATTCTTATGGGCGGCGTCGAGGAGGTCGCGGAAGTCTTGTGACGCGGACTTGAGATTGGCACTCGTGGTCGCGGAGTTGTTGAGAATCGTCGCGAGCTGGCCCTGGTTGGTCGCGGAGTCCACGCGGCCGAGGGTCGCCTGCACCTGGTTCGCCGCCCTGGCCATGGCTTCCGACCCCTGACGCAGGTTGGTCCCGACCGAGCCGACCACGTCCGCCTGCTCGTTGGTGACCTGTACCAGGCGGTCGGCGATGCGACCGAAGTCTTTGATCGAGCGACGGAGCTCGTTCACCGCCTCGGAGTCGAACGCCGTCTGGATGCGGCTCGACACGGTCGCGATGTCGGTGGCGATGCGGCTGGCCTGCGCCGTGAGCTGGCCGATATCGGGGAGCGTGGCGCCGGGCCACTTCCCGCCACCCGCGGCCTGCGCCTCGGCGATCGCCTGCCTGATGTTCGGGTCGTTCGGGAGCTGGTCGAGCGGCACGAGCGAGGCAGCCCATTCGCCGAACAGCGACGCCGAGGCGGCGATGACGGCCGGCTTGGACGGGGGCTGCGTGCCGGCGTAGATCTTCAGGTCCGCCTGGACCCAATTCCCGCTGGCGAGCCGGATTCCCTCCACGCGACCGACGCGGACCCCGCGCAGCACCACCGGGTCTCCGACGTTCAGGCCCCCCACGGTCCGGAACCGGGCGGTATACACCGCTTCCGTCCGGCCGATGTGCGCACCCGAGAGCCACAAGGCCCCACCCACCACGACCACGAAGGCCGCGATCACGACAATGCCGACCGCGAATTCGTTCTCGCGCTTCACGCGGGGCGTCCCTCGATGAACTGCCGCACGACGGGATCCTCCGTTTCCTGAATCTCGGCCACGGTTCCAACCTGGCGGACCTTGCCCTCGTACAACATGGCGATGCGGTCCCCCACTGTGTAGGCGCTCCGCATGTCGTGGCTGACCACGACGCCGGTCACGCCCAAGTGCTCCCGGGTCCGGACCATGAGCTGATCGATCACGGCCGACGTCACCGGATCGAGACCGGTGGTCGGCTCGTCGTACAGGATATAGCGGGGCCGCAGGGCGATCGCCCGCGCGATCCCCACGCGCTTGCGCATGCCGCCCGACAACTCGGCCGGGTACGTGTCCTCGGCTCCCGTGAGATCCACGAGCGCGAGCGCTTCGCGGACCCGGTCGGCGATCTCATCGTCGGTCAGATCGCGCCGCCGGAGCCCCAGCGCGACGTTGTCGAATACGGACATCGAGTCGAACAGCGCGGCGAACTGGAACACGAATCCGATCTCGCGCCGCAGCGCCGTCAACGCCTCGCGCTCGAGCGTGGACACGGCCCGGCCGTCAACAATGACGTCCCCGGCATCGGGCTGCAACAACCCCACCACGTGCTTGAGCGCGACGCTCTTGCCGGTGCCCGAGTAGCCGATGATCACCATCGTCTCACCATCCGGCACGAGAAGCGTGAAGCCCATCAGTACCGGCTTCGCGCCGAAGCTCTTGTGGACGTCTTGGAACTCGATCATCGCAGCAACACCAGCGCCCAGAACGCGTCGAGGACGAGCAGCAGGACGGCAGAGTACACCACGGCGCGGGTCGTGCTCACACCGACGCCTTCCGCGCCGCCGCGCGTGTTGAGCCCCACGAGGCATCCCACGAGCGTGATCGTGAACCCAAAGGTCGCGCTCTTGAACAGGCCGAACCATGTGTCCTTGAAGCGATAGAACAGCTTCAGGCCCTTCAGGAATTCCTGGGTCGAGAGATCGAGTAGCGCGAGGCTCGCGACCCAGCCCGTGATGATCCCGGTCACGATGGCGAGGGCCACGATGACCGGAAACATCAACGTGCCGGCGAACACCCGCGGGAGCACGAGGAAGCTGTTGGGGTCGTAGGCGAGGGTTTCGAGCGCGTCCACCTGCTCGGTCACGCGCATGGTGCCGAGCTCCGCGGCCATGCTGGCGCCCACGCGCCCCGCGAGGGCCAGTCCGGCGAGGACGGGGCCGAGCTCCAACATCATCGTCTTGCCGACGAGCGTGCCGACGAAGTAGAGGGGAACCGTGTTTCGGAAGGTGTAGGACGCCTGGAGGGCGAGCACGACGCCGGTGAACGCCGCGATGAACAGGGCCACCGGCAGAGAATCCACCCCGACGCGACGCAGCTGCACGAGCGTCAGCCGCCCCCACACCGCGACGTCCGGGACGGCCCGCGCCAGGTCCCGCATCAAGTGGCCGAAGCGGCCGACGGTTTTGATCGCGTCGACAGCCCTTCGGCCCACGCTCTCGATCACGCGGCTAAACTACAGTTGCAAGCCGCAAGACGCCAAGTCGCAAGCGGTTGACAGAAAAAAGTGGCCAGCGGAGAACCACTGACCACTTGCGGCTTAAGGCTTGCGGCTGTCGTTAGGCTGCAAAACTGGCAAGCGCCTTCCCCACGTCTCCGTCGCGGAGCCGCTTGAGCGCCCGATCCCGCAGCTGGCGCACGCGCTCGCGCGTCACGCCCAGCATGCCGCCGATCTCCTCGAGCGTGTGCTCGCGGCCACCGTCCAGCCCGAAGTAGAGCCGCAGTACCTTGGCGTCGCGGCGCTGCAGCGTGCTCAGGGCCTGCTCGATCTCATCGGACAGGAAACGGTCCATCGCCTGATCTTCCGTATCCGGGAGGTCTTCGGCGATGAAGCGCTCGATCAGCGAGCGGTCGCCGTCCGGATCGAGCGGCGCGTCGAGTCGCACATCCCCCGTGTTCAGCGCGGCGAGCGACTGCACCACCTCGAGCGACAGCTTGGTCGCATCGGAGATCTCTTCCGGCGTGGGCTCACGCCGCAGCGTCTGCCGCAGGAATTCGGCAGTGCGGACGATGCGCGACAGGTCGGCGGTGCGGTTCAGAGGCACGCGCACCGTGCGTCCCTGGCGCGCGAGCGCCGCGAGGATCGCCTGGCGGATCCACCACACGGCGTAGGAGATGAACTTCACGCCCTGGTCCGGGTCGAATTTCCGGGCGGCCGTGAGCAGCCCGACGTTGCCTTCGCCGATGAGATCGGTCAGGGGCAGGCCCCGGTTCTGGTACTTCTTGGCCACCGAGATCACGAACCGCAGGTTGCGCTTCACGAGCTCCTGCATGGCGTCCTGGTCGCCGGCGCGGACCTTCCGGGCCAGCGCGATCTCCTCCTTCTGGGTGAGGAGGGGCGTCTTGGACACCTCGTGGAGGTACTGATCGAGGATGTCCCGCTCATGCTCGTGCGCGGCGAGGCCGGCGAGCAGACCCCGGCGCCGCCCGCGCTTTTTCGCGGGCTTCGCCTTCCCCTGGGCGGAGGCCGGGGGCGGGGGCGCATGGGCAACCGCTGCCGCGACCGCGCGGGCCGCCGCGCGGGGCTTCGCCCGGGCGGGGGAGGTGGGCTTCTTCCGTCGGATATGCTTGGCCATGTCTATGTCTCGGAACGCACCCTGTGATACGCGCCACGGGCCGAAAAGTTCGCGTTTGGGCGGGAAATCGCTTGACACCGCTACAACGTCCCGATAAGATGCCGTGTTCCCGCGGGAACGCGTTTTGCGGGGCCCAATATAACGGGGGCGTAGCTCAGTTGGGAGAGCGCGTGAATGGCATTCACGAGGTCAGGGGTTCGATCCCCCTCGCCTCCATCGAAAAGCTGGTGGGCGGGGCCGCTGAGCCATTACATTTGCAACGCACGCGGGAATAGCTCAGTTGGTAGAGCACAACCTTGCCAAGGTTGGGGTCGCGGGTTCGAGTCCCGTTTCCCGCTCTCACCCGGCCTGACGGCCGGGCTCATGTCTCTAGGAACAGCGACGCGGGGTGGAGCAGTCTGGTAGCTCGCCGGGCTCATAACCCGGAGGTCGTGGGTTCAAATCCCACCCCCGCTACTTCCATTGCGGATTGTGGATTGCGGATTTCGGATTGAGGCGCGGACAACACCTTCAATCCGCAATCGCCAATCCGCAATCCGCAATTGTTTCGGGCGGTTAGCTCAGTTGGTTAGAGCGCCACGTTGACATCGTGGAGGTCACTAGTTCGAGTCTAGTACCGCCCATCCCGCGCCCATAGCTCAACTGGATAGAGCGCTTGACTACGGATCAAGAGGCTGGGGGTTCGAGTCCTCCTGGGCGCACTCGGACTCACACGATTCACAAGGACTTCAAGAACTCGATGACCGCGTCCTGCTCGTGCTGCGCCAATCGCCTGAACCGGCCCGCTTCCGCATCTGCCTCGCCGCGGTGGCGCAGGATCGCGTCGCGGAACGTGAGGGAACCCGCGTCGTGCATCAGCCGTGGGCGCAGCCGCACGCCCCATAAGGGAGCGGTACGGACCTTGTTGCGACCGCGTGCGACGCTGTCCACCACGAATTCCTTCCAAAGAATCTCATAGACCCTGCGGCCATAGTGCTCCGGCATCGCGATCGCGATCCCGTCCCCTGTCCCGACGTCGTGCAGCAGGAAGTCTCCGAACGGATGAAACACCTTGTCGCCGAGTGCGGGCGGGATCGTGAACGTGCCGCCGTTGATCGCCGTGCCGGCGGGGGCCGTCGTCAGGGTGCGGACGTGGCACAACGCGCATCCGATGCTGTCGAATAGCACGGACCCTCTCATGGCCTTCGGGGTCGCCGCAAGCTCCCGGTCGGGCGCGGGCGCCTTGGTGGCCCGCATGAAGCGGGCGAAGCGATCGATGTCCTCGAGCCCCGTCGAGTCGGGGGTGTCGTTGGGCTCGCCGACCGTGTTGCACAAATCGGTCACCTCCGCGGGAAAAATCCGGCTGGTGATCCCCATCTCGTTCAAGTAGGCGTCGCCGGCGAACGACAGAAGGCTGGCGTGCTGATCCTTCCAGCCGAACCGCCCGACGCCCGACTGCCCGGGAGCTTCCACGATCGGGACCCGCAGCGCCTGTCCATGGATCCGGCCGCCCGTGGCCCGGCGCTGTTCACGCGCCAGCTCGATCAGCGTCTGGTCGGCGACTGCTTCCACCAGGCCGTCACCCAGCAGATTCAGCGCGAGGCGCGTCGTGCGGATGGTCTCCGTGTCGGGCACCCGCTCTTGAATCTCCGAGTCCGGGAACGCGGCATTGGGGCAGATGGCGCGGTCGTTGACGAGCGTGCGTCCCGAGATCACGACCTGGCCGCGCGCAATCGGGATGTCCGCGTTGCGAAACTGCCCATCCGGACCGAGGTGGCCCACGCGCAGTTCCGTGATCTGGCTCGGTCCGCCGGAGGTGGGGTTCTGGTGGCACTCGCGGCAGGACTGGGCGTTGTAGAGCGGGCCCACCCCGTCGCCGATCTCCTCGACTTCGTCGAAGGTCGTCAGATCGGCTTCATGGGTCGAGTCATCGACGAAGCCGTTGCTCTTGTTGTCGAAGGCGCGGGGCGCCTCCGACGCGGATGGGCTGGGGACCGGGGGATTGAACGGTTGAGAGGGCGCCGCGGCGCTACAAGCTGCCAGGGCGAGCGACGCTGCGGCGAGCGAGAGATGAGCCATCACGGCCTCGGTCAATAGTGGGCTGGCGCTCCGGAGCCCGGCACGGCTGGCGTACCGAGACCAGGGATGCAGGTTGCCCTGAGAGCACGAACGGTGCTGTGAGTGGCGTCACCCGCACGTGGGCCGAATTGCCTCATCAAATCTGCGGGTCTCGGGGGCCCTTTGCGCGGATTGATGCCCTTTCCTTCGGTTTGGTCGGCTTCTAGGTTTCGGTCCGTGGTGCGCCCAGCTGACTGTGGAAGATCGGTTGGTGTGCGTCTATTAGTTCGGGGCGTAGCGCAGCCCGGTTAGCGCGCCTGGTTCGGGACCAGGAGGTCGGTGGTTCAAATCCACTCGCCCCGACTCATCGAAGACCAAGCCTCGCAATGGATTCCTTTGCGGGGCTTTTTCTCCCCCGTCCCAATGGTGTGAGTTTCGGTGTGAGTTTCGGTGTGAGTTTCTCCGGCCGCTAGCGGCTCACGACCCGCTGCGTCGGGTGCAACACGACTTCCCGCACGGTTTCGGCGCACGCCGCCGGAGGTGGTGAAGCGGTGCTAAGCCCATTCCTTCCAGAGAATTGGCATCTACTGAGCGGAGCCGGTGCTCGAGTTTTATGCGTCATTCTTTCACGGAATCTGCATGTTGGACTGGTCAGTCTACATGTTGGACTGGTCAGTCTAATAGTAGACGAGGCACAGACAGATGACATCACGCTGTCGCTGTCAATGAAAGGCGACAAACTGGTCTCCGGCTTGACAGCACGCGCATGAGCCACACTGTTCATCGTCGCTGGGTTCGGCGGCCTGCCCGTTCGAGTCCTCTCATGCCGATGCAGCGCGAGCGTAGGTCCCTTGATGCCGCATGGCGCGCCGCTGCGAAGCGCGGCGCAGGCGTTTGATTCCGGTCGCGGTGAGCGTACCGTGAAGCGGTCGCTCCGACTGATCTCACTGGCCTTTGCTGGGATTGCCGGTCTCGCTTTGACCGCCGGCGCAGTGTTGTCGGTTGTCGCGAACCGCCGGATCAACCGCCAATACGCCGTCGCCGTGGTCGTGCCTACCCTGCACAGCGATTCGGCCGTGATCCAGCGAGGCCGTCACCTTGCGGTGGCTGTCGCCGGCTGCGTCGATTGTCACGGCTACGACTTCGGCGGAGCCGTCCTCGGTGACACCCCGCTGCTCGGACGGCTTGTCGCCGACAACATCACGCCGGGCCGGGGTGGGGTCGTCGCCGGGTACACGGACGCGGATTGGGTGCGGACGATCACACATGGAGTAGGGCCTGGCGGCCGCAGCCTGCTGTGGATGCCTTCACGGCGCTTCCGCGACATGGCCGATGCGGATCTGGCGGCGCTGATTGTTTTTCTCAAGTCCCTACCGCCGGTGGACCGTGAACTGCCGCCTTCCCAATTCGGCCTGCTCGGGCGCGCGTTGCTGCCGACCGGCATCTTGGAGCGCACGATGGGCCCGTTGATCGCGGCCGAGTGGGTCGACCACTCGAGGCTGCCGGTGCCTCCGCCAACACGTGGTGTGACTGTCGAGTATGGAAGGTATCTGGCCCGAATCGCGTATTGCCACGGCTGTCACGGACCCGATCTGGCGGGGGGCCGCGGGCCACCGCCACGTGCCACCAACCTCACCTCGGCCGCGTTGCGCGCGTGGAGCGACGACGATTTCATTCGGGCAATGCGCTTTGGCGCGCGCCCCGACGGAACGCCCATCGGTCCGGGAATGCCTTGGGTCAGCCGAGGGCAGATGACGGACGACGAGCTCCGGGCGCTCTGGCGATACATTCGATCGGCGCCTCACGACTCTCTGCGCTGACGTGACTTGGCCGGTCGCGCCGCGAGCCGGCCGTCGTCGTGGCGGGCGAAGGATCTACGAGACATCGGTGAAGAAGACCGCCGAGAATGTCCCCGGGATTGCCGCCGATGGGCTCCGAGGCGGCACTCGATATCATCGACGCGTCTTGCTCAGGCCATCAAGCCCGGGGACTGGCTCTTTATGCCGTCGGCGGCCGGCGGCCAAGTATGGCGCGGTTGCAGCCGACATTGCTCCGCTGCGCTCCTCAACGCGGCTGAACCGCAACTGATGAACTCGCAGTCCCGTTTCGTGGAACGGGCGAAACGACCTCCTGCATCCACTCCAGGAGGTCCCTTTGCCTGTGGAGGCACCACCCTGAGTCAAGGTCAGGTGGCGACCCCCTGTACGTGCATCAGGCGGTCGCGTCTGCGAGATTCAAATGATGGCCACAGCCGCCGCTGTCTCACGGGAGGTAGGCCTCCGGCGCGGCGTCGCGCTCGAGGCCGTGACGATCGGGTACAACGCGCTCGAGGGCATCATCGCCATCGCGGCGGGGCTCGCCGCTGGCTCCGTGGCGCTGACCGGGTTTGGCGTGGACTCGGTTATCGAGGTCACGAGTGGCGTCGTGCTCTGGTGGCGTCTACGCGCCGAGCTGGGGGCGCCGCCCGTCGGCACGGCGGTCGAGGCCCGGGCAGGACGCGTCGCCGGACTGCTGCTGGTCGTGCTTGCCGGCTACCTCGTCGTCGAGTCAGGACGCCTCCTCCTGGTGGGCGCCCGCGCAGAAACGAGCATCGTCGGCCTTGCGATCACGTTTCTCTCGCTTATCGTCATGCCGCTACTCGCGCGGGCGAAGCTGCGCGTCGCCGAGGCGTTGGGCAGCCGGGCCCTCCGCGCCGACGCGCACGAGACGATTGTGTGCGCGTGGCTATCGTTCACGACGCTGTTGGGCCTAGGGCTCAACGCCGCGCTCGGCTGGTGGTGGGCTGACCCGGTGGCGGCTCTAGCGATGGTCCCCCTCATCCTGCGAGAAGGGCTCGAAGCGTGGCGGGGCGAACCGGTTTCATGAGCAGGGCCATCGACCTGATCGGGTTCCGGTCCCGGTGACGCATTCTCACTGCAGTCGCTCCTCAGCCCGTGGAACACGATCTTCCGCGGGAGCTTGCGAGTCTCATTCCCCGCGTGTGGCAGGGAGATGTCCCCAGGGGCGCACCGCCTGAAACGGCGGCGGGGGCGCGAAATACTGCTCCGCCTCCGGGTCATAAAGCTCATGGTCCGCAGGCACGGCCTCGAAGCCATGGCACGTCTCATCGCCGCTCAGCGCCTGGCAAAGCGTGTCCAAGTACGACGAGTGGCCATCGATCAGCAACTCAGCAATTCGCTTAGTGTCGGCGAGCGCACGGGGAGGGAGTACGCCACCTAGGTACGTCTGGATGACCCCGTCTCTGCGCAGGACGCCCGTACCCGGTGTATGGGGAACTGAGGCCATTGGTAGGACCCTGAGGACCCTCAGGTGGTCATCCAGCATGAGAAGCGCCAGACAGGTGGCAACCGACCGACGACACACCTTCGGCGCCGCCGCTACTGGTCGGGCGATGCGCAGCAACCAAAACAACTCGGTGTCGGTGTGCAATCGCGTTACAATGCCGCTCACATCACCCGGTGTTGAGTCAGCGGCGCGGGCGATCACCAAGCGAAAACGTAGGCTGGACTCCAGCATGGCGGTGCTGAAACTAGACTCGTGGGCCCACCTCGGCGAACAAGGTGCAGGGTACGCAGGCGGGGCCCTCGTGAAGGTACTGCCACCCAAGGCGGCTTGGTTTCGTGGCATACTAGACCTCCGTAGCTGACTCGCCCCTGGGCAAGGGTCAACGTGCGAAAATCCGGGGGCGCCCGCCTAGCGGCGGTTATAACTACAATCGTCCGTCTTCGCAGAGGCCCACCATGGTCGCGAGCGACTCCCCCTTGTGGTTTCCCAACCGCCGCGTCGGCGAACGCCGTCGCGTTCCGTCACGCCGCAGCGGGGTGGACCACCGCCACGCGAGCGCGCCCGGTCCCGCGGAGTGGCGCAGGGGCGAGCGACGCGAGCTCGCCGATCGGCGCCGCGGGACCGAGCGGCGGCGCCACACCACGGCCGAGTGACCGACGGTCGGGCGCTCGTTGTTCCTGGCACTCGGGATACATGCTCGGTTCCGGGACAACGGAACGCCGCGCCGCTACCTCTCTCGGATGCCGAGAGACACTGACGTGGTGGGAGTCTAGCACGGCACGCCGTACCAGGTCGCGTCGGTCAGCAGCACCGCCGACGGGGTGATCGTCCCTGCGGTCCGGCGGGCACGCACACGACGCACCCGAAGACCGGCCACCACCGGCACACCAAGGACCCGAGCTCGGGCACGAGCACCTGGCACCAGCGGCACGTTCTCTCTGACGTCACCCTCGCGCAGCCCCTGCAGGTCATCGCGTTCTCGGGCGCCAAGCCACCCGCGTGGGCAAAACCGCACGCGGACGGTCCGTCGCATGACTGCTTCACCTTCCAGGTGCTGGCGGACGGCCACGTACGGCTCGCCCTCGTGGGAGTGCGGGAAGCGGACGACGCGGTCATCGTCGTGACCAAGCAGGCCGCCACCGCGCCCCGGCTGTTTCGCCGGTACGCGCCGAACGTGCTCCTGTGGACGGTGCCGTCCGACAAGGCCTAAAGAGCGCGCCGTCGCGCGCAGCGCGGCGGCGACTGGGCCCGCTACAGCGAAGCGCTGTCCCAGCTGGGCGAGGTGCTGCGCCAGCTGCAAGCTGTCTTCGGAGGCCGCCAGCCCTAGTCGTCAATCGGCGGCCAGGCCTCGTTGTCCGGTGTGTGGAGCATGAAGACGCTGAGGTTGCAACGAGACCCCGATGGGTTTTTCCTCTGGCATCCTGATTACGCGCCGTGGATCGTCGGGCGTCACTCGCTTGCAGCTAACCCAAACGTGCCTTCTTCGATCCGAACACCAGCGAGATCGCGTGGTCTAGTCGCGACGGGATGAAGGATTACGAGATCGACGAGCTCGCCGCTCGCCACCTTGCTGGTGAGCTCGTGGAGATGCCCCAGTTTGAGAGCGAGCGGGAGGTTGAGGCCTGGTTCCTCGAGCGGGGGTTCAAGGTCGAATGGATCTGAGCGGCGCCTACGACTGTCCCTTCAGCTGGCGCCGGATTTCGTTCTTGATGGACTCTGGCAGGGATTCCGCGTCCCGACCCTCAGGTACGTAGACCGACACACCCTCCGGGTTCAGCACGTGGCGATGATAGTAATCCTTCGAGGCAATGTGCTTCGCGGGCTCCTTTTCAGGCATCGTTCCGGGCCAGGAGATGAGTTTCTGGCCGACCATCTGCTGGGGCAGCTCCTGCGGAGGGCTGCCGTCCGCCGGGACGATCCAGCCGCGCTGCTGTCCCCACGGCTGCTTCCTCCTGGTCATCATAGCCTCTAATCCTGAGGTCCGTTGCGGCCAAAGTTCCATGCGGAATCTGTCTGCGCAGCCGTCGCAGAGGACTTACGCGCTTCCTCCTGGAGCCTCCCCCGACCTTTCCTGAGACTCGAGCTCGTTCAGCGCCGTCCCTACGGCCGCCGCGCGGACCCGCTCGGCGCTGCGGTACACATCTTCGATGCTCCTGCCCCGCACCACCCGGTATTCGCGGGCGCCAACCCCGAAGCGCCGCACGTACTCGCGCACGTCCCAGTGCTCCTTCCCCCGACACCGGGGGTAACGCTCCGCCGTGTGGGACAGCTCCTCGTCCGTAAGCGCCGCGCCCTGCAGTCCCAGGAGGGCGCGCAGTCGACTCTGAAAGTCATTGGGCACGATGATCATGTCCCTTTTCCTTGTTCCGTCCGCGAGGGGCGAAAATGCAGCGGGTCCCGGAGGCTCTGCAACTCCCGGTAGTAGTAGAGGGGCGTCGGCCGCTGGCC
>Ga0209378_1000836_pt1 | contig 22239 bp, 25 predicted proteins | sample GraSoiAngelo_156_FD_186170 | JGI IMG/M metagenome (GOLD analysis project Ga0209378, IMG submission 186170) | Grasslands soil microbial communities from the Angelo Coastal Reserve, California, USA - 14_1009_13_40cm (SPAdes) (version 2) | ecosystem: Environmental > Terrestrial > Soil > Grasslands ...
GAGGCCGCTGGTTTCCACCGCAACCGCGCTAACGAGCGCTGCCTTCAACTGCGCCTGGCTCGGCAGCCCGACGCATCCTCCCGACTCGTCATTATCGGCGAATGCCCCTTGACTGGCGATCAAGGCAAAAGCTATTGCGCTCAAGCGTACTGAAAGCACCTGCCTGGTCTGTTTCATGACTGTACCTCCCAGTCGTTGTACGACCACAAGACCCGTGCGACCGCGGCAGTACCACCCACTACTCAGTCTATCCAACCCGCACAAAGCGCCTAACCGATAGCGCGGCCACTCGGCCCACGCCGGCATCGAAGAACCGGCTTCGGCGAGTCTACTCGCAAAAAAGCCTTCCTTTGGCGGCGTAAGAAATCAGGTCCGAGTTATGAGGTAAGAGGTTCGAGCGTGGAAGGAGAATAGGCTGCGCGGAGCGCTGCGATTTGCCGCAAAATCTATCGTGATATCTCGTTGTCACTTTGCATGGAGGAGTTCGTCTGAGCGGTCCGCCTTTCCGCGCTGAGCACATCGGCAGCCTGCTGCGTCCGAAGGACATCCTGGAGGGCGAGGCGCCGGATCGATTCATTGCGGAAGCCATTCGCTGGCAGGAGGGCCTCGGCCTGCAGGTGGTCACCGACGGCGAGTTTCGCCGCGAGTCGTGGCGCCTCGGGTTCGTGAGCAAGGTCGAGGGCTTCGTGCGCGCCAAGGCGGTCGGCGACGTCGACCTGCAGCGCGACGACGCCGGCAATGTCGCGCGCATCGGCGCCGCGCCGCTCGCTGCGGGGAAGGTGAGGCGCACAGGGCCGATCGTCGCCGACGAAGTCGCTTTCTCTCTTCGTCATGCAAAAACGACAGTCAAAGCCACCATGCCGGCCCCCTCGTACCTGCATTACCCGCGCGGCAAGGCCTGCGTCGACCCCGCGGTCTATCCGGATCTGGAGGAATTTTTCGCCGACGTGGTGGACGTGTATGTGCAAGAGCTGCGGGCGCTCGATGCCGTCGGTGGCCGTTACCTTCAGATCGACGAGGTCGCCCAGCCGCTGCTTTGCGACGAGAACCTGCGTGCGGCGGTGCGCGCGCGCGGCGACGATCCCGACCGGCTGATCGAGCTCTACATCGGGCTCATCAACCGCATCGTGCGCCGACGGCCGGCGGGCATGACGATCGGCGTGCACATGTGCCGCGGCAACGCGATGGGGAAATGGATGGCCTCGGGCAGCTATGAGCGCATCGCCGAGCGCACCTTCAGCACGCTCGAAGCCGACGCCTTCTTCCTCGAGTACGACACCGAGCGCGCCGGCGGCTTCGAGCCGCTGCGCTTCGTGCCGAAGGGAAAGAAGGTGATCCTGGGCCTGGTCTCGACCAAGACGCCGGTCCTGGAGTCGAAGGATTTCCTCAGGCGGCGCATCGACCAGGCTGCCCTGCACTTTCCGCTGGAGAACCTGGCGCTCTCGCCGCAATGCGGCTTCGCGAGCCACTCGCGCGGCAGCGCTCTGAGCTTCGCGCAGCAGGAAGCGAAGCTCAGGCGAGTGGTTGAGACGGCGCGCGAAGTCTGGGGTTGATCACGGGTCCTCCCGGGCTTATTCTGGCATCGATGACTACCGTCTCCCGACGCCCCGTCGTTTCCGTGTCCCCCAACAACCCGGTGTTCGACCTGCCGATCTACGTCGCGCGCGACGAAGGCCTGTTCGAGCGCGCGGGCGTCGAAGTACGGCTCCAGGCCAGGTATTCCGAGCGCAACGCCTCCGACAAGGAGCCGTTCGCGCGCCTGAAGGAGTCGCTGTTCGAGCAGGGCAAGGCCGACGTGTACAACCTGTGCGAGTGGGCGGGGATCGACCGCAGCGAGCACAGCGCCCGCGGCGCGCAGGTGCTCGCACTGCGTCCGGCGGTCGGCGCGCAGGCGATCATCAGCTTCGATCCGGCGCTCCAGGAACCGCGCGACCTGGCCGGCGTGCCGGTGGGCATCAACGACAAGACCGGCTCGCACTACACCACGCTGCAGAGCCTGGAGGGCGTGCTGGCGCGCGAAGACATCGTGGTCGAGCATGTCGGCGTTCCGGAACGGCGCTACGAGGCGCTGAAGCAGGGCACGAGCCGCGCAGTCGCCGTGATGGAGCCTTTCATCAGCCTCGGGCTGAAGGAAGGGGCGCATCTGGTGGACGTCACGTTCTATCGCGGCGCCGAGGTGATCGCGCCGAGCCTGACGCCCGAGCAGCGCAACGCCTATCTCGGCGCGATCAACGAGGCCGCCGATCGCATCATGGCGGACTTCGGAAAATACAAGCACTACGTCACCGAGCAGACCAGGGGCCGGCTGGCGCCGCACGAGATGAGCGACCATTTCGTGCGCTACACGCACTACGTGGTCTACGATCCCAAGCGCTTCAGCCAGGTCTACGAGTGGATGCGCTCCTGGGGCCTCGCGGCCGGGGGCGCCGACCACGCTCGCGTGGTCGCCAGACTTTAGGGGCTAGTCGGCGTTCAGTCCCGCTTTGCGGACTACATCAGCCCATTTCGCGGTTTCCTGCCGGAGGTAGGCGGCGAATTCCTCCGGCGTGCTGGTCACCGGGTCGGTGCCGATGGCGCTCAGCTTGTCCTTCATGTCCGGGCTGTAAAGGATCTTCACCAGCTCGCCGTTGAGCCTGGCGACCACCGGCCGCGGCGTACCGGCGGGCGCGAGCACGCCGTACCAGGTCGTGACTTCGAAATCGGGCAGGCCGGCCTCGGCGACCGTCGGCACCTCGGGCAGCGCGGGCAGGCGCTGCGGCGCGATTACAGCGAGCGCGCGCAGCCGCCCGGACTTGATGTGCGGCGCCGCCGCCGGCAAGCCGATCACCACCAGGTGGATCGCTCCGGCCAGGACATCGTTCATCGCCAGGTTCACGCCCTTGTAGGGCACGTGCACGAGCTTCGTCCCGGTGACGAGGTTGAAGAGCTCGCCGGCGAGGTGATTGGAGGTGCCGCTGCCACCGGAGCCGAAGTTCATGCCGCCTGGCTTTGCCTTCGCTAGCGCGATGAACTCCTGCAGCGTCGGCGCGAGCGCCGGCTGCGTGACGATCACGTTCGGCACGGTCGCGACCAGGCTGACCGGCGCGAAGTCCCTGAGCGGGTCGTAGTTGAGCTTCGAGTAGAGGCTGGGGCTGATCGCAAGCGACGGCGCCACCAGCACCAGCGTGTAGCCGTCGGGGGCCGACTTCGCCGCGGCTTCCGCGCCGACGTTGCCGCCGGCGCCGCCGCGGTTCTCGATGATCACCGGCTGGCCGAGACTGGACGCGAGGCGCTCGCCGATCAGCCGCCCCAGGATGTCGGTCGGGCCGCCCGGCGGGAAGGGCAGGATGAAGCGCAGCGGCTTGCTGGGATAGGGATCAGGGGCTTGCGCGGAAACGGTGAAGGCGGCGCAGAGGAGCGGGATCAACAGCGCGAAGCGTTGCATGTTGAACATCATAGCCCGGCGGTGTAGCGTTAAAGGCGCCGCCGATGACGCGGTGGCCCATTCCACGGGAGGCATCCATGGCGATCAATGTCAGCCTCGTCAATTTCACCGATCAGGGGATCCGCAACATCAAGGAATCGCCGGCGCGGAACAAGGCATTCCGCGAGCTTTGCAAGAAGCACGGCGTCACGGTCCGCGACATGTACTACACCACCGGTCCGTACGACCTCGTCGTGATCACGGAGGGCGCCGAAGACGCGCTCACCACGGTGCTGCTCAGCGTCGGCAAGCTGGGCAACGTCCGCACCCAGAGCATGCGCGCCATGGACTTCGAGACGTTCCAGCGCATTGTGGAAAAGGTCTAGGCCGCGCCCAGCTGATGGTTTGTTTCGCATGCGCGTTGGTGTTGTTAACAACGGCGCCTGCGTATCCGCAGGACTATCCGGCAAAGCCGATCCGCATCGTAGTGCCGTTCTCGCCCGGCGGCGTCGCCGACAACAGCGCGCGCGTCGTCGCCGATCCGCTCGGCGCGCGGCTGGGGCAGCAGGTCCTGGTCGAGAACCGCCCCGGCGCGAGCGGCAACATCGGCACGCAGACGGTGGCGCAGGCCGCGCCCGACGGCTACACGCTGCTCCTCGGGTTCGACGGCACGATGGTCATCAACCCGCACGTGTTCCCGAAACTTCCGTTCGACACGCTGAAGGACTTCGCGCCGGTCACCAAGCTCGGCGACGCGGCGCTGATCCTGGTGGCGCATCCTTCCGTGCCGGCAAGAAACCTGGCCGAGTTCATCGCGCACGCCAGGGCCCGCCCGGGCTCGTTCGCGTACGGCACGTCAGGGACCGGCGGCACGCCGCACCTGGCGGGCGAGCTGCTGAAGCTGCGCACCGGCATCGCGCTGGAGCATGTTCCCTACAAGGGCGGCGGCCAGGCGATCACCGACGTCGTCGGCGGCCAGATCCCGCTGGTCTTCACCGCCATCGCCACCGCGCAGCAATACGTGAGGGCCGGCCGGCTGGTCGCGCTGGGCGTGCCCGGCGCCAGGCGCTCCGCGGCGCTGCCCGACGTGCCTACGTTTGCCGAGAGCGGGCTGGCGGGCTTCGATGTTTCCTCCTGGACCGGAATCTTCGCGCCGGCGAGCACGCCGCGCCCGGTGATCGACAAGCTGCAAAAGGAGCTCGCCGCGGTGCTGCGCACGGCGTTCGTGCGCGAGCGCTACGCGGTCCTCGGCATCGAGCCTGTCGGCAACTCGCCGCAGGAGTTCGGCGACCAGGTGCGCGCCGACCTGGCGCGCTGGGAGAAGGTCGTAAGAGCGGCGAACGTTCGGCTGGAGTGACGCCGCGCGCTTCTAGAGGTCGTGATGCGGCGCGGCGGAGGGCTCCTTCCACGTGCCGGTCGCCGAGGCCTCGGCGACGCGGGCAGTGCCGAACGCAAAGAACAGCGGCGCGCACGCGGCGCCCACTAGCGCCGACGAAATGGAGCAGTACCAAAGCGGCGTGAGGCTCGCCGGAACGAACACGTCGCCGGGGCTCGGGTAACAGACCGCGCCGCCGAAGGCGCCGCGAATCAATGCGGCGACCAGGCCGATGGCGCCGCCCAACGCGAAAATCCATTGCCAGGGATACTTGTGCCCCAGCCGGCTGTAGAGCGGCACGAAGCCCGCGGCGAACAGGATCGCCATCGGGATCGCCAGCCAGGGCTCGAAAATGACGCCATAGAGCCAGATCGCCATGGGCACGGTGAAATAGCCGAACACGCCGTGCGTAGTCACCGTGGTCGGCGAGGCGATGGCGATCACCAAGCCGGTGGCCAGGGGAAGGAAAATCGTGAAGCAGACCGCCAGGGCGGCGCCCCTGCGGGAATCCGTGCCCAGATTCAAGTCGAGGTTTATTTTCATTCTTCTCTCCTGCGCCAGGGTCAGGCCAGCCGCTGTCCGGTCATTCGTTCCAGCACCCGGATCGGCGAGGTTTCGGGAGCGCGCATGCCGCTCACCGGCAGCATGAGCGTCTCTTCCATCACGAACTGGCCGCTCATCGCGGCATGCAGCACCTGATCTGAAAACACGATCCAGGTCGAGCCGACCGGGAAATCGATCCGCTCCTGCGGAGCCTGCTGCTGGTAGCCGGCATCGGCCTTGACCCGGTCGTGCAATTGCAGCATCAGATGATCGTACTCGCTGCGGCTTCGCTTGGTCACGCGCAGCGCCCGCAGCAGCCCGGCTTCGCCCGGCCACGCGCGGCGCGCGCGCGGCAGGAACCTGGCCGCCATGTCCGCGAACGGCTCTCCCACGCGCCAGGCGCGCGGCTTGCCCTCCGGGTTGATGTTGGTGAACACGCGCAGGACGCGCGCACCGCCGGTCGGATTGGACGGAAAGGCATCGGTGTGCAGCCGCGCGTCATCCTTGCGGTAGGAGCTCTTGCGGCCGGCGACCTCGCAGGGGCGGAAGCTGGTGCTGGCGAGCGTGAGATGCGGCACATAGTGCGGCAGCAGCGCGCCGATCAGCGTCGCGCATTGACCGGAAAAGCGCTCCATCATCGCCTGCATCCGGGCCAGGTCGTCGCTGCCGCCGCGTGCGCCGCGCAGCCTGCGCTCGCCGCCTCGCAAGTTGATGTTCTTCGTCTCGCCGTCGGACCATTCCGCCGAAAGGAAGCGCTGCTCGTGCGGCAGCAGGGCGAATTCGAGCCGCGGCAGATACAGAATGCGGCCCGCTTCCAGCGTGTCGATCGCGGCAGCCTGCGCCGCCGCGGTGAGCACCGGGTTCCAGGCGTCGAGCGTCAGCTCTTCAAGCAGGGTCGCGCTCATTGTTGGCGGCGATCATACATCGGCCCCTGAGATCGATGCAGCCGCGGTACATGCCTTCGCTGTTGAAGGGCATCGCGATGCGGCCGCGGCGGTCGACGGCGATCAGGCCGCCGCGGCCGCCGAGGCGGGCGACCTGCGCCAGGGCGGCGCCGCCGGCCCGGGCGAGCGATTCGCCGCGATACCGCATGCGGGCCGCGACGTTGAACGCGAGCACCGAGCGCAGGAAGAGCTCGCCGTCGCCGGTGCCGGAGACGGCGCACGCGGCGTTGTCCGCGTAGACGCCGGCGCCGACGATCGGCGAATCGCCGACGCGGCCCGGGAGCTTGCCGGTGATGCCGCCGGTGGAGGTCGCCGCCGCGAGGTTGCCTGCGCGATCCAGCGCGACCGCTCCGACGGTGCCGTGGTCCGATACTTTGTATCTGTGGAAATAGGATTTGGAAATAATCTTCAGTCCGCGACGGCGCGCAAAGCGCTCGGCGCCGGCCCCGGCGAGCAGCACGTGCCTGCCGTGCTCCATCACCTCGCGCGCGGCGGCGATCGGGTTCTTGATGCGGCGCACGGCGGCCACCCCTCCGGCGCGCAGCGTCGCTCCGTCCATGATGCCGGCGTCGAGCTCGATCTCTCCGTCGCCGTTCGGCGCGGCGCCGCGGCCGGCATTGAAAGCGCCCGAATCCTCCAGCGTTGCGACCGCCGCGGCCACCGCGTCGAGGCTCGGGCCGCCGTCCTGCAGGATGCGGTAGCCGGCCTGCAGGGCACGCTCGAGCGCCGCGCGCTCGAGCCTCGTCGTGGCGCGCCGGATCTTTCCCGCGCCGCCGTGGATGGCGATCGCGCAGCGCGACTTCACCGTTTCTTCGCCTGGCCTTCGGCCGAGCAGGGCTGCTCGCTGGAGCAGCGGTCGCCGATCACCCCCACGGCCTGGATCTCGATCTCGATGCCGGGGCGCGCGAAGTTGCTCACCGTGATCAGCGCGCTGCCGGGATAATTGCCGTTCTGGAACACGTCCTTGCGCATCTCGACGAAGCGGTCGCCGTAGCGCGGTTCCTTGATGAACACGGTCATCGTCACCACGTTGGCCAGGCTGCCGCCGGCGCGCTTGAGCACCTGGTCGATCTGCGAGAACACCTGCTTCACCTGCGCCTCGAAATTGTTGGCGATGTCCGCGCCCTGGCTGTCGCGCGTCGCCGTCTGGCCGGCGACCCAGACGATCTTGCCGCCTTCGCTCACCACGCCGGGCGAGAACGCCCGCGACAGCTGAAACGGCGTCTTCTCCATGTATTCCGCAGCGCTTGCGGCAAGCGGCAGCGACAGCAGCACGGCCGGCGGGACATTTCGCATCATTGCGGCGAGCTTCATGGCTTCTCCCTAAGAAACGACTGAGTGAAATTTCATGCTTTTTCCTGGGCCAGCAGCTTCTCGAAGCGCCGGTCTGGAGTCAGCCATATCGCCGCGACCAGCACGTACAGCGCGCAGGCGATCCACGGCTGCACGAAGGCGAGCGGAATGGCGGCGGCATAGATGACCACGGAGATCTTTCCCTTGAAGTCCTTCCCCAGCGCTTTCGCCAGCAAGGAGTCGGTGCCGTGCGTCGCGAGCAGAGCGCGCGTCAGGATGTAGTAGGCACATGCCGCGCCGAGCAACACCACGCCGTACGCCGCGACCGTCACCGGCGCAAAATGGTTCTCGTCCATCCACCCCGTGACGAAGGGCACGAGCGACAGCCAGAACAGCAGATGCAGGTTCGCCCACAGCGTCGCGCCGTTCACGTGATGGACCGCGTGGAACATGTGGTGGTGGTTGCTCCAGTAAATGCCGGTGAAGATGAAGCTGAGCAGATAGCTGAGGAACACCGGCACCAGGGGCGCAAGCGCGCTCGGGTCGGCGCCGTGCGGCACCTTCATCTCCAGCACCATGATGGTGATGATGACGGCGATCACGCCGTCGGTGAACGCTTCCAGTCTTCCCTTGGTCATGTCAACCCCCCGCCCATGCCGGCGATGGCCTCGCCGATGAACTCCCCCAGCGTCTCGAGCAAGTAGAGCACCCCCACTGCGCCGAGCGCGTAAAGGCAGATGACGCCGCCGCGCTTCCAGCCGCGCGAGCGGACGAAATACACCGGGAGCGCGATAATCGCAAGCGCCGCCACGCCGACGTTGAGGAGCGGCCCGGCCCGGTACCCGGTTTCGTCCTTGTCGAGGTGGTACCACCAGTAAATCGGCAGCAGCGAGAGGAAGCTGCCGCCGAGGTCGAAGTTGCTGAAAGGCTCGACGCGACCCGTCACCAGCGTCTCGACGATCGGCGTAACGAGCGTGATCGCGGCGAGCAGTGCAAGCGCGTAACGTTTGCTGCTCAGAGCTTGCAGCCGCCTTCCCCCAGGGGGCGGAATGCCTGCTCGGCAGGGATGGTGGAGAGCAGTTTGTAGTAGTCCCACGCACCCTTGGACTCATCGGGGCGCTTTACCTCAAAGAGATACATCGGGTGCATCTTGCGGCCATCCTGGCGGATGGTGCCCTTGCCGAAGAGCGGGTCGTCGGTAGGTATGGATTTCATCGCAGCCACGACCGCCCTGCCGTCGGAGGCGCTGCCGACTTTGTCGACGGCCTTCAGGTAATGCAGCGTGCTGGCATACACGCCGGCCTGCATGTCATTCGGCATGTTTTTCTGCGGATGCCGCTCCTGGAAGCGTCGCGACCAGCTGCGCGTGCCTTCGTTCATATCCCAGTAGAACGGGTCGATCGCGAGCAGCCCCTGGGCCGCTTGAAGTCCGAGCGGCTGCACGCCGTTGACGTCAAAGATGAGTCCGGTGAGCAGTTGCTTCGGCGCAAGCTTGAACTCCGCTGCCTGCTTAAGGCAATTGATGAGGTCGCCGCCCGCGTTGGCGAATGCCACCACGCCCGCCCCCGATGCCTGCGCCCGCAGGAGATAGGAAGAAAAGTCGCTTTGCCCGAGAGGATGGCGCACGCTGCCGAGCACCTTGCCGCCGCCCTTCGCCACTTCGTCCGCCGCCTGCTTCTCCAGGTCGTGACCGAAGGCATAGTCGGCGGTAACGAAGAACCAGGTTTTCCCGCCGCGATTCAGGATCGCCTTGGCGATGGAGTGGCCCTGCGCATAGGTGTCGTAGGTCCATTGCACGGTGTTCGGGCTGCATCGCTCGCCGGTGAGAAGCGAGGTTCCCGCGCCAGAGGCGACGAACACCTTGTTCTTATCCCGGGTCAACTCGCTCACGGCGAGCGCGACCGCGGAATTCGGGATGTCGGCGATCATCTCGACCCCTTCGGTATCCAGCCACTTGCGCGCGATGGCGGCGCCTACATCAGGTTTGTTCTGGTGGTCGGCGGAAAGGATTTCGATTGCGCGCCTTGCCGCTTTGCCGCCATAGTCTTCGGTCGCCATCCGGGCTGCGATGACGGAGCCGATGCCCTGGTAATCGGCATAGACGCTCGACATGTCGTTCAGGACCGCAATTTTCAGGGCGCCCGCCTGCGCGCGCACTGCTGCAAACGGGGTAGCGGCCGACAGAGCGCCCGTGGCCGCCAGCGCCGCGTTGAATCTTCGGCGGTTCATGCTATAGAGCTTACATGAACCTCGAAAACCTCGTTGCCATCGACGTTCACACGCACGCCTGGAAGTCGGCGCTGCAGGTTGACGACACTCCCACCGACTCCCAGCAGGCGATGGGGCGCTACTTCCGCTACCGGCCGCAGCACCAGACCGTGCCCGAGATGGCGCAGATGTACCGCAAGCTGAAGATGGCCTTCGTGGTGTTCACGGTGGATGGTCCTCTTGAAGAAAGAAAAATTACCAATGAAGAAATCGCGGAGCTTGCCCACAAGAACAGCGACGTCGCGATCCCCTTCGCGAGCATCAATCCCCGTCGCGGCGCAGAGGGCGTGCGCGCGGCGAAACGGCTGATCGCGGATTACGGCGTCAAGGGCTTCAAGTTCCATCCCTCGGTGCAGGAGTTCTTTCCCAACGACCGCATGGCGTACCCGCTCTACGAAGCGATCGCGGAAGCGAAACTGCCGGCTCTCTTCCACACCGGTCAGACCGGCGTCGGCGCGGCGACGCGCGGCGGGGGCGGCATCCGGCTCAAGTACTCGCAGCCCATGCTGCTCGACGACGTGGCAGTCGATTTCCCGGACATGCCGATCATCCTTGCGCATCCGTCCTTCCCCTGGCAGGAGGAGGCGCTGTCGGTGGCGACGCACAAGCCCCAGGTCTACATCGACCTTTCCGGCTGGTCGCCCAAGTACTTTCCACCGATCCTCGTGCAGTACGCCAATACGCTGCTCAAGGACAAGGTGCTGTTCGGCTCGGATTACCCGGTGATGTCGCCAGAGCGCTGGATGGAGGAGTTCGAGAAGCTGCCGATCAGACCGGAAGTAAAACAAAAAATTTTCAAGGAGAACGCGGCCAAGCTTCTCAAGCTCTAAACTGGAGCATGCCCGTAGTCGAGGAAATCAACGAAGGCCGCGTCCCGGTGAAGGTCTATACCGGCGAAATCGAGCCGGTCGCGCGGCAGCAGCTCGTCAACATCTCGACGCTGCCGATCGTGCACCATCACGTCGCGGCGATGCCCGACGTGCATTTCGGCATCGGCGCGAGCGTCGGCTCGGTCATCCCGACGCTGCGCGCCATCATCCCGGCGGCGGTAGGCGTGGATATCGGTTGCGGAATGATGGCGACTAGCCTGTCCCTCACGGCAGATGATCTTGATGAGCAGAAGCTGAACCGCGTGTTCAATCAAATCACGCGCGACGTGCCGGTCGGGTTCGACCAGCACAAGGACCGCGATGTCCGCGCGCATGCGGCGAAGCAGTTTCACAAGGGGCTGAAAGGAATCCTGGAGAAGCACCCCGGCATAGAGAAGCGGATGGGGAAGCACTCCAGGTGGACTCACCAGCTCGGCACGCTCGGCGGCGGCAACCACTTCATCGAGGTTTGCCTCGACGAGGCGGGCCGCGTGTGGGTGATGCTGCATTCGGGCAGCCGCGGCATCGGCAACGCGATTGGATCCTATTTCATAGAATTGGCAAAAGGCGATGCGCAGAGAAATCAAGTCCAGCTGCCCGACCGCGATCTCGCCTACTTCCCCGAGGGCGCGCAGCACTTCGACGACTACGTGGCGGCGGTCGGCTGGGCGCAGGACTACGCGCGCGCCAACCGCGCCGAGATGATCGACCTGGTGCTCGAGGCGATGCGCCGGCACCTGCCTTCGTTCGAGGCGACCGGCGAGGCGGTCAACTGCCACCACAACTACGTCGAGCGCGAGTTCCACTACGGCGAGCACGTCTGGCTGACGCGCAAGGGCGCGATCCGCGCCGGCCGGGGCGAGCTCGGCATCATTCCCGGCAGCATGGGGGCGCGCAGCTACATCGTGCGCGGCAAGGGCGCGGCCGAGAGCTTCCAGTCCTGCGCCCACGGGGCGGGACGCCGCATGAGCCGCCACGCCGCCCAGAAAAGGTTTTCCGTTGCAGACTTGGAGCAGCAGACGGCAGGAGTCGTGTGTCGAAAGGACAAGGGCGTGCTCGACGAGATCCCCGGCGCCTACAAGGACATCGACGAGGTGATGGCCAACCAGGCCGACCTCGTCGAGCCGCTGCACACTCTCAAGCAGGTGCTGTGCGTGAAGGGATAGCCCGGCTCACGCTCGTGCTCGGGGCGGTCATGGCGACCGGTCCGCTCGCCCTGGACATGTACCTGCCGGCGCTGCCGACGCTGGAAGCCGAATTCGCGGCCAGCACCGCGCGCGTGCAGCACACCGTGTCGGCTTATCTGTTCGGCATGGGGCTGGGGCAGCTCGCGTTCGGCCCGCTCACGGACCGCTTCGGGCGCAAGCGGCCGCTCCTCGTCGGGCTCGGCATCTTCGCGCTTGCCTCGGCGGGCTGCGCGCTCGCCCACAGCATCGACAGCTTCGTGCTGCTGCGCTTCGCCCAGGCGCTGGGCGGCTCGGCGGGCATGGTCGTGATCCGCGCGGTGATCCGCGACCGGTTCGACGCCCTGCAGTCGGCCCATGTGCTGTCGCTCATGATGCTGGTCATGGGCGTCGCGCCGATCCTCGCGCCGCTCGCCGGCGGCTTGCTCCTGGTGAAGGGCTCGTGGCACTGGATTTTCTGGGTGCTCGCCGCGTATGCGCTGTTTTGCGTCGCGGCGGTATTCCTGTTTCTCGAGGAATCACATCCGCCCGACGCGCGCGCTCCCTCGGTCGGCCGCGCGCTGGCCGGCGTCCTGCCGCTGACGCGCGACCGGCGCTTTCTCGGGCCGGACCTGGTGTTCATTGCGGCGTTCGGCGCCTTCTTCGCCTACCTTGCCGCCGCGCCGTTCGTCTTCATCCGGTTCTTCAGCGTGCCCGCCGACCGGTTCGGCTGGTATTTCGGCGCGAACGCGCTCGGCTTCATCACGGTGTCCCAGCTCAACCGCAGGCTGCTGGCCGGACGCGGGCCGCGCCGGGTGCTGGGCTGGGGCGTATACCTCCTCGGCGTGGCGGCGCTGTTGCTGCTCGCCTGCGCGCTGACCGGCATCGCCGGCTTCGCAGGGGTGTTCGGGGCGCTCTTCCTCGTCGTCGCGAGCCTCGGGCTGATCGCCTCGAATGCCTCGGCGGTCGCCCTGGCGCCTTTCGGCGATCGCGCCGGCGGGGCGGCGTCCCTGCTCGGCGCGAGCCAGGCGTTGACCGGCGTCGTGGCGAGCGCCGCGGTGGGCTGGATCCACGCGCAGGGCGCCTTGCCGATGGCGGTAGTCGTCGCCGCCTGCGCTGCGATATCTTTCGCCTCGTACGCTCTACTGGTCAAGACCGAAAGGACCTCTGCATGATCCTGTCGCACCGCCGCCGCCTGCTGGGCGCCGCCCTGGCGCTGCCCTTTGCAGGAAGCGCATTTGCGCAATTGACCTGCGGCCGGCTCACGGCACGCCAGACCGAAGGGCCGTTCTTCAAGACCGATACGCCGCAAAGAAGCTCGCTCCTGGAGAAGGGCGACAAGAACGTGCTGGTGGTGAGCGGGCTCGTCCTTTCAGCGCAGTGCAAGCCCGTGACGCACGCACTGCTCGATTTCTGGCATGCCGACGAACTGGGCGATTACGACAATCAGGGCTTTCGCTACCGCGGTCACCAGTTCACGGACGCGCAGGGACGCTTCCGCCTCGAGACCATCGTCCCGGCGGAATATCCGGGCCGCGCACGGCACATCCACGTGAAAGTGCAGGCACCCGGCAAGCGCCTGCTGACCACGCAGCTCTACTTTCCGAACGATCCGGGCAATGCCCGCGACGGCCTGTATCGGCGCGACCTGGAGATTCGCGATTTTCAGAAAGGCGAAGGCAAGTTCGACTTCGTGGTCGAAGCGTGAAGGGCGCCGCGCTGCTGGCGGTTTTTGCGCTCGGCGGCTGCGCGGCCGTCGAGCCGATCAAGGCGTACGAAGGGCCCGAGCGGCCCAGGGCGGAGCTGGCGATCGTGGAAAGCGCCTTCGAGCGTGACTGGGTGAGCGTCGCCGACGTCCAGATCGCCGCCGTCGACGGCGTGGGCTATCCCGGACCGAAGTACGAAGCGAGGATGCTTCCCGGGCAGCACCGGGTGATCGTCAAGGGCACGTCGGTGATCGGCTCCCAGAAGCAGGAGCAGTTCTGCGCCTTCGAATTCGATATGGCGCGCGGCTGCGCCTACCGCCCCTATCCGCCAAGCTATCCGAGCCCGGCGCTCCTGCGCGGCGCGGAATCCGAGTGGCAGCTGAGCCTCGCCATGCAGGTGAGCGTCCGCTGCTCCGGCGTATCGGTCGATATCCGGGTGCCGGCTGACTGTGCCGCTCGCGCTGCCGCGCTGGCTCAACGCCGGCCGTCATACCAGACGGAGCATTGATCGCGCCGGCGCAGCGTGCGGCCGGCGCTTGCGCAGGTCCTGAGCAGGAACGCGAGGTGCTCGCGCCACGTGTAGAGGCGCAGCTTGCGGTCGCTGGTGTGCAACGGGTGGCGGTGGAGAATCACCACCGTGCGAGCCTTGCGGCGCGCCAGGCGCTTCAGCCTGCGGAACAGGTCGATTTCTTCTCCGGCGTAGAGCTGCTCGTTGAAGCCGCCGAGCTCCCTGAACGCGGCAGCCTCGCAGAAGACGAAAGAGCCCGCCGCCCAGCGCGTCATCCTGCTTACCGCGTTCCAAAGGGCGAGCCATCCCCGGGCCATCGCAGCGCAGCCCGGGAAAGCCAGCGTTGCACCCCCGGCAAGGCAACGGCCGCCCTGCATCGCTTCGGCGGCCTCCGCGAACAACTCCCGGCTCGGATGCGAATCGGCGTCGATGAAGATGAGCCATTCGCCCGCGGCATGAGCGGCGCCCGTGTTTCGCGCACGAGCGATCTGGTTGACGGGCTCGAAGACGACCCGCGCGCCGGCGGCCCGCGCAATCTGTGCCGTGCGGTCGTCGGAATTGTTGTCGCAAACGATCAGCTCGGCCGGCCAGCCGCGCTCGGCGAACGCCTCCATGGCGGAGCGCATGCTGCGCAGCGAGTCGGCAAAAAGCCGCTCCTCGTTGAAGGCCGGGACGACGATCGAGATGCGCACGCGGACCTAGTACAGGGCTGTCGCGAGCTTTCTACGGTACTCCGAAACCAGGTCGGGTTCGCCCGCCGCCAGAGTAAAAAGCGTGAGCAATTGCCTGCGCGCCTCGCCGTCGCGCCAGTTCTTGTCTCTTTGTACGATCTCGAGCAGGTGGTCCATGGCCTCGCGGTAGCGCCGAGCGCCGGCATGGAGCTGCGCCAGCCTGAGCCGCGCCTCGTGGTCATCCGGATTGGCGGCGAGCTTAGCTTCCAGCTCGTCGTCGTTCGCCCCGGAGCGCGCGAAGCTCACCGCGGCGCGCAGCGCCTCGAGCCGCGTATCCCAGTCGATGTTCGGCGGCACCCCGGCCAGCAGCTTTTCCGCGTCGTCTACGCGCCCTTCCTCGATGAGCCGTGCCGCGCGATCCATCACCTCGATGAAGGGCGAGGGCAGGGCGCGCTCGATGAAGGCGCGCACCTGCGATTCCGGCTGGGCGCCGAGGAAGTGCCCGAGCGGCCTGCCGTCGCGGAACGCGAACACGGCGGGGATCGAGCGCACCTGCAAGGCCTCGGCGAGCTCCTGGTTCTCGTCGACGTTCACCTTGACGAGCTTGAAGCGGCCGGCGTATTCGCGCTCGAGCTTTTCCAGCACCGGGGTGAGCGCGCGGCATGGCGCGCACCACGGCGCCCAGAAATCGACCACCACCGGCTGCCTGGCCGACGCGTCGATCACTTCCTGCTGGAAATTGCTTATTCCCACTTCCATGACATGGCGAAAGTGGGGGCGCGGAATGCGATAATCAATCCATGACCTACGTCGTCACCGAAGACTGCATCAAGTGCAAGTACATGGACTGCATCGAGGTCTGCCCCGTCGACTGCTTCTACGAGGGCGAGAACATGCTGGTGATCCACCCCGACGAGTGCATCGACTGCGGGGTCTGCGAGCCCGAGTGCCCGCCCAAGGCGATCCTTCCCGACTCGGACCCCAAGGCGGAGAAGTGGCTCAGGATGAACGCCGATTTCTCGGTGAAGTGGCCGAACATCACGCGCAAGGGAACCCCGCCGCCGGATGCCGATGCCTACAAGGATGAGCCGGGCAAGTTCGAAAAGTACTTCACCCCGGAGCCCGGCAAGGGCGAATAGCGCTTGGAATTGACGGCCGAGGAACGCGAGATCCTCGCCGGCAAGCTTGGGGAGGCGCCGAGGCGCGCGCTCGAGTACCAGGTCGAGGTCGGCCGCTTCTGGCAGGCAAAGCGCATGGTTACCGTCACCAACGTCCACCTGATGGGCGACATCGAGGTGATGGGCGACGGCGGCCTCGAGTTCCTGCGCGAGGAAGTCCGCCTCGGCGCGCGCTGCCGCGTCGGCGCGACGACGAACGCGCGCTGCATCGATTTCGCGCATTGCGACCAGCTGGGGCAGGACCCCGCCGAGGTGGCGAAGGAGCGCGAGATCATCCAGTGCCTGCGGCGCATGGAGGTCGTCACCACCGACACCTGCATCAACTACCAGACCGGGTACCAGCCGCGCCTCGGCGAGCACGTCGCCTGGGGCGACACCGGAACCGTGATCTATGCGAATTCGGTGCTCGGCGCGCGCTCGAACTTCGAGTCCGGCCCTGCGGCGCTTGCCGCCGCGCTGACCGGCCGCACCCCGGAGTATGGATTTCATCTCGACGACAAAAGGAAAGGGACTTTTTCAGTCGAGCTGCATGCAAGACTCGACGATCTGGCCGACTGGGGCGCGGTGGGCAAGCTGGTGGGCGAATCGCACCAGAATTACTTCGCCGTGCCGGTGTTTCATGGCTATCGGCGCACGCCGAGCGCCGATGAGCTCAAGCATCTCGGCGCCGCGCTCGCGAGCTACGGCTCGATGGGCATGTTCCATTTCGTCGGTGTTACGCCCGAAGCGCCGTCTGAACTACCGGAAGACAAGTCCGCAATTTCCGAAAAAGAAATCCAGAGCGTGTATGCCAGTTACAGCCTCGGCGACGGCGACGCCCGCCTGGTGGTGTTCTCGGGCCCGCAACAGTCCCTGCTGGAGATGAAGCGGTTGGCGCAGCTCTTCGACGGCCGCAGGGTGAAGGAAGGGTCGTCCTGCTTCGTGACGACCAACGCCGCGGTGCTGGCGCGCTCGCGCGCGCTGGGCTACGCGAAAGTCCTCGAGGACGCCGGGGTGACGATCCTGGAAGGCGTGTGCTTCTATATCCTGCAGAACCTGTCGTCCCTGCGCCGCGCGAACCGCTGGACCAACATGGTGTCGAACTCGGCGAAGATCGTGAACATCATCGGCGCGCATCGCTTCAACACGATCCTGCGCCGCACCGCGGACTGCGTCGAGATCGCCTGCAGCGGGGAGTTGAGGTGAGCATTGTCAGGGTTCAGCAAGCTTATGGCGCGATAGTGGAGGGCGAGGCGCTGCTCTCCGAGGAAGGCTTCTCGCCGCGTTATGATCTCGATCGCTGGTCGGGAATCATCACCAGGCCGGGCCACAAGCTCGAAGGCATGAGCATCGTCGACAAGGTCTGCTTTTTCCCGACCGCCAAAGGCGGTATCGCCGCCGGCTGGGCCTTTTACGACATCAAGTGGAAGAAAATCGCGCCCAAAGCGTTCATATTCGGTGTGACCAATCCGGTGATGGTGCAGGGCGCGGTGTTCGCCGGCATCCCGATCACCGCAGGCTGGGCGCCGCATCCCGGCGAAGTGTTCCGCAGCGGCGACTGGGTGCGCGTCGACCCGGTGCGCAAGCTGATTGAAGTGGTCCGGAGACAGGCATGAAAACGATCATCGCCGCGGTATGCGTGGTCCTGCTCGCAGGGTGCGCAAGCTATGCCGGCCGCGGGCTGGCGCCAGGCCGCTCGAGCGCAGCCGAGGTCGAAGCGGTCATGGGCCCCGCGGCGGCCACGCGCCCTGGGCCGGACGGCGAAACCGTGCTGTGGTTTCCGCGCATGCCTTACGGCGACGGAACCTACGCCGCGCGCGTCGGCGCCGACGGCAGGCTGGTTGCCATCGAGCAACGGCTCACCGAGGAGAACATCGCCAGGATCGAGCGCGGCAGGACCACCGCCGATCAGGTCCTCGACCTCGTCGGGCCGCCGTACCGGGTGGACCAGTTTGCCCGCATGGAGCGCGAGATCTGGACCTACAAGATGCAGGTGTTCCCGTTTCCGAAAGCGCTCTTCGTTCAGCTCTCGCCCGACCGCGTCGTGCGCGAGGTCTACTATATGGACGATCCGGAAATTCCGCGGCTTGGCGCCGGCCACCGCACAAGCTTCAGGAGATGAGCATGAAATTTCTGCCGACGGCAATTGCGATCCTGATCCTTGCGGGCTGCGCGAGCTTCGACGGCCGTGGCCTCGCGCCCGGTACCCCCGCGGCCGAGGTCGAGCGCGTGATGGGTCCCGCCGCCGACAAGCGCGTCCACGACGGCGAGACCTGGCTTTACTTTCCGCGGCAGCCCTATGGCCAGGCAACCTACGTCGCGCGCTTCGGCTCGGACGGACGCCTGGTCGCGATCGAGCAGCGGCTCACCGATGACAACCTCGCGAGGATCGTTCCCGGCAAAACGCGGGTCGACGAAGTGCGCGAGCTTTTCGGCCCGCCGTATACGGACATGAACTTCCAGCGGATGCAACGCGAGATCCTCGAGTACCGCATGCGCAGCGACTCGAGCCCCGTTCCCTATGCGGTGTACGTGCAGGCCTCGCCGGACGGAATCGTGCGCGAGGTCTACAAGATGAGCGACCCGGACTACCGCCTGGGCGACTGCTGCAATCCATAGGCGAGCTGCGCGCGGAGCTCGGTCTTCAGCACCTTGCCGTAGTGGTTCTTCGGCAGGCTGTCCACGAAGCGGTACTCGCGCGGCCGCTTGAAGCGGGCGATATTCTCCCTGCACAGCAGATCCAGGTCCTCGGGGCTGACGTTCGCCGTTGAAACAATGAAGGCCACGACTTCCTCGCCCCATTCGGGGTGCGGCCTGCCGACGACCGAGCACTCGGCGACCGCCGGGTGCCTGAGCAGCACTTCCTCGATCTCGCGCGGGTAGATGTTCGAGCCGCCCGAGATGATCATGTCTTTCGAGCGGTCCTTGATCGTGAGAAAGCCCGCGGCGTCGAGGCTGCCGAGGTCGCCGGTATGCAGCCAGCCGCCGCGCAGCGTCTTCGCGGTGGCGTCGGGGTTTTCCCAGTAGCCGGCCATCACGCAGTCCGAGCGCGTGACGATCTCGCCCACTTCCCCGGCGGGCAGCTCGTGCTCCTGGTCGTCGAAAATCTTGACTTCGACGCCGCTGCGCGCGAAACCGCAGGTGGAAAGGCGCTCGACAAAATTCTTGCTGTGAAATTCCTGGGGTAGCCCGGTAATGGTCATGGGGGCTTCCCCTTGCCCGTAGAGCTGGTAGAGGCGCGGCCCGAACAGGTCGATCGCGCGCAGCGAATCGGCGACATACATCGGCGCGCCGCCATAGATGAGGGTCTTCAGGTGGCGCGGCGTGCGCGCGCCCGCGCTGGAGAGCAGCCGGACGATCATCGTCGGCGCGGCGAAGAACGACATGTTCTGCCAGTGATCGAGCAGGTCGAAAATCTCCTGCGCCTCGAAGTGGCCGCTTTCCGGGATCACGTTCACCGCGCCGGCGGCGAAGTGCGGCAGGCCGTAGAGGCCGGAGCCGTGGGACAGCGGCGCCGCGTGCAGCACCGCGTCGCGCGGCCCGAGCTTGTCGATGTCGGCGAAATACGCCAGCGTCTGGGCCCACAGGTTGCGGTGCGTGAGCACCGCGCCTTTCGGCACTCCCGTGGTGCCGCTGGTGTAGAACAGCCAGGCGGCATCGTCAGGGCGGACCTCGGCCGGAACCGCTTCTTCATCTGACTCCAATTCGCTCGCCGGGACGCCGCGCGGAACCGCCGCCTGCAGGTCCGGGCTGACGACGCAGAGCCGAGCGCCGGCATTCTCGAGGATGTAGGCGAATTCCCTGGCGTGGAGCTTGGCGTTCATCGGCACGGCGGTCAGGCCGGCGTGCCAGCAGCCGAAAAGCACCTCGTAGTACTCCGGGCAGTTCTTCATTGCCAGCGCGACGCGCTCGCCCTGCCCGAGCTTGAATCTGGATTTCAGCGAGAAGCTGATCCCGGAAACGCGCGCTGCCAGGTCGCGGTAGCTCCGGACCGCCTGGCGACCTGCGGCGAGCGCGGGCCGTTCAGGCAGCCGGCGGGCGCTTTGCAGCAGAAGATGGGCCAGGTTCATCGATCGCGAAAAGCGTACGCGCATTGCGCGAGGTCTCGGCGGCCACTTCTGCCACGGGGCGGCCGACCGCGCGGGCAACAGTCTGCGCGATGTGCGGCAAAAAGGCAGGCTCGTTGCGCCGCGCCCTGGGCTGGGGCCTGAGATCGCGCGGCGTGAGGTACGGCGAGTCGGTCTCGAGGAGCAGCCGGTCGCGCGGGATCTCGCGCACCAGCTCGAGCAGGTGCCGGCCGCGCCGCTCGTCGCAGATCCAGCCGGTGATGCCGATGTAGAGGCCGAGGTCGAGGTAGGCCTGCAGCTCCTCCTTGCCGCCGGTAAAGCAGTGCGCGACCGCTTTTTTCACCTTGTGGTGCTCGAGGATCTCGGCGAACCGCGGATGCGCATCGCGTGAATGCAGGAACAGCGGCCTGCCGAGCTCGATGCCGAGCTCGAGCTGCGCGACGAAGCATTTCTCCTGGTCGGGACGGGGGGAGTAGTTGCGGTTGAAATCGAGCCCGCATTCGCCGATCGCTACGACCCGCGGGTGCTTCGCCAGCGCGCGCAGCGCGGGGATGGTTTGCGCATCGCATTCACGGGCGTGATGGGGGTGGACGCCTGCCGTAGCGTAAAAGTCATGCTTGTCTGCAACTTCTTGCGCGGCGCGGCTCTCCTCCACGGTGGTGCCTGTCACCACGACGGACGCGACTCCGGCATCGCGCGCGCGCGCGACGACCTGGTCGAGGTCGGCGCGGAACGCGGCGTGCGTCAGGTTGGCCCCGACGTCGATCACTGCAGTTTTTTCAGGCGGTAAAGGAGCTCGAGCGCCTCGCGCGGCGAAAGCTCGTCGGGATTGAGCTTCGCCAGCTCGTCGCGCAGCGCGTCCGGAGAGGGTTCGGGATCTTCGGGCTTGCTGCGGACAAACAAGTCTCCCTGCTGCGACGACGCCAGGCTCGAGTCCTCCAGAACCTGTAGATAGCGTCGCGCCTGCCGGATCACCGACTTCGGCACGCCGGCGAGCCCGGCGACCTGCAGGCCGTAGCTCTGGCTTGCGGGTCCTTCCTCCACCGCGTGCAGGAACACCACGCTGTCCTTGTGCTCTACCGCGTCGAGGTGGACGTTGGCGACCTCCTCGTAGTCCAGGGCAAGGCGCGTCATCTCGAAGTAGTGAGTGGCGAACAGGCTAAGGGAGCGGTTCTTTTCCACCAGGTGCCTGGCAATGGCCCAGGCGAGCGCGAGGCCGTCGAAGGTCGAGGTCCCCCGTCCGACCTCGTCCATCAGCACCAGGCTTTTTTCGGTGGCGTTGTGCAGGATGCTGGCGCTCTCGGTCATTTCGACCATGAAGGTCGAGCGCCCGCCGGCGAGGTCGTCCGCCGCGCCGATGCGGGTGAACACCTGGTCGATCGGGCCGATGCGCGCGGCCCGGGCCGGAACGAACGAGCCGACATGTGCCATCAGCACCGTGAGCGCCACCTGCCGCATGTAGGTCGACTTGCCGCCCATGTTGGGGCCGGTGATGAGCAGCAGGCGGCGCGCCGGGGACAGCCGGCAGTCGTTGGCGATGAAGCTGTCGATCTGTCCCTCGACGACCGGGTGGCGGCCGGCCTCGAGCTCGATTCGGCCGTCCTCCACGAATACCGGGCGGCTGTAATTGCGTTTCGCCCCGACCGAGGCAAAGCTGCACAGGACGTCGATTTGCGCAAGCCCGCGCGCGATCCGCTGCAGGACCGGCACATCGACCTGCAGCGACTCAAGCAGCTCTTCGTAGAGCAATTTCTCGAGCGCCAGGGCGCGGTCGCGGGCGGACAGGGCCTTGTCCTCGAACGTCTTCAGCTCCGGCGTGATGTAACGCTCGGCGTTCTTCAGCGTCTGCCGGCGGCGGTAGTCGTCCGGCACCTTGCCCGCGTGCGCGTTCGTCACTTCGATGTAGTAGCCGTGCACCGAGTTGTAGGCGACGCGCAGGTTGGGAATTCCCGTGCGCTCGCGCTCGCGGACCTCCAGCGCCACCAGAAAATCCCCGGCGTTGGTCTGCAGCTGCCGCAGCTCGTCGAGGTCGGCGCTGTGGCCGTCGGCGATCACGCCCCCGTCGATCACGCGTGCCGAGGGCTCGATGTGCAGCGTTTTCTCCAGGAGGCCGACACAAGCGCCGGGAAGCGCGAGATCGGCTCGCAGCTCGTCAAGCAGGCTCGAATGCGGTATCGCGGCGACCAGCTCCGGCAGCAGCTTCAGGCTCTCGCGCAGCCCGGCGAGTTCGCGGGGCCGCACGCTGCGCAACGCGACCCGGGCGGTGATCCGC
>Ga0209378_1000841_pt1 | contig 22150 bp, 22 predicted proteins | sample GraSoiAngelo_156_FD_186170 | JGI IMG/M metagenome (GOLD analysis project Ga0209378, IMG submission 186170) | Grasslands soil microbial communities from the Angelo Coastal Reserve, California, USA - 14_1009_13_40cm (SPAdes) (version 2) | ecosystem: Environmental > Terrestrial > Soil > Grasslands ...
ACGCAGCTTCTCATTTTCGTTTTCGAGCTTTTCGATTCGATGACGAGCCGTTACGCTGAGCAGTATCATCCAGCTCAACATAACTCAAACCAGGGAATTTGTCCAGCCCCCCGCTAATTAATTACAGCGATTCTTTGCTGCAAAATGTGCAAAAAATGCACGAGAAGCCAATCCTGATGCGGAAAAACAAAGGGCGGGCCAATTCGGCTGTTCTCACCCGGTAGGTGAAAGCTCAAGACTGGTGGGTAGTCGCCGATGGCGGGGCGGCCGAGCGCGCTTTTTGCATTTCGAGCTTGCAAAGCTCGAGGGCCAGGGTGACCCATTGCTGGGTGAGAGCTTTGAATTTCTTGTAGTTGGCGAGCTGCATGCGCACCTCCGGAACAAACTGAGGACGAACAAACTGGGTGGTGCTCTTGCCGCCGTGCGTGTAACTCAGCTGGTAGAAGGGGCCATGTTTTTGCGGGTGGACGGGATCCACGCACTTGCAACCGGGCTTCTGGCAGGCGGAATACTGTTGAGATAGAGAGCCGGGCCGCATGGGGCCGAGCTTGAGGAGTTCGGCCTTTACCTTTTCAATTTGGGCTTGGAGCTGTTCTTTGCGCATGGGTTTTTTTATACCACATCTATCATATAGCTTTACACTGCTATCTGATTCTGCTAGTCTGTTCCCGTGATTACCTTTTATCCTTCGGGAGGTCATCCTAATAAGAATTTGAACGGTTTGCCGGCCTTTCAGTTAGCCATTGCCGGGCTGGAATGCCCTAATGGCGGTCCATCCGCAATTCACGGCAAGAATGGCGCAACCCAATAGGAAACACAACAAGCCGAGTGTTGCCGCGACAAAAGGCCAATAATCTATCGTTTGAACCAACAGACGTCTTCTCAGGCCGCAGCAGCTTGGATGATGGAGGCACTGCATCGTGACGTCCTCCTTCGGATCATTGAAACGGAATTTCCGAGCGGTGCAGCGTTAAGCCTGGCAGGGATCATCAAAGGGGGCCGATGGCGGGAACGAAAGAAAGCTTTAGCTGTTCTCGGCTGCTTGAGGGGCATCCGCACAGTGGTCATTGCTCGGGATGTACCTTTCACGAGATTGCTAGCCGGATGATCTAACGAACGGATTTCGAATGGTCAGTTGTCCATCAATTGTCTGGCCATCGTGAAGGTCTTCGGAATAGAGAGTCGCGCATCCAGCTTCCAATGCAGCGGAAACGACCAGCGCGTCATCGATGTTGTAGCCGTGCTTCTCCGCAATTTTGAGTGCCGCTTCGTGCATTTCAATGGTGATGGGCAGCGGAGAAGGACAGAGAACTCGAAAAGCATCCAACGCTTCCGTCACCTCACTCCAGGACATTAAGATTTTTCGGCGAGCCACAGAGGTGAATTCGTTCAAGATCTGCACGCTGAGGACTCCTCCCGATGCGAGGAGTTGCTCAGCTTGCGTGCTCCGTGGCTCGTTGTGCGCCACAGCATAGATCAGCACATTCGTATCGAAGAAAGCCTTACCGGGCATTGGCCTCTTCTCGATCAAAAACAAATCCGGGCGGTAAAGCGCGTCGGAGTTTGCGTAGACGAGCGAGCGCGTGAGGTTTGCTTTGATCGCGGCTCACTTCGAACACCCGCTCACGAGCAATTCGAATCTCGATCTGGTCGCCTTCTTTGAGATCGAGCGCGTCAACCACAGCCGTGGGCAACCGCACCGCCAGACTATTACCCCATTTCGATACCTGCATCAGCCCTCCTTGATATACATTGTAATTGTATATCTCAAACAGAATCCGTGCAACTCACTCCAGCGGCGCTTTACGCTCCACACGGGATAACTCCACGACGGTGACAACGCCCGCTAGAAGCATTAGCTCATTGCAGTGGTCGGATCGGGGTTCACCCCAAACATTTCAGTCCATCTTCGGTCCAATTCAAGGGCGAGATAAATGACGCGCTTCCTCGTAAGCGACACCAGAAGCGGCACTTAGAGTTTTGTACTGCGTAACTTCTAAGCAGAGGGTCGGGAGTTCGAGTCTCCCCGGGCGCGCCATCTCATTGAATTAAAAAGAGTAAGAAGAATTGCACTTCGCGTTGACCCTCTACTGCCCAAGCAGGTGCGCTCCTATCTGAGCTACCCGCCCACGCGAAATAACCGTGGGATTCTCAAGCATGTACAGTCGCTACCTCCACGCTATCAGCATCGTTTGTCGGTCCATTCGGTCCAACAATGGCTCGAATCGCACAAATTGCTGCCGTCTTCTGTCAGCCAACGATCTCTCCACATATAAAAGTGGATGAGAACAAACAGATTGCGCATCGCAGGATGGTAGCAGGGCCAGGAATCCGAGGAATCATCGCTAAATAAAATTCGCCTCACTCCTGCCCCGTTTCCGAGTCAGCGATCTTACACCTTATTGCTGGTCCGAATTTTGGAGAGCACTTCATCGCGGCAACACCGCGAATGTGTACCTGGGCTTTGATTGCGTTTTCTAGCGCTCATCGCATTCTATGAATCCGGTCGAATCAATTCGATCACCAGGGGGTCAGGCTCGGTGCGCGTTTCTGCCCGTGACGGGCACTTGTCCGCGTTAATCAGAGTTGAGAGCAGTGATATGCTCACACCTTTGCATTGTATGTACGGACTGAAAAAGGAAATTGACCTTCGCTTTTTGAACGACCGCGAACTTATCCAAGTAGCGGTCGGTCTTTACCATATCTCATTCAGATTCGACGAAGATGTTGCTATCTCAGCGGAAGGGGACTTCCGTTACTTCGACGGACAAGATGAATGGGTTTGGCGACCGGAGCCGGGTTCGTCTCAAGTAGCGGCCCGAACGTTAGCGCTACTGGGCGCCACCATCAAAAATTTTGAGAGCAACGAGAACGGCACATTAGCCCTTACTTTCTCGAACGGTCATCGCCTGCCCATGTTGGATTCAAGCTAAGGAGTACGAATCGTACGACATAACTTGGCCCGGTCAGACCATCATCGTCTAGTACCCACTTTTCGGTTAGCGCGTTTACCAGATGGAACTTGAAAAGAAGAAAGCAGCTTTGTGTTGATCTGAACGCATCATAGAATTCGCATTTGGGAATTGCGAGTGGATTTCTGATTATGGCGCGCGCATTTGGATTCATCTGCAGGGCCTCCCTGGCGAGCATGTGCCTCCTGTCCACACTTTCCGGTCAAACCGCGAAGCATCCAAGCGAGTCTGCTAGCGGTCTCCTTGAGCAGTTCGAGAGCACAACGGTATTCTGGGAACAATTTCTCGTGGCCAAGAAGATTGTCGCCCTCCATGACACAAGTGTGCTTCCACACCTCGAACCCTGGCTTCGCTGCGAGGACATGCGCCGCAGAGGCAACGCGGCGTTCATTTTCGCACGCCTCGGCGATGGTCGCGGGTTTCACATTATCAAAGCTATTCTGGAGGACCGTTCGACCATATGCGCTGTGTTCGAGATCGACAGCGCGGGCCACCCGAGTCCACGGCAACAAATTCGTGCGGACCGTTATTACGCTGCGCACCTTTTCGGCGATCTGAGGGACATGCGAGCAGTTCCCATTCTGATCCCCCTGTTGAAGGATGAAGAGGTCAAGTTGATTGTTCCTTGGTCGTTGGAAGAAATCGGTGATGCCTCAGCCATCTCTGCCTTGATTGAAGCGCTAGGTGACAATAGTGTGGAAATGCGCGCCGCAGCCCTCCGCTCTCTTGAGAAATTACAAGCCAAGGAAGCAGCGCCGTAAACTCCGTTTCACTCGATGAAATTGGCTAAGCAGGGATCTTCGTCCCAATGACGAACTTTTCCGGTTAGCGTTTACCGGGACTTAGGTCGGGTGACCGGTATTGCGCAATCGAGCTGAGGACCTCTCTCGTTAGGGAGCAGCTCCCAAGAGACCACGCTGGATTGTCGGGGTTCTTGTCTCGCTTGTGTTTGCAGTGGCGGCGTGGCTGTACATGGCCTTGACGAGCCCTGTATAACATGACATAAAATGAAGGTATGCCAATGACCTCTCTAAACATCTCACTTCCCGAAGTCCTTAAGGCCTACGTGGAGGGCCAAGTTGCAACCGGAGATTGGGGCACACCGAGCGAATACATCCGAGAATTAATTCGCCAAGACAAAGAGCGTCGGATGACCAATCTCGAACAAGAGCTGCTCGCCGCTGCAAAGGGACCGAAGATTGAAGTATCGATCAGCCAGATCCGCAAGAAGGGGTTGATCTCGGCGCTACGTGAACGGGCTCGGCGCGCGTGAAAAAACTGCGGGTTGCTTTCAGTGATGCAGCGATTGCAGATATTTTGGAGCAGTCTGATTGGTACAAAGCTCAAGCAGATCGGAGTCTGGCGCAACGTTGGGAAGAGGCGGTCACTGCCACGCTGTTGCGGATTGCTCAACGTCCGAGAATTGGGCCACGCTGTAGCTTCACGGCAGACGAACTTCGTGGCACCCGCCGCATGCCGGTCGCAGGTTTCGCCAAACACTTGATCTTCTATCAGTCGAGCGAGCGTAAGATTCTCGTTCTGCGTGTAGTTCACGGTGCTCGTGATCTCGAAAGCTTGTTTTCTGAGTGATTGCCTGATTTGTGGGGTACTCGTAGAAGTGGCCGGCCCGTTTCCGCGACAGATTTGTCCGCAATCCGCGTTTAATCAGGCAAGTGGAACCTGCAAACTATCGCGGCGCAATCTGGATAGACAGACACGTATTTCATTTCACCGCTAGCCCTCCATCGTTCCTTCGACTGATTAGCGCATTCATTCCGCGATCCCAGCTCGATCGGTAATGCGGCTTGGAGGGTAATTCCGACGCCCCGACGCCAAGACACGGCACACGGCCGCTCTATGCTCTCGTGCGAACTCGAAACGAATTCGCCGCATCTATCGACGTTTCAGCATGTTGGGCCTGGTTAACCTCCCGTTCAATTGTTGGCTGTCGAAATGCCATCGCCTCCTCCAACGGCTATGGAGAAGCGCTTATGCGTCTCCGGCCCAAATCGTGACGGAGGTTCTTATGACCAAGCTGAAGTATTCCCTATATCTCGCGGTACTGACAATGACCCTCAGCTTGCCGGGCCAACCGGCGCAAGGGGCAGATCAAACCGTTCCAGGAGCTGGGAACGACGCTGCCGTAACCCTAAGCAACAAATCCCCAATGGTGCAATCCGCCAAGGAGTTTTTGGTTGCGCACCTTAACTCAATCGACAACTTCAGCATTCGAGTAATCACGCTCGATGCTATCGCTAACCCCTCAACCTGCGTGGCCCATCGCGGCGGTGTCAAAGACGTCGACAAGAGCGCCATTCTCCATGCTTTAATAGCCGCGGGTTTAGTGGACACACGTGACGACAACACTTTTCCGGGTGGCTTGAAAGCTGGAGTTTTTCCTCCGCTTCTCAATGACGGCAGCACCTGCCCGCAATTGCCTCAAACCTTTTTCTCTGCGCCGGGGAGCTTCTTTGGTGGCCACCACTCCTGGCCCGGAGGTTTGGCCGTTCACGAATCCTTCAACGACGTGAGCAGCCTCAATCTCGCCAACGGCTACAGGCGCGTCTACGGCCACAGCGAAGGTGGATTGCCTGTAATTGACATGAGCAACGCTTCTTCACTCGTGAGTCGCAAGCCCGTCGAAATCTTCCTGAGCGAGGACCTGATGATTGCGGCTCCCATCTGGCACGATTGGGCCAAGCCTATGGTCTTTCAATGGAACAGTGATGGCACCGAGTTCCTGGAACTCAGTTTCGGCGGCAACGGCGTCAACGACAATTTCGGTGCAGCCGGCAATTCCAAGACCGGCGCCCATCACATCCTTAGCGTCGCTGAGGCCATGAAGCGAGGCCTACCCCCCGACTTGGTGATCACTCAGGCCTCGGCCCACTCCCACTCGACGGCGGATAATGAGTACAAGGTCGTGAACTGGCTGCATGCCGCAGCCATCATCGCTCAGATTGACCCGGTTGCGCGGGGTTACCTCACCCAGGATTCCCAAGGCCGCCTGCGCCTGCCGCCGTTGCGTCATCTTGGCGACGTGAACTTGAATGCGGCTTCGCCATCCCAGTCAAACCTGATCGTGGAGTATCCATTGCATGCGGTCTCCGACAGCGACTTTGTCGCCACCGAGCCGGTGGTCAGCGTTGACCAGGTCATCCTGAAAGCCCTTGCTCCAGAATTTGGCTTCGACCCGAACCAAACCGCCGCCTACAACAATGGCTTCCGCAACCCGGTCTTCAGCTTCCTGACCGCTGAGCGGCTTTTCATCATCTATGGCAACAGTGGCCTGGACGCTGTGAGAGCGGAAATTAGCAATCTGCGTGGGCGTGGACTGATCTAGAGCCGGTTGGATAACCCAATTTCGGGCCAATCGAACCAATGGTCAGCCCATGCCGGGACGTATTGTTCATGTTACGCGGCGCACTGATGCAGGAGGTCATCTGCAGGCTGCTCCAGGGTTGAATCACACGGGGCGATGGGCGTGAATCTTTGAACCTTCCCTTCCCGTTCTACTCTAAGGGGCGGGAACGGAAGGGCGATGGTCTGGCCGGATGGAAAACCGGAAAAAAGGAGCGCCGGCAAAGAACGCCGGCGGACGTCGCGTTTATTTTCCGAGGGACTTCAGCTCAGAAACCGAACCGGCTCAATGAGGCAGCAAACAAAAGAATACCCCGCCAGAGGGAAAGATTCCGGCGGGGTTGGTGGACTGCAGGGAAAGAGCCGTATGCGGATCCTCGCCTCAGCCCTCGGGGCCTGCCTAACCCGGCAGGCAGGTTTCGCCGCGGCGCGACCTGCGGCAAGTGGCGGACTCTGGCAGGAGATACGCGATCAGTAACGATCTTTGTCCCTGAAGCGGGATGATCCGGGAATTCTTCCTAACCCTGGTTCAATCGGCGGCATTACAGTTCAATTTCGCTGGCATATTGTAATTGAAATCGCGGAGTGAGGGTACGTAACAACGTACCCTCTTCCGGGTCCGTTGATCCTGGGCAGCATAACCAGGAGAGCAACTTTGAACCACAGTTCCAGCCCGATTGCTCGAAATTAGCCCTTGCGGTAGCCTTCTCTTCTGATCCGGAGACCTGAAAGCATCCGCCTCTTTGCACTCGCCGGACCTCCAGCTAAGGCCAAGTTCATCAGAGCTTTCGGTCACGCAGTAGACACCTGACGTACCATTACCCACTCTTTTCCGGTATGGGACTTCTTAGCCTCCTCCGTGCGATGCGTTTGTGAATTTCATATTCTCGATAGCCGATTGCAACTTTTCGGTTCCGACGTAGCGGTTCCGAGAAGCATGAACACTCGTCCGTTTGAATCTGCCACGTACTCAAATCCCTTCGCTGTAGTTGTACGTTTGTGGTGGACAATAAGTCAGTAAGCGGGCCTTCCGTCGAGTTGGATCGTAGTTAAGTCGCCCTCAGGAACCCAAGTATCTCCCAAGCTCCCCAGAGTCATGACTTCCGCAAATTTCCTCAGCGGATGGCGTTCGCGATTCTGATACTCGGATGACAGCTTATAGGCGGATATGTTGACCGTGTATACCCCAGGTGGCGACGCTGGTGATTGTAATGCGACATCGATTTCCCCGTGTCCGCAGAGCGGCCCTTGACAAGTAGATAGACTCTTTTCGTATCTTTCCTTCTTCTTCTGTTTCTCTTCAGCCGTCAAATACATTGTCCTGTCGAAGAAGTGCCAGCTACCGGGAAGAGTGATTGTCATATTCAGCGTGGGGTTGTGGTATACATTTTCGCCTTCAATACTCCCTTTATTGTCCGGCATTTCCTTTGGTTCCGGAGCCTGGGCAAGAAACGCCAAGGAAACAGAGAGAAAAGCCGTGTAGAACAGTCCGGAAAAGCTCATCTAACAGTCACTCTTGGGGAAATTGTACTATACGCCCCACAGCAACTCGGCAACTCCTGGAAAGTGGGGTACTCGGACACGTGCCCGTCACTGGCCAGAGACGGCGTCCATGTACCTTGCACTGCGCGAGCACCATAGATTTTTGGTGACCCAACGGTGCCTGTTGGCGATCACACGAAAACGTAGTTTTTTGAACATTCGCCGGGAATCTGTCGTTTCCCATCGACCTGTTTGCCGGGGAAATCGCGCAACGAATCGCCCTCAGTAGCCGCAAACAGCGCAACTGCGCACCGGCGGCGTGATCGGGTGGCAACCATGATCCGTCACGCGAGCCCTGAGAAGTGATCGTTCGGCGCGTCCTGGGGCCTGGATGATGATCTTATCTCCCTCCAACTCCGGCGAGCGTTCAGAAAAATACGGATTCTGATGATCAATGACAACTCCATCGGTCTTTCGTTGTTTTTGCTAGCTCTGGTGATCATAACTTTGATTTTCCGCGATGTGGGGATTCCGCTCCCTTGAGATTGTCATGATTATTCCTAAGAACGACGAGTTGGAAAGCATCGAATGACAGAATACGTAAACGTTAGGGCTTCGGAAACCTTGGATCAGGGAGAGCTCGTGGCGTTTCTGAAGTCCCGATTCGCTGCGGCCATGAGGCCTGTGGGCCGAACCACAGTCGAAGGAACGGAGTGTGTTGAGGTTCGTGTATCCTCAAATTCTCCCGAATTCGAGGAAATCCGCAGATTTATCGTCGCACGAAGAAAGCAAGGGCTGCATGGGTTTTCCGACTTCACAATAGGATGGTACCTCCGGAAATATGCGAAGGTGGAGTTGCAGGAGGCAGAAGTTCTCCGGTTGACGATCCCCTCACATTTCGAGCCATCCGGGGAAGAATGCGGGACGATCTACGAGACTCTCTGTGATCACTGCAACTGGGGACGCCAGGTTTCAGACTTGATCCTCGACCTCCGCCGCGTACCTCAACACAAGGACATATCGGAAACTATTGCGTGGGTGGAGTGGGTTGTCTCTTCGAAGTTTGCTCGAACCTTCGCCGAAAAAAAGCTGACAGGAGCAGAATTCCGACCGATTTTCGATCTGAGGAATCCAACCAAGGAATCGAAGGAGTGGTCTCAACTGCGGGTCACCGGGAAGGCGGGTGTTTTGGCCGAGAAGACAGAGCTTGGCCGAGATCCTTTTAGCCCATCAGAAGTCAGTTGGCGATGTCCGCTTGGGCATGCCGTGGCCACGGAGTTTCTCTCTGAGGTCTACCTACACAGGAATGCGTGGGACGGTTCCGATATTGCAATCACTAGCGGGTTGTTCGGGCAGGGTCGGAATCTTCTCAGACCGACCCCGTTGATCATCATTTCGCAGCGCCTGTATCATGCGCTGCAAGAGGCACGGCTTACGGGCTTCTCCTATGAGGTTGCCCACCTGGTATGACACGGAGGCACGGTGCCTTCGGCACCGGGTGTGGCGACGGACACGCCACCCAGAAACCGCACCAACGTTTCCACGTAAGATCTTGAGGCCATCAGAGTGACACGCGACTTTCTCGAAGGACTTTGGGGTGAGGAAGTGATATCGTCCAGGTTCGCCATTCAAGCAGAGCGCGTTTAGTCGGGCTGCGCAACTTTCTAGCCATGACTATATGCGCTGGAACGGTTGCTTTCTGTAGCAGGTAGCGGGTTGGACCCAGGCGAAGTCTAGCGAGAGCACATCAATAAACTCTCGACGCGGAGGCGGCGATGGAAGAGCGGAATGTTCAGTCCCGACTCGATGCGATTGAAATGCAAGTCATACGTTTGGCGCGGTGGCTCAAATTGGCCATTTATGGGTGGCTGTTGACAGTGTTCGTGCTACTGCTGTCCGCATGGACATGGGAGCCCAAGGCGGCTCAAGAATCGAAGGCGCAAAAGGATGTACTTCGAGTTCATCAATTGGTCGTCGTGGACGAGAAGGGCATCGACCGAATTGTTATTGGTCCAGTGCCGGACCCACAGATGATGGGCAAGCGAGTGAAACGTCGTGCCCCGGGTACCGGAATTCAATTGAATGACGGGAGTGGCAATGAGCGAGCGGGAATCGCTCTTTTGGACGATGGCTCGGCCGTGGTAGGTATCGATGACCAGTCTGGCCGGGAACGCGCTCATTTGTACTTCATACCGACGCGAGGTGCTGGACTGTTGCTGCAAGACGGAAAAGAAATCGAGAAAATATCGCTTCTGATTCCCTTCGAAGGGGACCAGTCAGCCAGCCCGAAATTGGAGATGACGGACAAAGCGGGAAAGACTGTCTTTGTTATCCCCGTCCAGAAATAACAGCCGTTTGTTTTAGTTGCGCATATTTATTGAAGTCAATCGGCTCGTCCCATCTGATAAGTTCGCGTTATCGGAGCGCGAGTCTCTCAATAGGAAGCTCAGCCTGTGGCACGCTTGACACGAATTCGGTAAGAAAAGTTCTAAAATCGTCCCCTTGGGCGCGCCAGCTTTAGAATCGGTCCGAACAGGGCGAGTCTACCATGCGTACCGGGTAAGAGCTCACCACAGTAGCCTCACACCATAACTCTCGAATATGGCTTCGTTGCTGATGACTGGCATATTTTCCGCGTGAGACTGAGCCATCAGCATACGGTCGAACGGGTCTTTGTGCGGACCTGGCAGCAAGCCAGCTCGAATAGCATGTTCCGCAGAAATTGCCAGGAGTTCAAATCCTTCGCGTTCAATCTGGGCGGAGAAGTCCGATACGAGGTCCGTCGCCGTCGGCAATCTGCCCAGGCGGACTTTGGTCGCGATTTCCCAAGCCGAAGCTGCACTTACAACTAGCGTGTTCTTCGTTTCTGCGATGGCCTTTCGCGCAGTTCGCGTTAGCGCGGGATCGTCGGACAGCCACCAAAGCAGTGCATGCGTGTCGAGTAATAGGCGCAAGGCGAATTACTCCCAGCGTGAGAGTTCAGGCTCGGGAAGGGGCTCGAAAAAATCGGGACCAACGCGCAACTTGCCCTTCCACGATCCTGGTTGGCGTTTGCCCTTTATCTCGCCGATCGGAACGAGCCGAGCTACGGGCTTTGACCCTCGCGCGATGATCACTTCCTCGCCTTCACAAGCCTTCTTAATCAGGCGTGATAGGTTAGTCTTGGCTTGGTGAACGGTCACAACGCTCATCGTGGGTTCCTTAGCTAAGTTATCTTAGCTCAGCTAAGAAGCCAGTTCAACTCAGAATACTCGGAACCGATACGGCGTGCCTGCAGTGCTTGGACTCTGGCGCCTTGGTTCCAGAACCAGGCGGAGTCGCTCTGCCGTTGTCAAAGTTCCAGTCCAGCCGCAGGATTAGCAGGGCACAAAGATCGAGGACAGGCTGTTGCAAATGGCTAGAGTTCTGAAATCGTCTCCTAAGGCGCGCCACTTTCACCTGGTCCGGCCCGGACGCATGGGTGAAAAAACGCCGACACAGGCTTCAACGGAAGCAACAGCGCGACAATGATCAGCAGAAAAAGTCCAACCTTTAACTCTACTGCGCTGGCTGTGCCTGCCAACAGGTAGACCAAGGTATTCCAGATTCTCCCGAGTGGTGCCGGATTACTCGCTTGCTTTCGCCCGTGAGTGAGGAAAACCGCAAAAAACAACCACAGGAATAGAAAAACTGCCAACTGCCCCATCAGCGCCGCATCTCGGAATCTCTGATTGAGTACCGAAGGATTTTGTTGGCGTTTTCCTTCTTCGAGCAATGGCACCCGCTGAGGCAGCCTAAAAAAGTCAGTCACTCTCCCCGGACATCCCTCTCGCTCCGGCAGGCAAGGGACGATCGACACAAGTCGACTCTGTCTCGAACGTTCTCCCATTCCCGAAACCGGGTGATAATTTGACATCGACGTTACATATTCCTGACATTTTCCGTCTGCTTTTTTCCTACGCTTGCGGTGCTCTTCCAGCTCGAGAGTCGGACCAAGGGAGGGAAATTGCGGGAACGAGGAAACGTCGGTGTGTCGCACGCCGGATCCCACTTACTGAGGGAACATACCATTTTCCGTTCCCATCCGAACAGAATTACAAACTTTACGGTTGCTACTTGAACTATGGCAGCGCTGTACCCCAACACGGCTCTATCCTCTGGCCCTTCTCCGTCTTGGAATGAGTTCAACCTCACTACTTGCCGTGAAATAAGGAGCCTCGAATGATTGAGAGATTCAACTCTTCGCTCAGGCATGTGCTCGGATGTCTTATTGGCGTGGGCCTCGTCGCTTCGCCACTGTTTGCGTCCGACGATGCACCGGTTCTCAAGAAACTCAAGAAAATTTCGACATTGTCTTCGACTGTGCCGTCAAACGGCGACGTCAACCCCTACGGACTCGTTCGTGTCCCAAATACGATTGGGAATCTGCGAGAGGGTCACTTTCTGGTGAGCAACTTCAACGCGAGTTCGAACCTACAGGGCACTGGAGCGACGATTGTAGATATCTCACTATATCTCACCAAGTGGAGCGCCCACGCTCTTCGCCCAAATAGATCCAAGCAAGTTACCTGGCCCATGCCCGGGAGGAGTTGGCTTAACGACAGCTCTCGCAGTGCTGCGTTCAGGCTGGGTTATTGTCGGCAGCTTGCCGACTTCTGATGGCACTTCCGCCACTGCACAAGCCGGTTGCTTAATCGTCCTCGACAGCGAGGGCAACCTGGCGGAGACGATTCACGGTTCGCTGATCAATGGCCCTTGGGACGTGACCGCGGTCGATGGCGATCGGGAGCTGTGCTGTTTGTCACCAATGTGCTCAATGGCCGGTTGCGGCCAACGGAGGAATTGTGAACCAAGGTACCGTCGTGCGCTTGAACCTTGCAGTTTCGGAAAAACAGATGCCCGTTCTTGAATCCGTCACTATTGTCGGCACTGGATTCGCTGAGCGTAGCGACCCGGCAGCACTGGTCATCGGCCCTACCGGTTTGGCGCTCTCACCAAGCTGCAAGCAATCCGGAAACAATTGCTGGACTCCTTTCGGGGAGGATGAGCCCGTGCTGTACCTTGCAGACAGCTTGAACAACCGCATTGCAGTAATTACCGATCCTCTTACACGTATGAGCTTTCATGCGAGGGCGAAACGCCAGTTTCGAACCAGTTTTCGCCCCTCTACTTCAAACTGGTACTTTCTGAATCGCATCCCGATCACGCGCTGGTGATGTGCTCCCCTGTTCGAGCACGCGCCGGAAGCATCTCGAATAATCGTTCTTCATGCAGATTCTCAAATTGCTCGCTAACCCCAGCAGGGTATTATATGGAAATCGTGCGCTCGCCCGGCCATTGCATGCCGGAACGGTTGGGGAAAGCGCTTGATTCGCACGGGAGCGGCCAGATCAATGGATACGGTTCTAGTCGTAGAAGATAGTCGCGCGATGCAACGCACACTCCAACGGCTTTTCGAATCGGATTCTTTGCATGTGCAGATTGCCCCCGACGGTCCGAGCGGCCTGGAATTCTTCCGTAAACAGCTGCCCAGTGCCGTGGTGTTGGATTTGAAGCTTCCTGGAATTTCAGGCAAGGAATTATGCCGTGAATTCAAGATCATCGCAGCCTCGGTGCCCATAGTTGTCTTGAGCGCCAATTCCGAGGTTGAGGACAAAGTTCTGCTCCTAGAATTGGGTGCGGATGATTACGTCACCAAACCATTCAGCCCGAAAGAGCTCTTGGCGCGTGTCCGCCGGGCAATGCGGCGAACCGGTGAGCCTCAACAAACAACCACCCAGGTGGCTGTCAAGCCCGTAAATCATGAGGTTCTGGAATTTGGTGATGCCCATGTTGATTTCACAAGTATGGAGGCGGCCCGCGCTGGCAAGCCCATCACGCTGACCACACAAGAATTCAAATTATTAAAGTATCTTGTCTCCTCCCCGGGAAGGGTCATTTCGCGCGAGGAACTTCTCAACGAGGTATGGGGTTATCAAAATTACCCTTCTACTCGGACAGTGGACAATCATATCCTCCGGCTTCGCCAGAAACTTGAACCTGACCCTGCCTGCCCCCGATATCTGATGACCATGCACGGCGCGGGATATAAGTTTGTTCAAGGGGGAGGGATGTCTTGATTCAAAGACAAAACTCTGCGATTGAAACCCAATGAAAGCCTTGCGACTGCGATCACAGCTGCTGATTGCTGCTCTGCTGATCATTCTCGGATTGACCGGCTCGCTGTTGCTGTTCATTCGACATGCCGTGACCGTCGAGATTCAAAAACAGGTGCGTGATGGCACCGAGGAGTCCGTGCACGCCTTTGAAAGCGTCCAACGGCAGCGCGAACTCCAACTCTCTCGCACGGCAGCCATGTTAGCGGAACTCCCCACGCTCAAGATGCTGATGTCCACCGAACATGCCCTTACCATTCAAGATGGCTCGCGAACTTTCTGGAAGCTTGCCGGGAGCGACCTTTTCGTTCTAGCTAAGCCTGACCGAGAAGTTGTCGCGCTGCATATGAACAAGCCAGGATCGTCAGCCGCCACAGCGGAACGCGATCTCAAACGTTCCATGGATCTGGCGGAGGACCCTTCCTGGTGGTACGACGACGGCCGCCTTTATTGGGTATTCTTACACCCTATCACTTCGGGGGCCGGAGACACCATCCGGCCACTGGGCATTCTGGCAGTGGGCTATCAGATTGATTCGGGAGTCGCACAGCAGTTGGCCATCGCCGCAGAAAATCAAATCGCTTTGACTACAGGGGATTCCGTCATTGCCTCGACACTTTCTGCCCAAGATGAAGCCAGACTTCAGCGGCGAATCGGGTCAGGCCTCTCCCCAGAAGAAATTACCTCCGGGGAGATCGTTCTAGAGACCGGGCGTTACGCGTTTTCGTCCGTCTTGTTGCACGGATCTTCGCCGTTCCCGGTGCGCTGCTATGTGATGATGCCACTTGCACCGGCGACCGCATTCCTGAAGCACCTGAATTATTCGATTTACCTGATGGGTGGCTTGGCGGTTCTGTTTGGCGCGCTGCTCTTTGGGTTTGTCGCCCGCACTATCACTCGTCCGCTCGATAATCTCGTTGCAGGCGTAAAAGCGCTGGCCGGCGGCGACTTTACCTATTCGATTACGCCGCGTGGCAGCACTGAATTGGTTGAACTTAGCACCTCATTTGCTCGGACGCGCGGCCAGTTGCTGACATTGCAGCAGCAGAGAATCGAAACGGAGCGGATTGCTGCTTTGGCTCGTGCGGCAAGTTCCATTTCGCATGATCTTCGTCACTACCTGGCAACTGTTGTCGCCAACGCAGAGTTTCTCTACGAAGCCGACGTGCTGAAACTCAAGAAAAGCGAGATCTACGAGGAAATCAAGACGGCTGCCAACCAGATGACGGACCTCATTGATTCGCTTCGTGAATTGTCCTACCAGCGTAGCGCAATATCTCCCACTCTAGCGCGAATCGATCAGGTAATTCGGCGGGCGATCGAAGCAATCCATGGAAGACCGGAATTCCGGAACTCCCGAGTGGTCCTGGTGACGCCCGAGGACCTAGAGGGCATGTTCGATTCGCGGAAGTTAGAACGGGTCTTCTTTAACCTGATTCTCAACGCCTGCGAGGCAACGCCAGGCCCTGACGGTACAATCACAGTCGATGCAAGGAAGGAGGGAAACGCTTTCGAAATTCGCGTCCGGGACAACGGTCCGGGTATTCCAGAAACTATCCGAGACACACTTTTTGACGCTTTTGTCAGTTTCGGCAAAACCAATGGTACGGGTTTGGGTTTGGCTATCGTGAGCAAAATTGTGCAAGACCACTCTGGCACGGTTTCCGTCGAACAGACCTCCGAATCCGGGACGACGGTCCTCGTGCGCCTTCCCCTATCGGGCCAATCCAATCCTCACCCCGCGATTTCCTCTCGACTTTGAGGAGCCGCTCTACTCCTGCGCCGCCTGAACGCCCATCGCCGGTACGCGGCTGTCCCACGGCTTGCAAGCACAAAAGCACAACTCCGCCGCAGCGAGTTGATTTGTTAAGGGTGAGGATACCCCTGCTGGGGAGGTGGCGGATAGTCCTGACCGTACTTGTTCTTATGTGACGGAGAGAACCCGGCGTCCTCGGGAACAACGATCGTGCCCAGGTTGCGACTATCACCGGAAATACGAACCATCCGCAAAAGCCCTTTCAATTCCTCCGGCAGACACCGCTCATACCACACGTGCACGTCGTATTTTCCGTCTGTCACATTCGGAATTGCCAAGCCGCCGGACTTGTCAGTAACGGCGTAGTAAGGTGTATCCAACGCGATCACCACTGCGCTCATCTCAGGATGGATGTTGCAGAAGAGAAAGCTGACACCGGCATGATCAAATCGCACGGAATTGGTTGCGCCTGCTTCATATAGTCCCAAGTCGAATCGCTTTCCATCGAACAGCGAGAAAACGTTGTGGAAGAACGGATCGCGATTCGGGAAATCAACGACAGAGCCCACGCGAACTACCGTGAGATGAGGCTGAAAGCTTTTGTTTTTTTGAACGACCCGCCATTTCTTGTCGGAGTGCTCCGACACAGAACCCACGGTTCCTGGATGATCAATGGGCAAAAGCCAAACGACAACCTCCGAGGCGTCACGAACTGCGATGGGAGCCTTTAATTGCTTCGTGGACGCCGGCCTTTCGATCTTCACTTGTGCGGTCACGGCTTCTTCCTGGGCCACAAAGGGGTATCCAGCCAAGGTCCACGCGCCCCATAACCAGCATGTGCCAACGGCAAGACGACTAAATGAAATATTCCACACTAGAATATGTACCCCAAGCTGAAATCTACAATGTTCGCCGTGTTCGGGTTACCGTCGAGAATGAAGGTCTTCGGTCTCCTGTACTCGAACGAAAGAACGAGATCGGACCTCGGCTGGTAAATGGAATTCACGAGCGCCGTCTGATTTTTGGCTAGGGGAAAGGGATAATAAGCCTGATTGCCTCCGTATTCGCGCAGGTTGGAGGCAAATGGATTGTCCTGGCCAAAGGCCCCGTTGAATTCCAGTTTAGGAGTCGCTTTGTATTTCAGTTGTGCCCAGCCTCCGATTGAATTGAGCCCGACGACCTTCGTAGCCGGGTTGAGAAGGGACCCCTTCCAGAGTACGGTCTGTCCGATGCCGCCACCAAGGCCGCCGGTCGCCCGTCCGCGATAAAACTCGGCCCTGAACTCGAACAACTTGCCGAATGGCAGCGTAAGGTCACCTGTCGCGACCCACCCGTCAACGGAACGGCCATTTCCCCAGAACTGCCTGCCATAGTAGCCGCCCGCCCCCACCACCATGTCTTGGCCATGGATTTCTCTTGCCCAGGCAAGCCGCGTGGCATAGGCCGGCTGTCCGGAAGATTCTCCCCAGGTAGGATATCGATAGTAGTCTGAGGGAGGCACATCGCCGGACAAGGAATTGAGAATCCCTCCTTGTAGTGACAAAGATGAATTGTCCGAAAGAGTGATCCGGTGTTCCACGCGAATTTGTGGCGCCCAATTCCAGAGATTTCCGGAATACGCCAGCGCCGGAGTCGCAAGCGTCGCTAACGACGTAGGCGCCAGCGGCGCGATGAACAACGTGTCCTGCCCTGCGATGATCGAAGTCTTGTCCCAATCAAATCGAATCGTGCCGGTTCGCAAGCGGGCGATTCCGAAGGAAACGCCATTGGGCGCTTGTGGAAATCCCCCTGCAAAATCAAATTGAATCTCTGCGCTCGTGTGGGCTCCGCCGACGGTTGGACCAAACCCTTGAATTCCAATTTGAGATTGACGCAATGAACCTCCAAAAGTGCCGTTGGAAGATAGCGCAGTACCTGCACTGGCCAGTTGCGGAAAGTCCTGGTTCTCTACAGTTCCACGATTCGCGTACATATTGAGGAGAACGATTCCGGACAAGCGGACGCGGTACTTAGAGGAGCTTTCCACTTTCGTCTGGTTGTGTTCCGAGATTTTTGCATCCTGGAGTTGCTGATTCTCTTCGAGCTTGCTGAGCCGCTCCTCGGTCGTTGAAGCAGAAGGAGCAGCGGTCGGGCCGGGTTGTGCGGAGGCCACTCCGCCAGGTTGGCCGGAAGATGCAAGGAGCTGCGACTTGGTGGCATCCAACTCTTGTCGCAACGCCACGGACACGGCCTGCATCGACTCCTGTTGCGCCTTTAGGGTTTTGACCTGGGCGCTGAGCTCCTGCACTTTCGCTTGGAGTTGCCGGAGCAAAGCGCTGACGTTCCCAGGCTCGATGTGCTGCGTTGACGCCTCTGCATCTTGAGACGTCTCTGTGCTTGCGCTTTGCCCAAGAGCACGGTGCGGCTGCGCTAGTAAGCTCCATATCACTACGCACACCCAAAGGATTACCTTCCGCCACTCTCTGGCATGCATAACTGCCTCCTCGGCAACGCCAACCGTCTCAAGGCAAACAAACAGTCTTTCATTATGCGGGAAAACAAGGTTTTCGGGCTGGACTCTACACCTTTGTTTCGCTGGGCTGTTTGCCAGGACTTACACCCAAGACTTGTCGCACTTCTTCGAGAAGGGTCAACCGGGAAAACGGCTTCTGCAAGACACTTGCTCCATGGGCCATTTTCTCACCTTTCTTTTCTGAGAATTCCGTATAACCGGTCATCAGAATGACCCGAAGGTTGGGGCGTAGGCGTCGAAGCTTCTCAGCTAGGTCCACACCATTCATCCGTGGCATGACCATATCGGTAAGCAAAAGATGAATTTGGTCCGGGTAATTCATCGCGAATCTCAAACCTTCGGCCCCGTCCTGAGCTTCCAGAACTTTATAGCCACTACTCTTCAAGAATTCGGATGCCAATTCCCGCACCGCAGTTTCATCTTCAACCAACAGGATCGTCTCGCTGCCCCCCGGCATCGAATCGGCCTCAGTAATTCCGTCCCTGGCGCTTACCGGTTTTCTGCAACTTGGCAGGTAAATCTCGAAGGTGGCTCCTCTGCCTTTTTCGCTGTCAACCCAAATGAACCCGCCGCTTTGTTTAACGATGCCGTAGACCGTTGCGAGCCCGAGCCCTGTTCCCTTCCCCACCTCCTTCGTCGTGAAGAAGGGTTCGAAGATGTGTGCTTTTGTTGCCGCATCCATTCCATGGCCGTTGTCTGATACGGAGAGTAAAACGTAGTCTCCCGGAAGCATCGGCGGACGCTTGGCCGCTTCAACCGCATCCATCGCTACGTTTTTCGTTCGAACAGTAATTTTGCCCCCATCGGGCATCGCGTCCCGGGCATTTATTGCCAGATTCAGAATGACCTGTTCCATTTGACCCGGGTCGGCAAGCACTGCGGAAAGCTGGTGCTCCGGCAGAAAGCCAAACTCTATGTGCTCGCCGATCAATCTTGGAATCATTTTGTTCATTTCCGAAATAATTAGATTTAGATCTATCACTCTTGGTAGAAGCACTTGCATGCGGCTGAACGCCAACAGTTGCCGGGTCATTGATACCGCGCGGTCGGCGGCTTTCTGAATTTGATCCAGATGTTTTCGCTGAGAAAGATCAACATCCTTGCGGTCCAACAGAAGATCGCTATTCCCCCGTATGACGGTCAGGAGATTGTTGAAATCGTGAGCCACTCCCCCGGCCAGCCGGCCAACCGCTTCCATCTTATGAGCCTGTCGGAGCCGGTCTTCAAGCTGGCGTTGTTCCCCCTGTGTTTTCTGAATGCTCGCCCTCATTCGACCGAACGCGTTGGTGACTTTCCCGACTTCGTCACCTCCAGTTGATTGCAGTGGATATTCGAAATCCCCTTCTTCAAGTGCACGTACACCCGCTACAAGATTTGACAAAGGTTTTGTAAACGTATGGGAGACCAGTAATACCAGGGCGCCGCCGGCCAGCACGCTCAACAATCCAAGCCCCAACAGGATGCGGTTAAGCCGGCTGAGAAACTCAGTTGCCTTGTCCAAGGAGGTGAGCACACTCAGAGTCACGGGAAGCTCGTCACCTTTAGACAATCGGACAGTACTAACCAGATATTTCTCGCTACCAAGCTGAAACTCTTGCGGAGCGTCAACGGTATCTACGTTTTCCACTGGTCCCAGGGACGAAAGACTGTCTCTCGCAGCTTGCGGGAGCGAGCTTGCCAAAGTCGTGTTCCCTGACCGAAACGCAATTTCATTCGACACAATACTGCTGAATTCCCGTGCTACCCGATCGTCAATTTCATGTCCCACCGCCAGGACGCCGATAACCGAGCCCTCTCCAGGTGCGCCAAAATAGATCGGCTGGAGCCATACTTCATAAAGATGTCCACGACCAAGCCACCAGTTCCGCCCTTCTTCTCGCTGCATGGATTTCCGGAGCAAACCCGTGGCAACATCCTTGCTGAAGTCATCAGACTTCCCCTGCAAGCCCACAACGTCCCCAGTCCGGTTGCCAAGAACCATTAAATCAGTCCCTGAGACACGGAGAACGCTTGCGGATTCATCTTGAATCGTAACGGCATCTTGCGTGCTCATCAAAGCCCGCAAGTTGGGGAGATTAGCTACCATGGCAGCGGAACGCGCCAGGGTGATCTCGCGCTGCTCGGCGAATGTTTGATAGGTTTTGACGGAACTGCGCAGTTCGTCGTGCAAGGACCCCCGCACACGCTTTTCAACGCTGTAGCTTACGATCGCGAGGGTGGCCGCGGTCATCCCGGCAATGATGGCGAGGAGTGAGATGAGGAACTTGGTCCGCAATCGAATAGCCTTAAACAAGGGCGCCTACCCCCCGGTTACGTTTTTTCATGTGAAATGCGAATGCGCCCGACGGCGCAAGGACCCGCTATGAAAAAACTAACATGCGACCGACTGCAGCAAGCGCATGGTGTCCAATGCGCTATCGCCGGCTGCACAACACTCCTGGATGCTATTGTTCCCTAATAATTCATGAGCAACACTCAGGGGACAAACTGATTGATTCCCAGCGATTTCGCCACTTGATTGGCGCCCCGACGGAGCAGCACGGTATTTTCGCCGCCAGCTCCGGTGGCGTCGCGGAGAATCCGGCCGGATCTGCTGATTGCGACGGCGTCTGTCATAGGGGATGAAGAAACCAAGAGTGGTAGGTCGATTGCGCCAAGCGGAATATCAAATCTACGAGTGCGTTCTGAAGGGCTTCTACTCCGTATCGAGCTCCGCGTAACGCTCTCGCCAACACCACTTCGTGAATTGAGACCGGACGTCACTACCAGAATCGTCCCCGAGCCAAACGCTGGGCGAGTGCCTGGTTGCGTGCCAACAAGCTTTGGAAGCAACGGTCAACGCCACTACGGAATTCAAGAACGTCACTTAAAGACAAAATCGACAGTCCTGGTTTCGCCTGCACCCACAGTAATCTTCTGTGTCGCGGTGCCCAGTTTCTCGTGCCAGGCCTCAATGAGGTAGGTGCCGGGCGGGAGACCGGGCAAATCGAAGCTCCCATCCTGGCCGGTCACGGCGAAGTAAGGATGTTTCAAAACCGCGATATAGCCCCGCATCCAGGGATGAATGTTGCACTTCACAGGGATAGCTATTTCTTCTCGCGAAAACGTCGTCTCCACGCTGGATCCGGGGGGTTCAGCCTTGTTCCACTCACGATTGTTGGCCGGAACAGGATGAACATTGTGGGATGTCGGATCGTGATTCATCACTTCCAAGGTTTGATTCGCACGTATTGCCAGCACATGGGGCTGATACTGGCAGCCTTTTTGATCAATGACCACAGACTGACTGGGTTGGCCAAAGGCCCGATCGCCCAGGCCGTCAGCAACAAACACAATCACATTTTGCAGTCCACTCTTTGCATCGGTAACCAACTCTTGGCTGAAGATCGGGACGTTGTGTTGCTTAGCGCACTGTGGATCAGCATGCATGTTAATGATCGTCGCGCTGGGCAATTTTCCCTCGAACTTGACTACACCGGTGAGCGTGGCCAGGTCCACCGTGTTATTGGCTTCTTTGGGAGGGTTTCCCTCTTTGATAGCGGGTTCACAAATCGCTACCAAAAGGCAACCGAGGATAAAGGTTCTCGTCGTCATGCACTCCAACTCTCCGCCTCACGAGACTGGAACCTCTTTGCTTGGGATTCCTGAGCCTGCGGGCTCCTGCCGAGAATACGAAGAGCGCAGAGTCACGTTGTCTATCACCGGTAACTGTCTTGTAATTTGTTTGTCCGCCCCGGGGGTCACGCGTGACGACATTTTCCTGACATTCCGCAGACTGGTCACGATGCTCCTGCTGTCGCGCCCGGTTGTTACGCGGCGCACTGATGCAGGAGGTCATCTGCAGGCTGCTCCAGGGTTGAATCACACGGGGCGATGGGCGTGAATCTTTGAACCTTCCCTTCCCGTTCTACTCTAAGGGGCGGGAACGGAAGGG
>Ga0209378_1000849_pt1 | contig 22088 bp, 32 predicted proteins | sample GraSoiAngelo_156_FD_186170 | JGI IMG/M metagenome (GOLD analysis project Ga0209378, IMG submission 186170) | Grasslands soil microbial communities from the Angelo Coastal Reserve, California, USA - 14_1009_13_40cm (SPAdes) (version 2) | ecosystem: Environmental > Terrestrial > Soil > Grasslands ...
CTTTGTTCCCGCTGGTACAAGATGGATGGAGTACATCGATTCCGAGATACGTGGCAGACACATCCCTACCGGGCGGCGTTTGGACCGCCACTAAAGCCATCGTTATCTTTCCAGACGGCGCCGGCCAGGTCATGACCGTGGACGATAGGACCAACCTGACAGTGCTTAGGCCAGGCGGCTACTCTTACAGCATTTGGGATCTTAGCAAGAGCGCGTCTCCAGATGATTGGCTGGCCACGACGAACTTCCTGCTGAATCCTGAATAATTCGAAAAAGAACTTCGTAACTGTTTCAAAACGCCCAGCTGGATGTTTCCGGCTGGGCGTTTTTGTTTCGGTGCTTAACCACGAATCGACGCGAATTAACACGAATGTTGTTGCCACGGCTCTATGAGCCGTCACTCAGGGTTTCATACCGCCCACAGGGCGGTGGCTACAGGAAAACGGCCGGAACGTTTTGTTTTCCTGCAAGGTCGCTACGGCGGGAGACGCTAGTGCCCGCAAATTTCGTTTAATCCTTCGACGAACTGACTGAGCTCTTCGTCGCTGGCGCGACCGAGCTTTGTTCCCAAGCGCTCGACAGAGAGAGTTCGAATTTGACTGATTTTTACCCAGGATCTTTTCGGCAAGCGGGGAGTCGTGAGTTCAAGAGCGAGTGGGAAGCCAACCTTCGGTTGCTGGCTTGTTATGGCCATAGCTATGACGGTGCCGGAACGCTCGTTAAACGTGTCCTCGCTCAAAATAACCACCGGACGCCTGCCAGCTTGCTCTGAGCCCTTGGTTGGCGCCAGATTTGCCCAGCGAATGTCGCCCCTTAGTATGGTGGCCATTCTTTGGTGTCGGCTTCAAAGCCGATCTCGGCAAAAGCTTGCTCTTCACGACGTGAGAGTTTGTCGCATTCCTCGGCGAGCCGGGATTTTTTCAGGCGACTCAACTTTTCCTCGAGCGCCTTCTGGATTGCTTCGCTTCGGCTTCTAAAAACACGATTCTTCACCAAGCTGTCCACATGATGGAGGGTGCGCTGATCCATTGAAATTGCCACTTTTGCTGCGCTCATGAGTGGTATTACTACAGGTATGACCCGACATCAAGAAGGAAGTTCTCACCGTCGCAGGCGCGCGTACGCCTCTATGATCCGCCTCGTCGCGGGGTGTTTTGTTTCGTGCTAAACACTAATTAACACGAAGAAACACGAAGGTTGTAGCCACGGCGCTATGAGCCGTCACGTGAGGGTTCCTCACCGCCCACAGGGCGGTCGCTACAGCGAAACCGCTGGGCGTTTTTGTTTTGGTGCTTAATCACGAATCGACACGAATTAACACGAATCACGAAAATAATAAGAACCACGGATAATCCGGTCGCCGCGGCGACACGGATTCGTCCGTCGGCGAACGCGGATAACACGGATTCTGTCATTGGTTTTCTTCATTCGGTGAGTTTCTGCCTATCCGTTTCCACCCCGTAGCCTGCCCGCCGCGGCGGGTAATCCGCGGTCCTCTGCTCTGGCCAATTGATAGGGGCGATTAACCTTAACCGCCTTCTTACCGAGATGTGTGACTCTCACGGCTGTTTGTCTATTTCGCTGTTCAGATTTTTAGACAGAATGAAGCGAATGCTCAGAATTGATTTTGTTCCCATTTTGTGAATCCTGTCCGAGGTTCGGCACCTGTATCACTTGGGCGATTGGGTCAATCGCCCCTAACAAGAGAAACCGGCTGGGCGTTTTTGTTTGTGGAGATACGAGAGGGTCCTCAGAGTTCCGATTCCCATGGGTGAGAGGTTATCTCTTAGCACGAAAAGGAGATCCCTTTTTATACAGATCGATCCTTGCGCGGATGGAATCCGCGAAATTATTTTCCCCAGCGACTTTTGCGATGGAAAAGGCTTCTTCGCCTGTCTTTACGGCCTCTTCAAATCGTCCGGCATTTGCATAAGCAGCGGCGAGCGTGTCGAGCAGTCGGCTTTGTTTCCAGCCCGAGATTCGGCAAGCTTGCTCGGCCAACCGCACAGCCTCAGCAGCGTGTTGAGTTCCCACTTCGCCGCTGGCGGTGGCGTAAATCCACGCGAGGCTTACCATTGCTGGCACATAGTCGGCCTTCGTCTGCAATGCGGCAATGTCGTGAGCTGCTGCATCCTCCGTCCTGCCCTCTTCCAGCAGGAGCGAAGCGATATAGTAGTGAGCCTCGACAAAGGCTGGATTAAGACGCAGCGCCTCGGAATAGTGGGCCATCGCTTCATCCCGGCGATGTTGTTTCGCCAGGAGATTAGCGAGATTAACGTGAGTGGCTGCGAAGCCCGGAGCCAGTTGCAGAGCGATTTGAAACTCCTGTATCGCCTCGTCACTTCTTCCTGCCGCGCCGAGCATGACTGCATAAATGTTATGGACGCGCACATTCTCGGGCTCCAGCCGCGCCGCATCGCGGAAATGGATCAGCGATTCCTGCAGTCTCCCGCTGCGGGCCAGGGCAAGCGCTAGATTTTGATGGGCATCGCCCATGGAGGGGTCGAGCTTCAGCGCATTTTGAAAAGCATTGATCGCTTCCTCCAGTTTCCCTGTGGCTGCGAGGGAGCTCCCGAAGTTATTCCAGACAGTTGCGTTTGTGCGGGGATAACTCTGGAGCACGGCCTTGGGATAACTCTGGAGCGCGGCCTTGTAATGGGGGATGGCTTTATCGTGTTCTTCTTGTTCCGCGAGTGCGTAGCCGAGATTGCCCTCGGCTACCCCATTAGCCACCGTTACATTCACGGCGTGTTGGAAAAGAGCGATACTGTCATGCCAGTATCGCAGTTGCGCGCGCGTAAGCCCGGCGCAAAGCACCAGTGCAATTGACGCGCCGAGAGCTTGAGCGAATGCGGGAATACGCAACCGGTTCAGGGCGTCCCATCCGCCCCATGCAAGAACGACAAACAGACCGATGAGAGGAATGTAAGTGTAACGGTCGGCCATCGACTGGCCACCCACTTGGACGATACCGATGACCGGAACAAGGCTTATAAGGAACCACAACCAACCGGTGAAAAAGTAGGGCTTGTGGCGTCTGATCAGAATAGCCGCTGCCGAACCAATCACCAGGGCCGCGAGTGAAAGAAGAGCGCGTATTGCCGAGGGATGCAGGTTGTAGGGATAGATAACGGCAAGCCTAGTAGGCACAAACATTTTGCCGATGTAAGCAATGTAGGCGAGTACCACATTCTGCGCGCGCACGAAAATCGGAGCCATATCCGGCGAAATCATCGCGTGCACGCGCTGCTGGGCGAATAGCGTGACTCCGCTCGAAGCGATGCTGAATGCGAGGAACGGAAGCTTTTCGATCAGCAACCCAAAAGTCCTCCGTTCCGCAAAGCGTCGCAGAGGCCAGTAGTCTAGTAGCAGTAACACAAATGGCAGTGAGACCAGCATCGGTTTTGCCATGAGACCGATGCCAAATAACAGCAGTGCGAAGAAGTAATGGGAAATCCGACCAGTCTTCGCATAATCGGTATAAGTGAGGAGTGCGAGCATCCAAAAGAGCGTGCTCAGCACATCCTTACGTTCGGAAATCCACGCTACGGATTCGACATGTAGAGGATGCAGTGCGAAGAGAGCTGCGACCAGTGCGCTGCGCCATTTTGCTTCGGTTGCACGAAGCAACCAGAGAAACAAGAGAAGTGTGTTAGCAACATGAAGGAGCAGATTGACGGCGTGGAAAGCGCCAGCACCGGAACCGAAATACTGACTGTTTAGCATGAGGGAAATCCACGTGACCGGGTGCCAGTTGCCTACCTCATTTGTGACAAACGCCCAGCGCAGGTTTGCGAGAGTGATCCCGCTCAGAACATGAGGATTCGCAGTGACATAGCCAGGGTCGTCGTAGCCGACGAACCGCGCTTGAAAGACCGGCACGTAGGCCAGCAGGGTCACGAGGGCGAGCCACAGGCAAATAAACGCTGGTTGCCGCAGCCTCTCGATGTTGAATTTCCTCAAGGCGGTGTTTTCCGACATGGGCGGGTTAATCCAAACGGAGCGTATTTTCTATCCCGTGGGTTTCCAGTCTGTTGCCGCGAACGTTACATTATGGAGAACGAATCGACACGAATAAACACGAATGACGAAAATAATAAGAACCACGGATCACGCGGATAACACAGGTTCGCCATTGGTTGTCTTCATTCGGTGGGTTTCTGCCTATCTGTTTCCACCCGTAGCCTGCCCGCCGTAGCGGGTAATCCGCGGTCCTCTGCTCTGGCCGATTGGTAGGGGCGATTACCCTCAATCGCCCCAACTGTGATCCCGTTACAGATCCTCCGGCGTCAAACCGGTTCGCTTCCCAGGACGAGCAAGCATCTTCGGTCCGATCTCTTCCCGATCGTGAAATGCAAAGACGACGTCGGGCCGGCCAGGGCGTGAAAGAGTACGGTGCGATCCGTGGAATTCTCGTTTAATGGTCCAACCCATCCGCAACAATGCAGCCAATACTTTGCGAGCTTTAGCAGAGCCCCATCGGCTCATGCCGCCACAACTGAGAAGACCTTTTCGATTACGGGCGAGGTTTCGCCATGCTCGATCCGCTCGGCAAGAACACGCAGCGCTAGCGCTTCAACGCGTGACACGGCTTCTTCACGGGTACGTCCGTAAACCATGGCCCCTGATATTTGGGGAATCTCCGCGATCCATCGGCCGTCTTTGTCCTGCTCAATCTCGATAGTGAAACCCATGACCCGTGAAGATCGACGAAAGCAGGAGAAACTTAACCTAGTCAATTCTCCTATTTGGCCGAATCTCATTCCCAACGCACTGTATTTCGCAAGAGAGCTTCGTAACAGTTTTCTGGCTCCAGGAGCGTTTTTGTTTTGGAAACAAATTTTATTGGTAGGGCGATTGACCTCAATCGCCAAGGCGCTTGTTGTAGCCACAGCTCTGTGAAGGTCATTGCAGTTTCGTACCGGCCACAGGTCCGCACACCGGACGGATGGGTCCTGCGGCGAACCGGTGGCTACAGGAAACTAGCAACGCGTTTTTTGTTTTGTTGATAGCGAATGAAATGCGGTTGCTTTGACAGCCGCGCTTCGGCGCGGATAGTCGCTCCAGTAACTTGAATTAAATGGACGCTTCGTTGGTGGAAGAGTTGATCGCCAAGAACAAGCCGTTCAAGATTGAAACGGCTTCCGGACGGGTATTCGAAGTGCCACACCGCGATTTTATCAGCTTTTCGACCAGGAAAACGTCGCTGATTATCTCTTACGAAGAGAACGGTGCCGAACACTTCGCGATAGTTCCTCTGCTCACAATCACGGCCGCAATAGCACCGGCCTGATAACAACTTTAGCAGGTACGTGGGGCCTCAATCCGCCGTAATTCGAAAAGGGTTTCGTAACTGTCTCAAAATCCCCACATGGTCGCAGGGCGTCTTTGTTTTTGTACTTAACGACGAATCGATACCAATGTTGTTGCGGTAGCGGCAGGCGTTCCGCCTGCGAACTCAGTGACCTTTGCAGCCGACACGGCTGCCTCTACAGTCAATCCCGGCGGGGCGTTTTTTGTGCGTCCTAGGAGATGCGTTCCAAAACGAGCACGCTCTCGGTCTCGCTAGCGACGAAATCGCGAATAAGAGCGTGCTGCGATCGTAAGAGATTGACGACTGCCTCGGTTCCGCAATTGCCTACACGCAGCCAAATAAACTTTGGCGGTGAACCCAGCGTGACGCTTCTCTGATAGAAATCAGTATCTTTGGATATGACTGAAAACCCGTGCTGCTTTGCCCAGTCAGCACAATGACGGCGTCGTCTGCTCGCGTGAGCTCCACGCTCTTTACATGCGTGCAATCAGGGAACAGATCGGTGAATGCGAGCAACGATCTTGTCGGAAAGATTTTCATCCAGTAACAGCCTCACGCTGACGCGACGAACAGCTTGCGTTCGCGATCGGCTGCAAAGGCCAAGCAGGCTTTGATATCCTCACGCGTCAGTTCCGGGAAATCCCGCAGAATCTCATCTTCAGTCATTCCACCAGCGAGATACTCGAGCACGTCTTGAACCGTGATTCGCATTCCGCGGATACATGGCTTGCCGCTACGCTTCCCTGGCTCGATCGTGATGATCTTGGAATAATCCATTGGGCCAGCGTAAATCAGTAATAACATTCATGCAATCTCGCCTGATTTCAATACACCGACCAGCCGCGGTGGCCGAAGGGACACTGATGCACACCAATAAACACTAATCTTGTAGTCCACGCCGTTGTGGGCCGACGGGGCGTTTTTTTGTTTTTTGATAATCGATCTCCTTGGTAGCGGCGATTGACCTCAATCGCCAAGGCGGTTCTGGGAAAACGGTGGACAATAATTGGAGACCAAGCGCGACTCGCATGGCGGTATCAGATTTTGTTTCATTCCCCTGCGGTTCTGTTAAACAGAGATGATGAAACGCGCGCTATTCGTTCTCGTGCATGTTGTTCTGTTTGCCGTAGCTGTTACTCCCGCGTTTGCCGGAAGTAAGAAAAAGAAGGCAAGCCCGACGCCGAAGTATCAGCCACCGGTAATTTCCAGTGTAACCGGAAACACCATCACGGTAACCGAAGAAAAAACAACGAGAGCGTTTATCGTCACTCAGTTCACAGAGATCACAGTAAACGGACAAAGAGCGACCATTGCCGATTTAAAACCCGGGATGACAGTGAACGTCACGATTGGAGTGGATCCTTCTCAGGCCGGTCGAATCATTGCCACCGGCGTGGGCACGGACGACAAGCGAAAGAAGAAAAAATGACGGAACCAGCAGAGCTACGGGTGAATGGCGAGATTCGGAGTTTCGGCGCGTCCTGGGTGGAGCGCGTCAATAGACGCCTCACCGGAAATACGGGTCGCTCAAAGGTCCTCGTGAGAAAAACCCGAAGCGCTCTTATGCTGGGGCACGACAATGGCGGAATGTTTGGGCTCGGAAATCGGTTGAACAATCCATCTCCAACCGAAATTGCCATTCTTATCGATAGACCAGGCTCCGCCACCACGTCTCGTGACTTCTACCCGCCATTGATTGTTATTTCCCGGGATTGCGAATGCGTACGTGACAACACCTGCCATCATCGCTCCACAAAGCATTCCACCGAGAAATATGTTTATCATTTTTTTCATATCCCTTTTCTTGTAATCGAAGATCGTCTTCAATGCGGCCTGCTTTGCGGCATGATAACACGAACCTAATCCCATACGAACACTAAATTTCTTAGGAGTCCATCGGTATGTTGGTTTCGTGTTTGCATCGGTAAAATCCCTAGTGGAATACAAGGTCGTTTACGACGTTTTCAATGATAGCGCGGACGCCGGGGGTGAGAACGTGGTTTTGACGGCCCTTGTCGCAAAATTTCATTGATCTTTGTCTTAGCTTTCTGCCAGTCTTCGACGTGTGCGGCTGCTAGTTGAAATACTAATTATCGGCGGGCTGATTTATCTCGGGTGGGAACAACCTTTAAAGCAACGGGCCGACGAGGTGAAGGAAGCAATTCGCGCCGCAGGGCACGCTCTGGAACACCCCCAATCGAGCGAAACACAGCGAACTGTCCCACCAGCCACAGCCGCGCCTGCGGCAACGCCGATTCCGACTCCCATCCCGCAACCAAGAGTGACGATCACGGCGCCGACAGCATCACCGCGAGGCGCGTGGATGTGGGATGAAAAACGTCGCTCAGTTCTTGATCGGCCAGCATACGATCAGAGCCAACCGGTACAAAAATACCACGATCAGTACGGTCGGCAGTACTGGATCGACGCGAATGGCGTGCGCCACTACGATCAGTGACGAGAAGCCAACGCTTGAGCGCTGAGAGGCGCGAACTTAAATTCTACTTGTGGTTCTGCATATTCGAGAACTATTACATGCCGCGCCGTTTGAGGCCTTGGCGATCCGGCATATTTGTCAGAGAACGGCGGTGAGTTCTTGAACGCTAATTTGTGCTTGCCGCAGAATGCTCTGCAAAGTCTTTGGTGCAAGGACGCGATGCGCAGGCACGGTGACACGAAGTGAGCCTCGCACAAGATGTGAACCTTCTTGCCTTTCCTCAACGAATCCCAAGCGCTTCAACGCGCGCACCACGCGTTGACCACGTAAATCGCGAGGCAGCTTCACGCCAACTGCAGCCCGGGATCACTCTCAAAATGCAGAGTGACCTCGCGCGGCGCGGATCGGCCCGCAAAATGACAGCGCACAGCTTCCTTAATCGCATCAGCGACCTCCGATAGATTCTTGGCTTGCGTTGTAATTCCACCACCCTCGGGGTCATCCCATGAGGCGACCAATACGCCCCCTTTCACGTCACGTTCTATCTTAAATGCCAAGGGATCCATTGGATTTAACGTGGCAACTCGAACAACATAACCGATCAGAAATGAGGGTCAATCGACTCTCAACTCTTGACCGGCGACTGCTCTGCTTTACTCAGTCACTTCTTCGAGCTGTTGACCAATTACGTGGATGCTCCGGCATTGAGTTCACGATCAGGCGCGATATTTTTTGGCACTTCCACTATTCGTTTACGACTTCGATCTGCTTATCGACCACCTCTGCCGTAACGCGATCGGTAGCCACGTGGACCCAATAATGTTGCTCACCTTCGACGTTTGGCGTGAGGGATTGACAGTCGGAGACACAGCAGGGAAACTATGCGCGAGAGAGCAACATGAGCGTGCAGGACATTATCGCAGAACTGCCAAAGCTATCCGAAGAGGAGCGCGAATTGATTCTGCGGCGACTAGTCAATCTGGATGAATGTTTTGAACCGACGCCGGCCATGGAAGATGCCATCCGGGAGGGTCTCCGCTCATTACGTGAAGAGAAGACTTATTCCGCGGCAGAGGTGCGCGCCCGCATCGCCGCATGGACTGCGCGGTAATCTATTCCGAGGAAGCTTTGGTGGATTTGCAGGAGATCACGGCATTCATCGCCGCCGATAATGCTGGCGTAGCACAAAGATTTGCAAATCGGTTGGTTGATCTCGCTGAATCGCTACGATCGATGCCAGAGCGCGGGCGGCCGGTGAAAAAGTAGCCAGGCGTCCGTGTGGTTGTGCTGACTCCGTATCTGATTTTCTATCGCTTCGAAAGAGCAGACAATAGGGTGGAGATACTGCGTTTTTGGCATGGCGCGAGAGATCCGCTTACCTTGGAGCTATGACCCGAGACGAACGGTGCACCTACCCGCAGCATCGACATTCCAATAGTCAGTGGTCAGTAGGCGGGTAGCCCGCCGACAGTGGCACTACTGCGTCACTTCTTCCAGCTGCGTACCGAGCACGTCCACAGTCGGCGGGTTCGTCGTGGTGGTTAGGTCGCGACCGATTGCGATATGAAGCCAGTATCGTTGCTCGCCTTCTATGGCAAAATCATTCTGAAGGCCTGTGGCATTTGGCCGATAGCGGCCGCTTTGAGCAATCCAGCAATCGGCAAATTCCACGTCCGTGTTGACCTCTTAACAGAAAAAGCTTGTGAGAGGTGAAAAAGCTGCGATAAAGCATTGTCCAATGCGACGAAGTCCAGATGGCCGACACGGCTTCACTCTCATGGAGCTGCTCATTGTCATAGCGATGATCGCGATTCTCATCGGCATCGGATACCCGACCTTTATCTCGATACTGGAAAAGGCGCGCAAAACTCAGGCCGCGAATGAGGAGCAACAAATCGTCGCTGCAGTGAACGGGTTCTACACCGACTACGGCAAGTATCCTCTGGTTACGGCGGACACAATCATTGCGGGCTCGACTACTCCAAGCAATGCCGATCTTTTCTATTCTCTGCGCGCCGTCGCTCTTGGTGCTAATGCGCCTGTGAATGGTATTCCAGCCGTAAACCCCCGAGCAATCGTTTTCATCCAACCGCCTATATCCAAGACTGGGACAAAAGCAGGCATTAATTCAACAACCGGTATTTGGTACGATCCATTTGGATCGCCATATAATGTGATGATCGATGGCAGTTACGATAATCAGCTGACAAACCCCTACACTGATGCGCCAAGTGGAACAACTCTTTACCTTGGTGTGATCGTCTGGTCGTTTGGTAAGAACGGCCGGCTAGGAGGCGGAGCACCCGCTGCCGGGTTCACCAGTGAAAATGGTACCGCAAACAATTTCACCAATTCCAGCGACGTAATTTCCTGGCAGTGATTGTTGCCGCCTTGCAAACCGCAGAGTGAGAATCGAAAAGATTCCTCCGGCGGACGCCACCGGTCGACGCGCAAGGCGTGCACCGTTAGGACCAGTAACAAGGGCCCGAGGATCCCTATTCGCTTACGATCTCGATCTCTTTGCCGAGCACTTGCCCGCTAAACCGGTTCAATGGCCACATGCACCCAGTAACGTCGTTCGCCCACCTACGACAATCAGGCAGGGCTAGGGAATCGCGACTCTCCGATTGACGGGAACGCGTGTGCCCTTGAAAACCGGCGTGCCACCGAGAATGCCGGGATCAACCGTAATCAGATCGCTCACTTCCATCGCCATACTAATAGCTGCTTTCTGCTTGGGCGTAAAATCTTAATAAGAAGCGAGAACTTCGGGAACCGAGAATTCAAATCCAGTATCTAGCGCCCAAGCCTTCGATTCACTCTCAAGTGTTTGCTACGTCGTGGCATCGACGAGGCAGATTAATGGCCAGGCAACCTGTATCGAGATAAACCCCCGGCTAATCTCACGCTTGAGATACCAGCGCGCTCAATGGCTCCCCCGCAGGCGTTTCACCCCAAATGACGAGACGCCACTTCACGCTTTCGATTACTGCTTTAGTCTAGATTTGACGTCTTCCCAATTTGATCCCGCTTTGCGGTCGCGCGCATAATCCTCGAATTCACTATCGAGCAGCGCTTTTTCTTCGTCGCTTGGATTTGCACGGCCCCCCAACAACTGCTCTTCTTCGAGCTGCCAAATCCGATCGCAGATTTCCCGCAGTTCGACCGAATTAAGCTTCGGAAGCTGTTGCAAAATCTCGGCTTTGCTCATGGGAATGAATTTAGTTTGAAGGATCAGGACAGGCAATAGCTAAATCGTCTCGTGGTCTCGCAGTCCGTCGAGACGAGGGCTTACTCAGTCACCCACCTCAGGCGGGCTGCGTACCGAGCACATCCACGCTTTCCATCAGCGGTGAGGCCACGACCAAGCAGTAGCCCGTGGTCTCTGAAATTCCTATTCGTTTACGACCGCGATTCGCTTGTCGATCATTTCCTGTGAAGCGTCTTTCGTGGATAAGCGCAGAAGGAAGTAGGTTCCGCACCCTCCACCGAGATCCTTGCTAATACTTGATTGGTCTTTATGCTTTTGCTTATGAGCACGGCACGCGAAATCGAGGAGGCGATCCGGTCCTTACCGCCAGCTGAGCGCGATAGACTGCTGCACAATATCCCCGATTTATTTCCGGAATTAGGTGGTGATGCGGAATGGGAACGCATCATTCGCGATGAACGTTCTCGCCCGGCTCTGACACAAATGCTTGACGAAATAGAGGACGCATTTCGCCGCGAGCCAGAAAAGTTTCCAGAAGTAGATGAGCGCGATTTTTCTTCTGGCTCGTGAAGTGGCGCGGCGCCCCCGGAGTTTTGGCAACTCTATCGGACGTTACCACCGGAGATTCAACGTGCGACCCGTAAGGCTCACGCGATCTTCCTTGAGAATCCTGCGCACGCCGGACTGCGCTTGGAACGTCTAAAATCCGATCCGCGCGCGCGTGGTCAGTTCGTATAACGCGGGATTACCGAGCTGTTGCTGTTCGTAGCGGCGACGATTGGCTTTGGGTCTGGATTGGGACACACAAGGAATTTGACCGCAAATTTCCCCTTTAGAACTATACCCTCCGCCGTAGGCCCGCGACTGCGGGACGAAGGCGCATCACTCAACTCTCAACTTTGAACTCTCAACTGGTTTGCAGCTATTCGTTTACGGTCTCGATCTGCTTGTCGATTACTTGACCCGTTAACCGGTCGATCGCTACATGCACCCCATTAGTGCTGTTGCTCTTCGACAACGAAATCATCCTGGAGCCTTTGGACATTTGGTTTGTAGCGTCCGGACGAGGGTACTCATCAATTAGCAAATTCCACGCACGCGTTTGCGTGACGGAAGTGTCCGAGGAGGCGCGAACAAGCTATTCACTTGCGGCTCGGCAGTTGCCCTTCTTGCTCTACGCCGGTGATCAGCAGTACATCAAAGGCTTCGAAGAGGTCGCTGTCGGGTTTTGCAACGTAAAAGATTCGGCCGGACCCGGAAATCATCGCAAACTCTGGATGGGGGACATCCAATGTTCGGCCATCGGCCATTGTGATCTTAAACGGGCGGCCAGTGCGAATCGCCTTGCGCAAGGCATCTGTCGTCATGCTCTGAGTGTATTCTGATAGGGAAAATTTGCAATTTCAGCAGGTCTCCTCCGACACTGCCCACTCACTCAACATCGAGGATTGTAGTCGCCGATGGCGTGGCGAAGGCGAATCCGTAATCCGCCACTCAGTCACTTCCTCGAGCTGCGTGGCGAGCACATCCACGGCACCGCATTCCGTAGTCAGTTGTCTGTAGTCTCGTAGTCCTGCGGTGTTTACAGCGGCTACCAGCTATTCGTTTACGGTCTCGATCTGCTTGTCGAGCACCTGTCCGGTAAAGCAATCAATCGCGACGTGCAAGATAGAAGGAAGATATCCCCCAGCTCCGCCGAATCAGACGAGCGCTTCGATTTCGCGAAGAGATGTCGATTTGGGAAGCGGGCGACCTTCGGCTTCGTGCAATTGAATCCATTCATCGACCGCTTCACACAGCTCTGCATAAACTGCCAGTTCATCGCTGCCATGTACTCCGCCAAGCATAAGGCCGGGGCAGCGACCAACATAGCACTGATCTTCTTCACTCCAGGCAACAACTTTCACATAGCGATCAGATGTCTTGCTCATGATTGAACTTTTTGAATTGCACGCTTGAGGTCTCTCTCTTGATAATGTTTAGCATCGTCTCCCGGCGATCGATCGCTACGTACACTCGCCCAATGCGAATTGAGTCCCGATTAAGTGGCGCGTGGCCGCGAGGCGAGCCACTGCTCAAACGACTCCCTACTCTCATGTGACCGCCTTCCGGCAAGAATCCCCTCAACGCTGATGTCTTCATCCAATTGAGGCCAATGAATTCCGAGACCCTCGCCAATAAATTGATAATTGTCTCGCTCCGCAGCCGTACCATGCAGCAACCGCGGATACCATGCCAGCGGCGCTGACACCGTTCGCCCGTCGTTAAGATCGACAATCAACGCATCATCGCTTACACGTACCGATGTCGCTCTGATTTCGATTTGCTTAGTCGCCAAGGAAATCATGCCATTTCTGTAACAGTACCTCTCGACGTTTGGCAATCAATCGGTAGACTATACGCATGGGTGTTGAAGATCTCGAATCGGCTGTTTCGCACCTTTCTGCAGTGGAGTTCGCCCGCTTCCGCAAATGGTTCGAAGAATTTGCAGGCGACCAGTGGGATCGGGAGATAGAATCCGACATTACCGCTGGGCGTTTCGATGCTGCTGGAAAACAGGCAGATCAGGATTTCGAAGCTGGACGCTGCACGCCGCTTTGAAGCACTTCGCTACTCCGGAATTCTGGCATTATTATCGGCAACTGCCGGCTGAGGTGCGGAGACTTGCCGATCAAAAATTCGAACTGCTTAAAGCCGACCTACGTCACTCCTCTATTCGACTCAAGAAAATTGGGCCATTCTGGTCAGCCCGGGATTGGTCTTCATTATCGAGCACTGGCCAAGGAGCGCCTCGATGGCCTCGTTTGGTTCTGGATTGGCTCACACAGTGCGTACGATAAATTTAAGAGGACACATCCGTGAACGACGTTTCGTTGATGGCGCTGCTCAGATAACGAATCGAGAATCCAAGTCCAGTATTGAGCACCTGGCTGTTAACCGACCTTCAGCAAACTCGGGCTATCAGCTCTCAACTCGCACTACCTGCCCGCGGTAGTGCCGCTACAGCAGAACTACGCCGTCTCTTCTTGGAGTTGTGTACCGGATCCGCGGTCAGCGGCCCCGTCGTTCGTGGTCTGGTAGTCCGCCAGAAGCGCACTACCCGCATTTTCGCTTCCCGAGGCGAAACTGTGCCTAAAGAAGGCAGCTACTTCTTATGAAGTTGCTCGCCGCGGCGAGCCCTTTCCGACGAGCGAGCCGCACCGGTCAAAGTGTAAATAGAACAACATCATGGGCAAAAAGCGGAACCACTCTGTTCTGAAAGGGCAGCTCAGCTACCTGCTGAGCGGATATTAAATATTCGGGCTATTCGTTTACGACTTCGATCTGCTTATCGACCACTTGCCCGGTAAATCGATCGATTGCCACGTGCACCCAGTAGTGTTGCTCGCCTTCGACTAGAAAGCCTGCAAGACTGGAAGCAGTTGGCGGATAACGGCCGCTCTGGGCTACTAAGTCAATCAAGAGGTTCCAGCTACGAGTTTGGCACGTGTCAGAAAACGCGCGCATGACCAGTTCACGAGCTTCTTTGTTGCCCAGGACGGTAACGGAAAGATCGTTGGCAAGTTGTGTTAGTAGATCAGTCTTACGGATCATTGGGTTGGTGGAAGTAATATTGAAGAGAGCGTTAACGATAGCGTCCCGCTGCGCCGAAGTGATCACAGTAGCTCCAGTTGAATCAGTTAATCGCTTGGTCGCTTGTGATAAGATCGCGGTTAAAGCAGGCTTTTGGCTCGTATTCAGCGAGGTTTTACCGCCCTCATTGGCGGACTCGTGCAACGTGAACACATCAAGGAGACCAGCATCGGGAGAGCTTGCGGTCGTGAAGTCGAGGGTCTTCCAGGGTTGGTCACGGAACACCTGACCGAGTTCTGCCAGGCTCTGAAATGGACGGTTAAGTATCTGTGGCCGGTCAACAACGTCCGCCGGAAGCATCGCGGTTGTAGCACCGGAGATGATGTCGCCTTGGCGGCGGAGTGTGTCTAAGTCCTTGTAGTACACGGTTGAGCTAGTAGGGTTATTTGCGTAATTATAGAGAGCATACGGCGGGCCCGTATAGATAAAGTTAGTCCCTTGTGGCGTCGGCGGTAACGCGGTAATCGTTTCATATGTCCCACCACCTTGGTCTAGAGTGGTAAGTAGTCCAGTAGTATAGTCGGTTGCAACGGCTGAGTGCTTGGCGTCGTTCGCCCATGCGCCGAAACGAAGCGTTCGCGGGTCAAGGGTGACAAACTCCGGATCCTGAAGGTTGGTGTTCGGCAACCAAGTGGATGGCGATTGGCAGGTAACCGGAGTCGTATTAGAGCATCCGGTCCATCTTTGATACGCTTTCCATACTGAGGGCGATGTGCTGACCTGAACCTGCAATTCAAAATTCGTACCTGCTCCAAAGCTGGGATACACTGTAGTCGTCGTACTCGGCGGCGTTGTGCTTGGGATACCCGTCAGGGAGGGAGGATGGAAGCCGTAGTTTGAGTTATCCGCGCTTTTGGTAATACCGGCCGGAAGACTGGAGGACTTGATGCCATTTGCGGTTGTGGGACCAGACGGAGTAGGGGCTGCAGCGGAAGTCGGGAACAAACTAGCATCCACAGCCATGAAAAGTGTTGCAGATCCCGTTAGAGAAGATGTTGTGCCGGTAGGGGATGTCGTGTTCGCAGTCAACGTGCCGGAGGTCATGGCTATTTGCACGTTTTGCGACGCAGCAGGAGGCGCGTTTTGATGTGGATTCCATAACGATGGGATCAACCAGGCATCAAGCGTATACGTAGTCACGCCCTTACTGGTTACAGATGTCCAAGAAGGCTTGAAGACGAGCTTGTTTAAGTACGGCAGATTTTCGATACCAGCTATCTCGTAAACGGTAGATGTCGTTGGATCCTTGAACCCTATGAAAGTCGGAATGTTATCGGAATCCCATTGATCGATGATGTTAGCTCCGATCTGCATGATTTGGGAGTCCGCGCTGAAGTTGCTTGTATTATTGTAATACTTTCCCTCTGCTGCTACAAAGGTGCTCCCGCTTCCCGACCCGATTCCAACCGAGGCGCTCAGGATTACCGCTTTGAGAAGTTCAAAAAAATTAGGTTCTCGATTTTCAGCGGCCACTTGATCCAGCCGCTCTATTGCTGACAGCACCGTTGACCCAGTAGCTCCTACATAATCCCAGCGTTTGTTCGCGCTGTTCCAGAATAAGCCGAAATCGCGCTGAACTGTAGTAGCAGACGCGGGTACAAGAACGCCGTTATTGATCGTAGAAATTGCCGTTGACGCGAACGTCGGGTCGGCGAGACCATTAATTCGGCTGAGTGGAAACCGCTGTTTTATTAGGAGGTCGGTCTGGTCAGCAGTGGTCCCGTCAGCGCGGGTGAACGCGGCTTTCGTCCAGTCAGTACCGGGCACGTACACATTGAGAAGGTCACGGTTTATCGCAATTGAAGTCCTGGCAGTTGGCGTATTGGCCAGAGTCGCGTAGTCAATTGAGCTCCCAGCAGGAGTCGAAGGCTTCCAGCTTGGTGCATTGAGTTCGCGACAGAAGGTGCTCAGGTATTGCAGGGCGTTGGACGAAAACTGCGTGGTAGCTCGGAACGCGATCAGCTGTTGCCGGTTCAGAAACATCTGGTCTGTGCGTCCGTTTGCTGCGACAGCGCCACTGGTGGTTGTGAATCCAGCGGTGCGATTTATTATCGAATTCCAGTACGCCAATGCCGGCGCCGAACTATTCCGAAAGTTCGCCGCAAAAGCAGGTGCAGTATCAGGAAAGTTGTTATTTGGCTGGGTGGCTCCGTAATTACGCCAGCCGACAAGTCTATCTATCTGATAAGGCGAACTGGAATTCGAGATTGGATAAGGTAGTACGTTCAGATCAGCAAAGGCGACAGGTCCTTTACGACCGGATTGATCCGGCGTCGTGCCACTGGGATAACCCGCAACGTTGGCGTCCAATAAGCCGCCTTCATCATAAATGGCGTAGGCATAGCGGCCGACAGCGTAGAGGTTGTTAGTCGGTGTCGGGTCCTTCAAAGCGGGATCCCAACTCGAAAAAGCTACCGGATAAGGACTGGTCGGGCTCGTGGGGGTCCTTGGAGTACGCGTAACAATAACCCAGTCTGGTGCGACAAATGAAGCTACGGGGTCGGTTTTGTCGTCGCCGGTGTTCAATTTCGGCACGAGATAATGTTTATTCCAGCGGGCCAACGTAATGGAACGACCGTTTGCTGAGACATCTGTTGTTGAGTTCACCGTTGACGCCAGGCTTGAAACACCCGGTGCCGGGATCGGATCGGAGCGGATGCTGCGCCGAACCAAATTGGGAATTGCAGGCGCACTGCTTGGAGTTCCGCTGCGCAGCGGGAGCATGCGCGCGTTATTCGCGGGTACGTAAGGAGCTGTTGGAGGTGTTGGGGTGGGCGCCGGACCGGTGATCTCCTGCCTGAGACCGCCGATGACAAGGTCCATGCCGCTTGCAGCTAACTGGTCAGCCTTCGATTGATTGAAGCTGCTGTGAGCAACCGGCCGGTCCGACGTTGCGCGCGACAGATAAGCAACTGCCAAACCGGTCAACAATACGACAAATGCGAGGACAATGACCAGCGCGGCGCCGCGTTCAGGAGAAGAAATCGTTTTGGACGCCGCTTCCATCTTACAACATTTTTAGAATCGAAAAACAGGGTTTATAAACTGGGCAAGGTCCTCACGTCGAAATATCGGTTGTAAATGCGAATCGCTTTGGCTGCGGCTGGCGGAAAGGGTGCAGTACCCGCGCTACCAAAGGTGGTATAGCCGGTGCTAGCAGCGCTCTGAACCGCTGCGTTCCAGTTATTCTCAAGATCACCTATCTTCTGCGCGCCAATACCCTTGCCGTTCGCATTCTTAAAGTCAGCCATGTCGGAAACCAGATTGAAGAGCTTGTTGTAGGGGTCGCCCGGAGTGCTCGGATCGTAAAGTAACGAGCGACTTGCAGGGTCGATCACAGCGATAACGACCGCGATCGCCTCCACGTCGCTGAAAGCATTGAGGTTCGCACTGACAGTCTGGCTGAAATCCCAGGATGTCGGAGGAATTTTCGGAATATCCTTGATTGTTCCATCCTTGAGTAAGTAATAGTACTCCAAACGGAACACCCCAGGTCCAATCGTCTCATAATCTGGATCAGCACTTCTGGTGTTATTGTCATTATTGACTGCGCCATACCATTGTTGATTCCATGGCGGATTCCCGGCGGCAATTTGGCCCGGCAAAAAAACAATCGGATAGTTCGAGTTGGAGCTTGTTCCATTATCCACGCCATTCCACAGCAGCCCTTTACCCATCCGTTCAAGCATGAGGTAGGACGCGGCGGTAGTACTGCCAGCATTCACTCGATAAGCCACGAGTGAAATCGGGCTTTGTGAGCCTGTCGATGGATAGTAACCGGGCACCTGCGTGAAGAAGGCGATCTGATCGTTCCCTGGTTCTCCGGTTTTCAACTTGAGGCCGTTATAGTTTCCGTGTGATTTAGGGTTCTTGTAGCCGGTGGGTGCTTTGACGTAGTAATCGACGTCGGTCCGTTTCAGCATCCGAGCGAAATCCACCGCCATCCGGTCAAGAACATTTCTGGCTAGGGTGTCTGTATCGATATGTTTATTAGCAGGGCGGACTACCGTAGCGGCAGTGTTGACTACCTGGGTGACACACAGGACTAGCAATACCAGGATCCCAATGGACATGATCAGCTCCAGGAGTGTAAAAGCACGACACGCCCGCCGTGCCGCGATTGTACATGATTGCTTTTTCATTATCGATTAACCGCAGCAAACATGTCGACCGACCCTGCAACCTTGGTTAAATCGCTCTGCGCCGCCGGCCAGCTAACAGTTATCTTTGCTATTGATGTTGTGGCAGTTGGTGGAAAGAGATAAGTGATAGTTGCCCTGAATACGGCGGTCGCCGGGGCAGTCGCCGCGTTGAGGGAGTTATTGATATAATTTGCCTCGGCTGTGAAATATAGCGTGTCAGGTGTCGCCACCGCCACCCAATGGCCGTGCAAATTAGACCAGTCACCCTGCGCCTTTGAAGCCTGCCCGGGAGGAAGTCGAACATCCGCACGTAAATCATCGACGATTTGCGCAAGAACGGCGTTGGCCTTGGTCTGGTTGACACTCGCCTGCTGAGTCTTTAACCCAACGGGCAATATCCCCATCACCGCCAGTAAGGCAAACGCAGCCACGCCGAGGGCAACGACCATTTCGACCATGGAAAATCCAGCATCAATTGCAGGTCGATGCTTCATCGTCTATATATTTTCACGTTGCCCCCTTCGCCGGTTAGCTGGATGGCGACCGGATTCACACCAGAGGGACTCGGACTGCTGGAGTCCGGCGTGGTGCCGTGACTCGGCTTAATGCCTACCTCGATTGCAGTTTTCAAGCTGTAGTTATTATTATCAATCCTCGCTTCACCAAGCGGACTGAATTGGACCGCTTTCGTGAAAGTATACTGGGTAGTTGTTCCTGGGCCAACCGGATATCGAAAAGGAGATAGTGACGGATTGTCAGGAGAACTATCCCCGATCCGCGCTGTGTTCAGCCCGGGCGCTGGTCGCGTTGCGAAAGTGTCCGGAGGGGGAGTTGCGGTTGGGTCCGGAAATGTTTGCAAATGAACATTGTCGATCTTCGTCAACTTGCCGACTTGAATGAGCTTAGTCGGATCAAGTTCGACCGCAGGACTACTCAACGTGCCGGTGTAAATTGTCGTTCCATCCTTAGAAGCAACAATCGACATCACAAGTCTTCCGATGCCGGCTGTCGCGGGGTTTGTCGACGATTGGGAGACGTCCTCCTCATAAAATCCGACCCAAGTATAGGTGTTGTTTGACATCGCGTAGGTGCGGGCTGTGTCGAGCACGCCCTTGATCGTGTACGCAGCGCTCGTGACGTCCCTTCCGCCTTTGATGTTTGTGAAAGCAGGAGCGACCAGCAACAACAAGATCGCAATTATGGCCATGACGACGAGCAACTCGATCAGTGTGAATGCAGCGCGGGAGCGCTGTTTGCTGTTTGATGTTTGATGTTTGATTGCCGATTGCCGAGAGACGGATTCTTTCAACATCAGGCATTCCGATTTCGTCATCCTGACACACATCCATGCTATTCGTGAGATTCGCTGTCCAGTTTCTCGGGCAAACGCAGCGCGTGGAAAGCGAAACCAAAGCGTTTGGGTGTTGATCATTTTGTCCTGCGGGGCGAGCAGCTTGACTCTTTGTAATCAGTATTCATGCCAAGTCTCACGAAACCCAAAGGAATCGATAGTAGCCATGCGTTTATCCTTAGGAAAGAGGCAATTATACAAGGTTTCTAAGGAAAAGTAAGTAGTTTCCCATGGCAGCGGAGCGAAAGCGTTGATTCGATCTGGCGCTGCCATGGATCATTTTTGAAGCAATGGTGCCTTTGTTTTATGCCAGCCAGCGCCGATCGCTCTTGCAACCATTGCCCTGGGCAAACTCAAAATTCGCAGCCAGCCATTGCCGAATCCGTCCGTCGGCGGATTTGATGTCCGCCAATTGGACGGACTCGTCCTGTGGCGAGTTTGATGTGCGATTGTCGGTCGCCGATCGCAGCCGACCCGGCTGCACGTTACAGAAAAATATTCGTCCTATCCGTGTTATCCGCGGAAAGGGAATGCAAACTGCATGATAATTGACATCAGCCAGCACGCTGTGAATCATATTTTATTATGAGGGCTGGCGCACTGCGCGAAGCAATCGACTCGGGCAAGCCTTTTTCGGCTGCGCTCTGGCGATGGCGCTGTAATCGAAGTGCCAACGCGTGATCATGCGTTTTTGAATCCGAGTGGCCAGTTGGTTGTTGTTTTTACCGACGGTGACGGGGCGCGTGTGCTGGATGTGGCACTTGTCACGGCTATCGATTACGAGAAAGCGCCAGAGAATCTTGGTGGATGAGGGTATGCGCGATGTCGCCGCGAAGACCGGCCACGGACTACGGACCACTAACGAGCGGGCTGTGCGGCTGAGACAGCCGCCGCTACAACACTAACCATCGTCTCCTCGGGGAAAACACTGGGGGCAGTATAGCGCGGCTGCAAGAACGTTTAAGCGTTGACTCCTCCGCCAACCAGCCTTTGCGTAAAGCTACGGCGGGTCAAAAAGGCTTCGGCGGCCAAGAAAGCGGCTCTACAAGCAAGCTTACTGCTGAGCAACACTGCTAACCTCCGAATTCGCTTCGCTGGATTGACAACCAAAACGGAACCATTATGGTTTCGCTATGCCGACCATTACGCTGAAGAATATTCCAGATGACCTGCACCGCGAGCTGAAAAAACGTGCCGAAGAGCATCATCGCAGCCTGAACAAGGAGGTCATCGCGACGCTAAAGCAGGCTACCGCCAGGGCGACGCCTTTTAACGCGGGCGCACTGGAAGAATCCGCTGTCCGCGCACGGTCTTTATTCCGCCGCCCGGTGACGGCGCGGCAGATCGATGCCTGGAAACGGGCAGGCAGGTTGTGATCCCGAAACCGTCAGGATACAAACATGATCGTCGTCGATACAAACATCATTTGTTATCGCTACATGGCATCGCGCCATTCGGAGGCGGCAAATGCCGCCTGGGCAAGAGATTCCCATTGGATCGTGCCATTTCTGTGGCGTTCGGAATTTCGAAATGTGCTGGCTGGCGCGATGCGGCGGCGTTCAATCACCGTCGAGAGTGCTATTGAGATCGCAAACCTCGCGGAAGCCGCGCTGGCTGAAAACGAGTTCTCTATTTCTGCTTCCGCAGTTTTGCAACTTGTTTCCCAGTCGGGTTGTTCGGCCTATGATTGTGAATTTGTCGCGCTCGCGCGTGAACAAAAAGCTCCGTTAGTCACTGCGGATCGCCGGATCTTGCGCGACTTTCCGGAACTGACAATTTCGCTGGAAGAATTCGTCCGCCGCTAGGCAGCGTATTGGCCAGTGGATAATCAGAAAGTGCGTTGCGAACCTGAAACCGGAACAGATTCGTCGAGGATGAATATGTCCGGACATCGAGCCAGGGCAAATTGGAAGAACGCCGCGAAAGCGGTCGCCATTTCCCGGCGATCGGTTACCAGAATGTCAGTTATCAGTTGAATCTGCGAAATCCGTGGTTGGACG